>ULMI01044995.1_pt1 | contig 18515 bp, 2 predicted proteins | sample 1951631 | NCBI WGS metagenome assembly ULMI01 (sample SAMEA4835548, study PRJEB28245) | human gut metagenome | biome: gut microbiome; material: fecal sample | place: Denmark | collected 2008 | reverse complement strand
TGATTTGACATCATTTATTATTGTTATTGGATAGTCTATACTTTTTGTAACTCCACCTTCTGAATATTCAATTGTCAATTTTTTATTTACTTTTTGTGTATCATCATCATAGCTTGTTGGGCTCATATCTACTGCACCAGAGCCTTCTTTGATCATACTTGATGTCATTGTTACATTATTAGTAGTTCCACTTGCATAATGAACTGTAATTGTTCCATCTAAAGCAAGAGCTTCACCATGATTATATACATTTTTACTTGGTGCAACTATGTCAATACTTGTCACATTATCAATAACATCATATGTGTATGTAGTTGTCTTTAAATTACCAAATTCATCTGTATATGTTATAGTAGCATTTTTTCCTGTTCCAGCTACTGTTGTATCTAAACCTGAAACCATTGAATCGTCAATATTTATTGATTCTGTATTTCCCGCTTTTCTTGTTACTTTAATTGTTCCACCAACACCTGTTGTTGCTTCATTTAACTTATAGCTTTGTTTTGGTGTGTTTTCAATTGCTATTGAATCTATTGTGTTTTGTAATGTTATGTCATAATTCGTTGTCTGACCTCTATATGTAACCAATAAATTTTTTACTAAATTATTATTTGTGTATTTAGAATATTTTGGTTCCATATCTACTTCAGAGCCATCGCTTTCAGTAACAACTGCTTGATTTAAATTAATAACCTCACTGTTACCAGATTTATAAACTATTTTAAGCTCTCCAGCACTTTCATCAAATGTATCTCCATGATTAAATATTGTTTTTGGATTTTTAGAAATTGATATACTTGCAGTTTCATCTTTTATATAAATATCAAATGAAGTATCAAAAATTTTACCATTACTTGTATATGAAACTTTTATTGTTTTAGTTGCAGTTCCACTTACAAAACTACTTGCTGATGGCGACATATTTATAGTACTTCCATCTTGCTCTGTTAAAGTAACTCCTGAAGCTTCCATTGAAATGTTTGACTGTGCACCACTAATATAATTTATGTTAATTTGTCCCCCAGTCGCTGAAAAAGCTTCTCCATATTTATATGTAACTTTTGATGGTTTATATAAAACCGATATATCTTTTATTACATCATTTATAGTAATTACTTGAGTGGCTGTTGCTGGTAATTTATCAAATGCATTTGAACTACTATCTAATTTAATTGTCAATGTTTCATTATATTTATGATTTACATTAAATAACGATCCTGCTGGTTTTTGTACATATCCTGTTACCATTCCAGCAGTAATGGTTTTAGGTGAACTTGAACTGCCATCTGCATATACTTCAACATATTTTCCATTTGATATAACATCATCAAGTGATGTACCATAATCAAATTCTGTTTTAGTAAATGTTGTTGTAATTCCTGTTATATAATTTACTAATTGTATATCAACAGTATTTGTTGAATTTATAGTTCCATATTTTACTGGCAATGATTGTTTTGCAAGTTCTGTTGGTTTATATCCACTTGTATCTATTGCAGGAGAACTTGCACCTACAGTAAACGATCCACCTCCGCTTGTTGTAATTGTCGCAACAAGACCACTATAATTTAATGCACCTGCAGAAGTTCCATATTTATTTTGTGCTGTTGGTTGAGTTGTTATTGAAACTCCTGATACTGTATCATTTACAACTATATTTAAATCTGCAGTTTTTCCTTCATATGTCAATGTAATTTTTTGATTTCCGGCAGTTAAGCCATTACCTCCAGCTATCACCCATCTATCTGATGCTGGTATTGAACTTATACTTGCTGTTGTTGAACTTGCAGTAACTTTTGAATCATCAGCTGAAATTGGTGTAAGAGTTTTTCCACTTTTAGTTACTGGTGTAATTTCTCCTCCAGCTAAACTAATTGTATCACCGTCATTATATGTAACATTTGTTGGTTGTTTTGTTATCGAAATACTAGATACTGGATCAGTTACAGTTAATGTCATATCTGTTGTTAAAGACTTATATGTAAATGTTACTTTCTTATTATCTACATCCGCTTTTGTCTTATCAACTGTAATTTCTCCTGTTGCAATTTTGCTTGCTATATTTAATGTATCTTCTAATGTATTTCCTGATGAATCCTTATATGTTGCTGTAAGTTGTCCTCCAGAAAAATCTATTGTATCACCATGTTCATAGTTCATTTTTGTTAAATTAGTTTTCTTCGAAATACTATCCAATACATAATAATCAAAATCTATTGTTTCACCATCATATGTTAATGTTGTCTTCTTTGTTGTATTATTTGCTGTTGTTGAATCAAGAGTTATTTTCCCAGATGTTATTGCATCTGATACTGTTACATCTTCTGAACTTCCATCATCATATGATGCTGTCAATATTGCCCCTGTAAAATCTAATGTTTCTGTATTGTAATATTTATTTTTTGTTGGCTGAGATTTAAATGAAATATTATTTATTTTCTTTGCACCAGCTGCAAAGCCTTTAAATAATAGATAATCTTTTCCTTTTACATTCTTCTGTTTTCCATCTGGATAATAAGCAATTTGTAGTCCTGATGTCAATCCAGCTCCTCCTTGTAATGAAAACACTGAACTATCCAAATCATCTTTTGTTACACCATCAGCCAATTTAAACATAAATGTTCCAACAACTGCTCCATTTTTTAAATATTTATCTCTTGCCTCTGATCCTGCTGTTCTAATTGTACATGAACTTGAGTCCAAAGCACTTACTCCACCTACTGGTGTTGACCAGTTTATTGTAGCAAAATCAAGACTTGATTTTGATGCTGGATTTTCAAATTCGCTTGCATTCTCCAAAAAATAAACTTTATTCTTTCCAGCTCCTTTATATGATTCATGAACTGGAATTAATTTACTGCCATCATATTTTAAATTTATATCTCCTGCATTTACTGTATCACATCCATTAATACTTAAATCTATAAATATAACTCTAGTTCCTGTATAGTTTTCTATATCCTCAATATCTCCACGATAATAGTCATAATAATAATAATAATTTTCGTCTGACCAATTATCTTCATCAGCTGTATCATCAAATTCTCTTATACTTAATTGATAATATGGCTCTCCTGATGCTGGCTCTCCTGCATATGATTTACGAATTAATATACTATATGGTGAAAATGTTTCTAAAATAATTATTATTGTAGTTATTAATGCTACCATTCTTTTTTTAGTAAAAAAGTTACTTATTTTTGATTTCATTTGTTTCTCCTTTCCAATTAATCTTTATTCAACTACTCTAGATATTGAATAATTCTTCATAAGATATGATAAGTCCAATATTTGAATTTCCATATCATCATTAAAGTCATATTTTATATCATATTTTGGATCAGTATTATTTGCACCATATATTTTCATTAGTTCAGACATATCCAAAATTTGTATACTTCCATCTTTATTTACATCTCCTGCCAACAATTCTTTATATCCTAAATCAATTATATCTCCAGCATTAACTGTTTTTGATGTATATATATGGTCTAAATATCCTGCTTTATCTAATAAAACATCATATTCCCCTGGAATAATTTTGATTTCATATGTTCCATCATCATTTGTTTCAACATCATATGATTTCAATGTCATTAAATCTTCATGAACTGTATCGTTTTCTCCACTTGTTATTGTTGACCAATCAATTTTCTTTGACACATCATTAGATTTATATATTCGCACAATAGCTTTATAAATTCCTTTTGCTGACATTGGTTCAGCATAAATTTTTCCCTTTATCACTCCAAATGGTCTTTTTACTACTAGATTATAATTTTTTACTGTTTTATTATCTTCCGCTGTTACCATTAGTAAAATTATTGTATCAGGCTCTCCTAATTTATTTAAAGTAACTGTTGTTGAAGTATTATTAGAAATATCTTTTTCTTCATATATAATTGTAACTCCATCTGAGTCATACACTAAATTGTTGTCATTATCTCTTTGTGGAACTTTTATCTTTATTGAAGATTTTGTATCACTAAGTATTGGTTTCAAATTTAATTCACCAATATTTTCCAATAACTCCAATTCATAATTTAAAGTATCTTTATCAAATTTAGGGTTTAACTCATACTCCTTATATGTAGAATTATCTGGATTTTCTTCATCTGTTGTTCCTGAACTTACAATCAAGTTATCTAAGTTTGCGTTTTTTGATGCTGTTGCATCCACAAATCTAAATGCCGATTTATTTTCAATTGAATCTTTAACATTCAAATTTATTTTTATACCAGTTGTTGGTACCAATTCATCTTCTTTAAGTGAAAATCCTGAAATATCGAAATCATCTGATATCATACTAAAGCTTACCTTTGCTAAAAGAACACCCCCAGTTGTTGTTATTATTTTCTTGCCTGCTCCATCATCCTTAATATGCTCTGAATCAGTTACCGGAGGATTAAATGTAATTGCCCAATCAACTATACCTTGATTTTCATCTTCTAATGAAGCACACTCAAGTACTGATGAAAATTCATTTTCAAACTTAAAGTATTGAGTTACATCATCAGTAATTTCATTTGTTTGTATGTTTGAAAATTTTAATTTTGTATTATCAAAACTAAATCGTACCTCAAATCCGTTTAAAATCTATTTCATGCCCCCATAATTCCATAATAACTTGTTTATTTTTACCTTCAACCTCAGTTATATTTGTTGCTTTAAGCTCCAAATATTGATCATCTGTTGGTTCAATTGTTGAGGCTTCAACCACAATTGTCATATTTATAAACATCATCACAAAAATAAGTATTACAGCTGTTAGTTTTTTTAATAAATTTTCCATATGTAGTTGAAACCTCCTTTCTTATATTTTTAATTTATATAGATTATAGAGTATTTAATATAAGAGTCAATTTTACATTTTTCACCATATTTTTTATTTTTTCTTAGGGAAATCTGTCTTAAAAGATGTAAATAAAATATATTTCATTTGTGTTAAATTGTTATTATAATTTGGTTACAAAATCCATAATTTTACAAACAAAAACTTTTATCAATTTTCCCTAAGAGTTTCGCCAATTCAAGAACAAAAAAAAATAGAAGAAGACTTTTTAGCTCTTCTTCTATTTTTATTAACTTATAATCTTAAAATTATTTTATCTTTTGTATTTTTCATATTCATCATTTGTTTATCTCAAGATATTTTCTTTTGAAAACTTGATTTTTATTTTAGCAATTATTTTATCAAAACCTTTATTTCCTTAGGATATCTCCTACATCATATTGGCGTTTAATATTTTTTCGTAATGCTATTACACATCCACTTAATAATGCTAATACTATAGTAATTAATGCAATGTATTTCAAATCTTCTGATCCTGTTTTTACTGTTAACATTACTGGTGCATCATCTATATCGTCTTCACCTGGAACATTATTGTCTGGTGTTGAATCTATATCTGGTGTTCCATAATCATTATAGCCTTTACAAATTTCAGCAACATTTATTTTTACACCCATATTAGTTTCTGAATTAATCCATTTTAATACAATTGTCACTTCTGCTGATTCACCTGGTTGTAATAATGTATCTTTTAATTCATCTGTTACAATTGTTCCATCATCAAGCATTGTCCAATTTGGATTATCTGATAATTCGAATTCTAAGCCTTCTGGTATTCTATCTTTAATTTCTTTTGCATATCCAGCTATTTCACCTTCATTAGTAATTCTAATATGATATTTAAATTTAACTACTACTGAATCTAATTTGCTCTTTCTTAAATCAACTTTTACTACTTCTTCAGGATCATCCTCTGCGTGATGTCCAGTTTCAATTACTCTTGTTTGTCCATTTTCTGTTACATATGCTTCTGTTACCCATTTACGTAGGGCTAAATCAAAGTACAATACTCTAACTTTTTCGATATCTTCATCATCTTCACCTTTCCATACATTTGGTGTTGAATCACGATCTTCTCTATGAATTCCTTTTTTATCAGTTTGTTCACTTATTTGAGCATAATTTATTAAAATTCTATCTGATGTTGTAGGCTCTGTTACTTTAAATGCTATTTTTACATCTTTGTATTCTGGTGTAGTCATTGTTTCTTTATCAAAAGCCTTCATTAAGTTTTGTCTATCTTTTGTTTCATTTTCCTTTGATAAATAATTTGTAACTACATATTTTGCTTTTGATACATCTGTAACTTCATTATCATTTTCATCTACTAATTTCCACTCATACTCTTGATTAATTTCATTGTCTGGTAAATATTCCAAACCTTCAGGTATATCATCTTTTATTCCTGTTGCATATCCATCCTTACTACCTTCGTTGTAAACTCTTATTGTGTATGTAACTATATCATTTGTATGTACTAATACTGGATCTTTTGGATGAGTATATGTTGCTGTTGTTCCTGTTTCATTAATTAATGCTGTAGCATCTACTTGTGGAATTCTGCTTGTTACTTCTTCTTTATTTACTCCTGTAATAAACTTACGTAATGCTAAATCCATATATGTTACTTTAATGTATTCTACATCTTCATCATCTTCACCTTTCCATTCATTTGGTGTTGAATCTCTATCTGTTACTGGTTTGCCAGTTTCATCTGTATCATCAGATATTTGCGCTTGATTTTCGATTATTTTTGGATAATCTTGTTTACATATTACTCTGAATTCTACTTGTACATATTTTGTATCTAATTTTGTTCCGTTAAAGGCATTTAATAAGTTATCATCACCATTTTCTTTTGACAAATAATCACTTACAATATATTTTGCCTTTGTTACATCATCTGTTTCTTCATCATTTTCATCTACTAATTTCCATCTGAATTCTTTATTTACTTCACTATCTTTTACAAACTCCAATCCTTCAGGTATATCATCTTTAATCAATGATGCATATCCTGATACAGTTCCTTCATTATAAACAGATATTGTATATCTAACTATATCATCTACAGAAACTTCCACTGGCTCTTTTGTATGTACATATGTTGCTGTTGTGCTAGAACCATCCTTCAACGCACTAACATTTACTATTGGTTCTCTTGCATATTTAACATCATCAATATTCGAATTTTCATCATCAGAATCAGCTGTTTCATTATCGTTTTTATCTTCTGTATTTTGATTATCATTTGTATCTTCTGTATTTTGATTTTCTCTTAACATTTTCTCACCATTTACAGCTGTGATATATTTTCTTAAAGCTAAGTCAAATTCTTCAACTAGTACTTTCTCAAAATCATCATCATCTTCTTGTCCTGGTACATAAGATTTTGATAACTCATCATCTTTATACTTAGACATTCCCTCAGCTGTATCTGGAACTTTAACATTATTTGTTACAGAGTCTCTATCTACAGTTTCACTAGTTCTGTTTTCTGCTTTGCTTAAGCTTATTTCTGCTATATTAGTTAATATTGTTTTTACTTTAGCATCGTCAGAAACTCTACATTTAATTTGAATTTCTTTATAATCTAATACTCCAGTTACTTTATCTCTTGCTTTTATTAAATTGTCAACTCCATTACTTATACCATACTCTTTTGATAAATTTGTAGTTCTAACAGTTCTGTTTGTTAAATCATTTTCATCTAAATACCATCCGTTATTACGATTAAATTCATCATCTACAAATTCCAACCATTCTGGTAAGTGATCTGTTACTTCTTGAGCATATCCATCAATTTCCCCTTCATTATACACTCTTAAAGTATATATAACATCTTGTCCCTTATATACTATTACAGGATTTTTATCATGATTATATATTGCTGTCGTTGATCTATCTGCTAATAAATCATCTGTTACTACATTTGGTACTCTATTTTTTGTTTCATCTTCTGTTATTTTTGAATCTTCTTTATCTGGGTACTCTACGGATGTAATTGATTTTCTTAATGATAAATCAAAGTATTCATTCTTAGCTGTTATTTCAATTTTATTTTCATCATAATTCATTGTAACTAATCCGTGATTTCCATCTTCAATCAATTCAACAGACTCTACAATATATTTTTCATCATCATCCTCTCCTGTTGTATTTGTTGTTATCTTTAGTTTTATTGGTTTGTCTAATAGCATGTATCCCTTTGGTGCTGTTTTTTCAGTTAATATAATTGTATAAACTTCTTGTCTATCTCTTTTAACCTCTTCAATTCTAATATCTTTAATCTCTAATTTTCCATCTTTTACAACAACATTATTTGCTGGTAAAATTTGTTCCATAGAATTTACATCATTTGTAGATTTATATAATTTATGCTCTTTGCCATCTTTTTCAACAGTTATATCAAATACTGCACCATCTAAGTTCTTTCCTGTATAGCTATCAACTTTGTTTAATATTAAGCTGTATTTACCTTTAATTCTTTCGTTTGTAATTCCTGTTTCAATTCCTGTTTCGAAACTTAATCCAGATACATATGTTTTTCCAACTGTCGTCTCAGCACTTTTAATAATATATTTTCCATCTTCAATAGCAAATGTTACTTTAATTACAATATCTGATCTATGAGATTTATATAACCAATCAAATATTCCATCAGTTGATTCCTCATGTAGAATAAAGTTATATGTACCTGCTTTTTCAATTAATAAATTGTCTAAAGAAATTACACCATCAACTCCGTCTACATTTTTTGTTTCAAGAGCATCTGTATTTATCTCTTTAAATGTGTTAGCATCTTTTAATGTTACCCTAGTAGATGAACTTGTATCTACAACCTTCAATTTAAATTTAACACCATTCATAGCTTCATTAGTATCTTTGTCTTTTTTAACTAAAGAAAATTTATATTTCTGTGGGTTTTTAACTTTTATATCCAATTGTGATATTCCATTATTTTTAGATGTACCAACACTTACACATTTTTGAATTTCATCAGTTAATGAAATTTCTTCTTGGCTTTGAATATCATATACATAATATGCATTCGAATTTACTTGACCATCTTTTGTTACTATATTTATGGTTCCATCTCCGTTTACTTTTACATATACGTGAATTTCTTTACCTTCTAATATATTTACAAATTCGTCTCCAGGTGTTGAGTTTTCTCTAATTATGTATTTATATATACCTGCTCTAACAGCCTCTTCTGTAAATCCTATATTTCCGTTATCATCAGTATTATCAGTATATTCAGTTCCATATCTAGTACTTATTATTGTAAAGTTTGCTCCAGATAAATAATCATTATCACCTGTACCATATACCTTCTTATTTAATAAGACTTTATAATCAACCGGATTTACAACAGTAACTTGAATTGTGTATATACTATTGCTTTTTACAACATTTACACTAAACAATCCATAATATTTACCGCCTCCAGTTCCGTGAATTGTATCTGAATCTTTTGGATCATCAATACTACCTTCACGTAATTCAAAATATGAATCTCGTTTTTCAAAATTACTATCTGTTATAGTAATTGTTCCATCACCATTTAATTTAAAGTAAATTTTAATATACATTCCTTCTAATATATTATTATATTGAGCACCTGGTGTACTATTTTCAGTAAAGTAGTAAATATAATTTCCAGCAGTCATAGATCTTTCATTAATTTCAGTTCCATTGCTAACAGTTCCATTAAATACTTTTTCAATTTTATTTTCTGTAACTTTTTGTCTCTTAGCTGTAAAGTTTGCATTATCTAATGAATTACCATCTGAATCCTTTTTAATTATATCCACATTGTATTGTACTGGATTTTCTACAGTTATTCTCAATGTATATCTTATATTATTCATAGGATCTGGAACATCAACTTTTACAAATCCACTATTCTCTACTTTTTGACCATCTCTTGTATCAATGTTTCCTTTGTAAGTCTCAAAATATCCTTCTGTATCTTGGAATTTACTATTTGTAAGATGTAACTTTCCATCCCCATCAAGTTTTACATATACTTTAATATACTCTCCAGATAATATATTTTCATATTGTGTACCTGGTGATTTTGTTTCAGCAATATAATAAATGTATTTTCCAGCTCTCATAGGAGATTCTGTAATAGAATGAGGCTCTTCATTATTTAATACCATTGTTATATTACCATCTTCATCTTCTCTATAAGCTGTAAATTTACTACCCTTTATTGAGTTTTTAGCAGCATCATGTTTTGTTATATCAAAGTTATATACTGTTGGATTTTCAATTGTTACTTTAACAATATTAACATCATCCGCATCTTTTTCTACATTTACATCTTTAACATAACTATATATATCATCACTTCTATCTATAAGTTTAGCAGATGATACATCCTCAACAGAACCTTCATATATTTCAAAATATCCCGGTTTAATATTAGATTCTCCGTCTATTATTTGAACAGTTCCATTAGCTTTAACTCTAATAGAAACTTTTATAAATTTGTCTCCTATGTTATTTACATATTTGTAATAATTTCCAGAAAAAGCTTCTGTAATATAATAATCATAATCACCTTCTGATAATTTTAACTCATTAAGTTCAATATCATCATTAGATACAGTTTCTGGACCAAATACACATTCATCTCCTCTAAATACAACGAACGCTGAACCAGTTATATCACCTTGCTCTGTATCTTTTTTAATAAGATCCAATTTAATATTTGTTGGGTTTTCAACAGAAATATATATTTCCTGTTGATCTGAATTCGAGCCTACTCTGATGTCCTCCATAATTAATTTTCCCTGAGTTGTATCAGAAATATCATTATCTTGTAAATCATAAATATAATATTCTTTTACACCTGCTTTAAATGATTTTCCATTTTTATCAACTAATTCTATATCACCATTTGGATTTACTTTTACCCATAAAACGATTTTACATTTTTCCATTATATTTGTGTACTTTTTAGATGCTGATTTAATTTCTCTAACCTCATATTTGTAGATACCTGGATCAACAATATCGTTTTCGACTCTTATAAATCCATTGTCTTTAGTTACATCTGTAAATTCCTTATTAGATATTCCATCATAAATAGTAAATTCAGCTCCATCAATTCCACTACCATCAGTTTGATCTTTTTCAATTTCTAATGCTAATTTTACTGGGTTTTTAATTTCAACCTTTAAAACATTTAGTTTCGATGTTTTATCTATTTTAACATCAATATATTTAGTAAATAAATCTAGCTTTTCTTTATCAGTAACTGCAGTTCCATCTGAATTATACATTGTAAATTTCTTATTTTCATCTTTAAATGTCAAATTTCCATCTGCTGACAAGTGAACCGTTACTTGAATATAACTATTTTCTAATATATTTACATATTTATCATTAGCAGTTTTTGTTTCTTTAATCTTAAATGTATAATCTCCAGATTTTAAGTTAGATTCTTTAAAACTATATATACCTTTTTCATTCGTTGTTCCTTCTCTATTTCCTTGTGAATCTTCTACTCTAAACTCTACGCCTTCAATTGCTTTTCCATTTGTTCCTGCTTGTTTTTTAGTTAATTCAAATTTCATACTTGTAGGGTTTTCAAGTTGGATACCCACTGTTTTTATTCCCTCTTCATCAGTTGTCGTAGTTAATTGTTTAACACCGAATAATGAAAGTGGTACATTAGATACTGAATTATCAGGGTTTGTTACTTGTCCTACTGCATTCTGTATTTCAACATTTCCATCACTATCTACTTTTACTAATACGAAAATTCTATTATTTCCTAATCTATTTACATATGGTGTTTCAGCTGATGTACCTTCTCCAACGGTATTAATTTCAGTAATATAGTATGATACTAATTGACCTTCACTAACTCCTTCTTCTTCAATAAATTCTATACTAGATTTTCCATCTATATAATGATTACCTGATAAACTACTATTTATCTTAATTTGTGCACCTTCAAGTGGATTTCCATCTGCATCAACCTTATTAACTTTGAATTTATATTTCATAGGATTTTTAATTGTTATATCAATCAACATACTTCCATCTGAATCTTTGCTTACATCATACCAATAATATTCACTACTTAATTTACCTTGCGTTCCATTTTCTTGATTAATAACAAAACTTGCACCTAAACTTATTTGAGCCTTCTCATTTATTACAAATCTTAAATATAATATTTTATTCTTTAATACATTTATATGTCCAGATGTTGTATTAGATTCTGTCACTTCAAATCCAAAATCGTTTGATTTATTACCTGAAAGTAAAGATATTTCTTCTTCCAAATAATCAGATACCGAATTTCCATCTTTTATTTCTGTAGTTTTTGAAGTTTGTGAACTTTTTAATGTCAAAGTTGCACCAGATAAATCTTCGTTATTTGCTCCAACTTTACGCAATCTTACTTTAACTTTTATAGGATCTTTAATTGTTACATTTATTGTCCAAACTTCATCTATTTTTTCAGTAACTACATCAACATATTTTTTATATTCAGAATTTGAATCTCCATCAATATCCCACTTGGTTACTGTTAAAGCTTTATCTTCCCATTTTGTTGTTACATTTATAACTTTATCTTTTAATATATTTACATATGGAGAACTTACACTTAATTCTTTTATTTGCCAATTATGTTCTTCACCATTTTTTAAATATATCATAGCAGATCCTGCAGTAGATTCATTTCTAGCATACACAGCTCTTACTGATTCATCACTAATATTCTTAGCTTCCAATACTGCCTTTACAGGATTTCCATTCAAATCTGTTTTATTTAATTGTATTCTATATCCAACTGGGTTCACAATTGCTATTGAAACACTTTGTACTTTTTCAGTTATATCTTCTAATTTAAAAGATATCATACTTAATACTTCATCTAACGAATATTTTGAAGTTCCCAATTTTACTATCTCATAATATGAATTTCCATCAGATTGATCCAAATGAGTTGGATTTATTTCTTTAATTTTTGCATTTGCATCTGTTTTTAAATGTAATTTAATATTATATCCGCTTAAAACATTTATATATCCTCTTTTAGTAGCAAGTTCGCGAACTGTATAAATATATTCAGTGTTTGCTTTTATTGATGTATAGCCTTCATTCCAAGCACCTTCTGGAATAAGTCCAAAATATAGCATAGATGAATTACTATTTGCTTCTTGTTTATCTATTCTAAGTTTTACACCACTAATAACATTTCCATCATTATCTGTAATGCATCCTCTTATTCTATTACCATTGTTGTCATTTTTTACGACATTAAAGGACATTTCTCTTGTAGGATTTGGTACAGTTACAACTATATTTCCGCAGATGAAATCTACATCTAATCCTTCTAGTTTATTTGTTCCACCTGCTCCAGTCATCTCAATAGCTATAGATAAATTATCTTTTGTAATTTGTGATGGTGCTGTAATTCCTTCTGCATTTACTGTAAGCACAATTCTAGAATTTTCTAATTTTGTTACACCTTCTGGTGCACTGTCTTCAACAAAATAGAAATTATTTTTATGACCTAATATATTTATATTATCAATTGTAAATGTTCCAGATTTATCTGTAGTATATGTTCCCATTCCTATATATTGACTATCGTTTCCAGTTCCACTTACTGAAAATGTAACACCTTCAATTCCATCTCCAGAATTTCCACTTGTTTTTAATAATTTCAATCCTAATTTATCTTTTGGATTTAATATATAAATTTTCAAGTTATTGTCTTCAACTTCTAATTTAATATATTTCATTAACCATTTTTCGTGAGCAGAAGAACTACAATTAGATATCTTTATTTTTGTATTTCCTTCATTAATAGTTCCATCACTATTCAAATTAACTGTTAATGTAATTATTTTATCTTTAAACAAGTTTTGAAATCCATCACTTGCCTCTGTTTCTTCAATTGTATATTTATATTCAGTTAATTTAGCATCACTATTTACTATTGCATAATCATCTAATTCTTCATTATCTTTTAATGTGACTTCTGTAGGTGATACTTGTTTTATTGTAAATTTTGCACTTATACCTCTTAAAGTCTCCCAATTATCAGGAATATCATCTGTTTCTAATCGTTTTTTCAATAGTTGTATAACATATGCTTTATCATTTGCCCAATTAATTTTATAGTTATTTCCACTTAATGAATCCAAAGATACTCTGTCTGCGTAATCAATATTTTCTGAATATGCAGAATATCCACTACTATCTCTCAATTTAACCGCTGCAATTGATGCCTCTGTTGTCTTATCTTCTTTTACATATATTCTAACAATTGCTTTTTCTATTTTTTTGTTATGGAATTTTAACTCTCCTGTTTCAGTAATTTCATATATATAAGTTGTATCAACAACTGCATCATCTAAATTATCAATAGCAGAATCCTCAGAATCTGATGAAGTAAATCCATTTAAGTCCTTACCATGATTATTTAAAAGTTTTATTAATGTTGATACTTCAGTTACATTTCCAGTAGACTCTGCTTTTCTTACAGTAAATGTTGCGCCTGCTAGTTTATCACTTTTATTTCCATATGAATGTTTATTAAGTGACAATCCTATTGATGTTGTACTTGAAATATTTGGTAAGTTTATTATTACATCTTTATTATTAATTTCTACAACATCACTTTTACCTGTTTCTGCAAAATATTTTGCTAATATTTCATCTTTTTCAGGAACAGCATTAACCCACCTTAAGCTACCATATTTTGAAACACTACCATTAGAGCCTACTCTTATTTTAACTTCTAAATATCCTTGCGTATTTTCATCATGTATAAATAAATTCTCATATCCACTTACTGATTCATCTTCATAAATCTTAAATGTAAATATTTCATTTTGATTTATCTTATCTGTTGTAATTTGACTTGTATTTGGTTCAACATTTGTAATTTTTTCTTCTTTATGATATGTTGTTGCCTCCCTTACAATTGTAAATTTACTACCATTTAACTCACTACCATCTAATTTAACTTTCTTAACTTTAAAATTAAATTCTTCGTCTTTTTGGTTATCAATTGTAATTGTAACTGTATTATCAGTTGCACTTACAGTAGCAGTATTAGCAATTTTTAATTGAGTAGCATCATCTTCTTTTCCCTCAATCTTAGAAACTTTTAATGTAGGTGTCGCAAGTTTATATGTAGAAAGATTGCTTCCTGTTTTATTAATACTTAATATCCATTCATAATTTTCAATTTTTATCCAGTCATTGTTGTTATCATCATAAACTTCTTGTATTGCATATCTATCTGCTATACTACTATCTAATAAAAATTCTTTGTTAATTTTAGCAATTGCATCATTTCCTTCAGCTACAGTTTCAATATGGTCAGCAATTTGTGTTCTTGTATTATCATTGTTTATTTTATAAACATTAAATTTTCTACCTGTAATTGGTTTATTATTTAAATCTACTTTTTTAATTCTAAAAGTATAATTTTTAGGTTGTACCTTTTTATTATTAACAGTTATTTTTATTGTCTGTTTTCCATCATTGTCTAAGTCAACTCTTATTTCAATACTTGATTTTTCACTATATGTACTATTTGCAATAACAACATTATCTAATGTAATAACTGTAGATTCTGTTTTGCTAATATCCTTCTCTGCTTTGTTTTGTGTATCAAGCTCTTCAACTAATATATGTGATATTCTATACTTATTACTATTTGGATCAATATCTTTTTTAATTGTTAATTTAATTTTATTTTTTAGTCCAAGAATATCACTATCATTTGTATTTTCCTCAATTGTTAATTCATCATTTGTATTTATGTTATCTTTTGTAATTGCTATTGATCTAGTTTCTGTATAACCATTATCTTTTGCAGTTAAAGTTCCATTATATGTTCCTGTAACTTTAAACTCAATACCATTTGGTGATCCTCCATCAACATTTTTATGAATAAAATAGTTATAATCACCGCTTACAGATTTATTTTCTACTTTTATAGTAATACTTCCTGTGCTTGTAACTTCTAAAGTTATGTCGACAGTTGTAACATTATCCTCTAATAATACACCCTTTAATGTTAATAATTTATTTTTTTCTACATCTATTGTACCAGTTTTATCATTACTATCTAAACTTGTTAATGTAATTTTATCAATAACATATTCGGTTTTATTATTTGGAACTGTTTTCTTTTTGCTAATTTCAATTGTAAGAGATTTTTTTAATTTTAAATATCCATCTGGAGCTTTTGTTTCTGTAAGTATATATTTGTCTACTTTATTTAAATTGTCTATTGATATTCCTCTAGTATATGTACTTGTATTTCCAAGTTTATCTACAGCTGCTCCTCCGTTATCAAATAGGTTCTCTTGTTTATTTTGCTCTGTTAAAGAAAATGTTGCTCCAGTTAAATTTCCATTTGAACTAACTTTTTTAGCTTTGATCTTATACTCTCCAGTTGGATAATCTTTCCATGCAACATCTATCAAATTTTCAGATGCAGATATTGTTATAATAGCATCTTCTGCAGAATTTGTTGCATTTCCATCTTTTCTAATCATCAACTTGGTAATACCTTCCATTTTACTTATATAGTTTTGGGAATCACCTTTTCTTGTAATTACATCAATATTTTCAATTACATATTGTTTCTTACCTTGAATTTCAGCCTCTTTTTTGTGTACTTGTATTAATACCTTTAAATCAGATTTTTCATATCCTTCTGGTGGATTTGTTTCTTCTATTAGATATGCATCAATCTTTCCAGTATCGCTTATAGCAATAGTAGATGAATCACCATAGTAAATATCTTGTTTTTTACTTTTTTCTAGCTCTACTATTTTTTTACTTGAATTGCCACTTGTATATCCATAGTTATCTTCTGAATCATATATTTTATTTTCATTATTTTCTCTATTTAAATATTGTTTTATAGTAAATTGAGCCTTAGCTAAACTGCTCTCTCCATCTGTAGTTTGGCTTATATCTCTTTTTACCATTTTCATTTGGTATGATCCATCTACTGGTGGATCTGTATATACTACCCATATATATGTATCATTATATACTACTTTGTGCTTGAAGTTTGTATCTATCCAATATTTATAAGAATCTTTTGAGGTAGATATTATTCCATTATCACTTTCCTTAACTTCCTGTCCAGTTGCAGAAATTAATTTTACATCTTTAATTACATATGTATCATTTCCACTATAATCTTTTGAAAGCTTTTTAGTTACTTTTAAATACATTGGATTATTATTTTTATTATATCCTGTAGGAGCATCTGTTTCAGTTATTGCATACATATCAATTAAATCAACATTATCTTTATTTATATCAACATTGTCATAAACAAATTCCCAATCATTTACCTTTGTTGTTATCGTTTTTGTATTATAATTTTGTTTTCCTTCATTATCTTTAAATAGCTTACTTGTATCTTTATTCTGATTTAAAGTATTACTATCTAATGATAAAATCTGTTCAGCTTTAAATTTAGCGTTTGCTATTCCATCTTTTACACTAATTACGGTATCTCTCCAATCAGAACTTTCATCTTTTTTTACTATTTTTATATTATATTTACCATTAATTGGTGGATTTGTATAAGTTATATATATTGTTGTTTCATCATATGCAACTGCAAATTTCCAATTTTTATGTATTATATATTTTTTACTATTATTACTATCTACAATAAGAGTATCTCCTATTGTCTTGTTTAATTTATCACCATAAATCGATAACAAATCAACTGTATCTATTACATATTTTGTGCCATCTGAATTTTTCTTTTTTGTAACAGCTAAATACATAATATTATTATTTCCAGAATAGCCTTTTGGAGCTACTGTTTCTTCAATTCTATATAAATCAACATAACTACAATTATCTTTTGTTATTTGTACTGGATTTTTGTATATATCAGTCCAATCTGTTTGTGAAGTTGGAAGTGCTTGTGTTGTTTCTTTAGAGCTATTATTTTCCCATAATTTCTCCATATCTATTTTATTTGAACCACTATTTTTGTTTTCGTTATATATTTCATCCCATGTTTTTCCTAATAATAATTGTCGTACTGAGAATTTAGCTCCTGACAAGCTTCCATTTGTTGTTGTCTCTTTTTCTTGCCAATCTGATGAAGTCTCATCCTTCTTGATTATTTTCATATTGTATGAACCTGATATTTTTTTATTTGCATAAGTTATGTATATTGTTGTTTCATTATATGCAATTGCAAATTTCCAATTTTTATGTATTATATAGTTTATTCCGCCTTCACTTTCAACAATGAAGAAGTTATCTATACTTTTTTTAAGTTCACTTCCATCATGTGTTAATAATGTAACTTTATCTATAATATATCTTGAACCATCTGCACTTATTTTTTTAGAAACTGCCAAATACATCATATTACCATTTCCCGAATATCCACTTGGTGGTGTATCCTCATGAATACTGTATAAATCGACATTACTATAATTATCTTTTGTTATTTTTATTGGCGTTGTATATATATCTTTCCAATTATTAATCGACTTTACCGGTGTTACATCTATTGATTCATTGTATTTATTTTTTAAATCTGAAGTTACAGGTGTAAATACATTTGTCATTTCCAATGCACCTTTTTCAGAATTCTTTCTATAATAATCATCCCATGAACTAT
>ULMI01001177.1_pt1 | contig 19090 bp, 18 predicted proteins | sample 1951631 | NCBI WGS metagenome assembly ULMI01 (sample SAMEA4835548, study PRJEB28245) | human gut metagenome | biome: gut microbiome; material: fecal sample | place: Denmark | collected 2008 | reverse complement strand
CAAGTCTTTTTTATTTTATAAACCGCTTCATATAATGATACTTACAGTGGGCAGTCCGCTCCACAGCACATAAAAAAGACATGTCGTTAGGCTCCGACATGTCTTTCGTGTATTACTATCTGTGAAAAATTTCATTGGCGTAACAAAAATGTAACACATTTTTAAAACATTATCAATAGGTTTTCGCGTATTTTTTCTAAAAATTCAATTTCAATCCAAGCAATTTTCGCGCATTATTCTCAAATATATTGTTTTTGTCCACATCTTCCAGATCAAGGGCCTCTATGTCCGCACATGACTGTTCCTGATCAGACCATGGGCTGTCCGTTCCGAACAGGATCTTGTCAGACCCGTGAGCTGCCACTATCTTCTTAAACATGTCACCATCAAGAAGCTGCCATCTGTGCGGTGCCCCCTCCCGCCAGTCTATCTGTCCATAGGAAAATGCCGTGTCAAAATACACATCTCTTCCGCAAAGTCTGTTCAGCACGTCATCCCACATCTGCCATCCACCCATATGGGCAAGCACAAGCTTGTCAGGCCCAACCTCATCCAGCACCTCCTCCGCCATTGCAGGAGTGCAGTGAGTCACATCAGGAAGTCCTATGTCTGTTCCCGCATGTGTCACCACGATAAGCCCAAGCTCTGTGGCATAGCTGATTATCCTTTTATATCTTATATCGTTGAAAAAAGCCCCCTGGTAGTCAGGATGGATCTTTATCCCCTTCAGACCTTTGTCGCATATATCCCTGAGTATCTCTTTGTAATTGTCATTGTCGGGATGTATCCCTCCAAACGACCACACATGTGTCTCTGAAAAGCGCTCATTCTCCTCAACTGCGAATTCATTTATATGCTTATATTGTTTCGGAGACGTTGCCACCGGAAGTACCACAGACACATCCACATGTCTGCTCCTCATGTCATTCTCCAGTCCGTCAAGTGTGCCATCCGAATGTGCCCTTGTACCGGATCTGCTCTCCAGAAGCCCTACCGTCTTGGCTGCTATCCTGTCGGGATACGTGTGTGTGTGAAAATCTATTATCATAAATATTCCTCCTGTACATTTATACTGCGTAAGCGCAGAACACCTCTGCTGCGGCCATGCTGTTCACGTTCTCCATATCCCCAGTTGAAAAACATCGGATTTTGAGGTATCTTTATCAAAGATATTTCCACGAAGGAGAAAACATGAGCAAACGAAAAAAGAAAATGACGCTGAAACAGATGCGTTCCCTCGTCGTCTTTTTGGTCGCCATAAACATCATACTATTATTGTGCATACTTGTCATGGGATTTTTTCTGGCAAAGGCACAGATCACCAAGGGGAAAGGACAGACTGTCATGCTCCAGAAGGCCAACGACACATACACGGTGTGTGTGGATGCTGGTCATGGAGGAAGCGATGTAGGCGCTGTGGGACTTGACGGAAGCTACGAGAAGGACGACAATCTCCGTCTTGCGCAGGAGGTTGCCAAAGCCCTGAAAAAGAGCGGCGTCAACGTCATAATGACCAGATCCGACGACAGCGACACACAGCTCGACTCCCGTTCAAAGATAGCAAACAAGGCCAAGGCTGATATCTTCGTTTCGCTACACCGCAATTCAACAGCCAACCCAAACACCACAAAGGGCATTGAGATATGGATACACAGCTCAGGATCTGAGCGCAGTTATGCGGCCGCAGATGACATTCTGAGCAATCTCGAGGAAGTTGGTATAACCGCCAACCGAGGGGTGCGAATCGGAACCCAGGGAGACAGCGATGATGACTATGCGGTCATCAGAGACACCGATATGACAAGCATGATCGTTGAGATGGGCTTCATGACCAACCAGGACGATCTGGACTATTTCAATGAAAATCTTGAGAACTACGCCAAGGCAATATCCAACGGTGTGGTTCAGTGGCTGAACGATTATGTCCAGTAACGCCGGACATATCATAACATTTGAATAATTCCATAAAAAAATAACACATTGAGCACAGCCCAATGTGTTATTTTTTATTCACTTATAACTGTTCTGTTTCTTCCTGATTCCTTCGCCTTATAGAGTGCTGAATCCGCTCTGTTGAACCATGCCTTGGAACTCTCTCCCTTGGTGTACTCAGCGACACCACAGCTACAGGTTATTCCATCCTTGTTCATAAAGTGGAAATAGTAGCATCTGAACTCTGTTCTTATGTCCTCAACAACATTCATGACCTTGGACAGTTCCACATCATGGAACAGTATCACGAACTCCTCACCGCCGTATCTGAAGGCAAGTCCCATATCCTTCGACTTCTCCTTCATCATCTTACACAGCGCCTTGATAACTATATCTCCATTGCTGTGGCCATATGTATCGTTGACTTCCTTGAAATGATCTATATCAAATATGGTGACATAGGACTTCGCCCCAGTCTGCTCCACATTCTCGATCTCCTTATCAAGGCTCTCCTCAAATGATCTTCTGTTGTACAGGCCTGTCATCGGATCAACCATAAGCTCACTCATCAGTGTTACCTGTCTGTTGTAGCTTCCGGCAATCGATTCCATAAGTGCCTTCGTGTGCTTGTTGACGACCATAACCATCGCACACATAACAGATACTACCAGTATGTATATGAGCAGTGCTCCAACCCAGTTCATCTGTGTGGCAAGCTCACCGACATTCAAATGTAATCTCACAACATTGATGACCATGAGTGCAAGCACCGCAACTCCCGACCATACCGTCAGCTCCTGATCTGCAAATAACGCCGTGGCAATTATGGTGACACACGGAATAAGTATAAGCGGGTATATGGTGCAATATGTAAATGCTATAACACCGACACATACATATATCATACCTGTCACGACATAATTCTTGTGCTTTATGTCCGCCTCATCGTGCTTCATATAAAAATAGCAAATTGTGATCGCTATAGCCTGTACTATCATCGGCAGCACGATATACTTTACTATATATGCGCCTGCTCCTATGCTCTTATCTACTCTGTATACTCCAAATAATATCCATGCAATAACAAAAGAAATACTGCATATAACTATCATCATACGCCATACCAGCATATGCCATTTTGCGTCAATCTCATCCTTGTTAATATCATTCATGTGTACGCACCCCGCAAACCATCATATGTGTTGATTTTACCATATGAGGGTCCTTTTTTCCACCATTAATCAACAAAAGACGGACTTTTTTTATGCTAAAATCCGTCTTTTGTACTAAAAATCGTCAAATTACTTAAGGTTGTAGCCAACCTCAAATGCCTCAAGATTCTGCTCCACTGTCTTAGGTGGAACTGTGTTCTTGATAACCTCAACCCATGCATCATGTGAGAAATCCATGTGCTGTGCCGCGATTCCTATGATGACTGTGTTAAATACCTTGTTGTTGCCAAGCTTCTTGGCCTCGTCCATGGCATCAACTGAGATAACCTTGTACTTGCCGCTGAGCTCCTCGATGATTCCATCAGGATACTGTGCTGCGCCTGTAACTACAGTGATAGGATCTATTCTCTGGTCATTTACGATGATAACTCCATCCTTCTTCAGGAAGTGTGCATATCTGAGCGCCTCAAGTCTCTCAAATGCTATGAGGACATCTGCACATCCCTCTTCCACGATAGGCTCATTTACCTTCTCTCCATATCTTACATATGTAACAACACTTCCACCTCTCTGGCTCATCCCGTGAACCTCTGAGAGCTTTACATCATAACCTGCTGCCGTGGTGATTCCCCCGAGTATACGGCTTGTGAGAAGTGTTCCCTGTCCGCCTACGCCGACGATCATAATATTCTTTGTCTCCATGATTAGAACTCCTCCCTTTCTATAGCATCGAACTTACAACGCTTCATGCACAGTCCACAGCCTGTACAGAGTGTGTCATCTATACGGATGGTTCCATCCTCCTGCCTGATAACTGCAGGGCATCCAGGCTTTAAGCACATACCGCACTTCTTGCACTTCTCAGGTATTGCCTTGCATCTTCCTGTTATCTTAGTCGTCTTCAAGAGTACACAAGGTGACTTTGTGATGATGACTGATACCTCATCCTTTGCTGTCTCCTCCTTGATGAGCTTCTTAAGACCTTCTATATCAAATGCATTTATCTCATGGACGTTCTGGATTCCCAGTGCCTTGCAGAGATTGTAAATATCAATGGCGTATGTAGGATCTCCCATCAGTGTCTTACCTGTTGCGGCGTGATCCTGATGTCCTGTCATACCTGTTGTCGAGTTGTCAAGTATGATGACTGTTCCTGTGCTCTGGTTGTATACCATGTTCATGAGTGAGTTCACACCTGTGTGAAGGAATGTTGAATCACCTATGACCGCTACCCAGTTCTTGATATAATCCTTGCCCTTTGCCTTCTCCATTCCATGAAGGGTAGAGATGGATGAACCCATGCAGACTGTTGTGTCAATAACACTGAGCGGTGCGACAGCTCCGAGTGTGTAACATCCGATATCTCCTGCAGCGTGGATCTTCAGCTCTGAGAGGACTGAGAATACGCTTCTGTGTGGACATCCTGGACAGAGGATAGGTGGTCTGGCTGGAACCTGAGCAGCCTCGACTGTCTCTATCTTCTCGCCGAGAAGCTTCTCTCTGAGCATATTTGCGCTGTACTCACCCTGAACTGTAAGCAGCTCCTTGCCGACTGCATCTATTCCCCATGATCTGACCTGAGTCTCGATATGTGGCTCAAGCTCCTCGATGACATACACCTTGTCTACCTGTGCACAGAAGTCCTCGATCATCTTTCTTGGGAGTGGATTTACCATGCCAAGCTTTAAGACTGATGCGTTTGGCATAGCCTCTCTGACATACTGGTAAGGGATACCGCTGGTGATGACACCCACACTCTTGTCTCTCATCTCAACTCTGTTGATCGGCATGTCAGCTCCGTCTGCTGCCATGTCCTTGAGTCTCTGCTCTACAAATACATGACGTGGTATAGCGTTACCAGGCATCATGACATATTTCTTTATATTTCTCTCATATGGCTTGTCAGGAATCTCCTGTCTGTCACAGAGCTCTACAACGCCCTGTGAGTGTGAGAGTCTTGTGGTTGTACGGAGCATTACAGGAGTATCATACTTCTCACTCAGCTCAAATGCATACTTTGTGAAATCCTTTGCCTCCTGGCTGTCTGATGGCTCAACAACTGGGATCATGGCTGTTCTTGCTACAAGTCTTGAATCCTGCTCATTCTGTGATGAGTACATTCCAGGATCATCTGCTGCAACAAGTACCATACCTCCGTTCACACCTGTGTATGCTGCGGTGAACAGCGGATCTGATGCCACGTTCACACCTACATGCTTCATCGACACTATTGATCTCACTCCCGCAAATGATGCACCGATCGCTACCTCTGTGGCTACCTTCTCATTTGGTGACCACTCTGAGTAGATATCTCCTTTGTACTGCACCATGTTCTCACTGATCTCTGTACTTGGTGTTCCAGGATATGCCGCTGATACCTTGACACCCGCTTCATAACAGCCTCTGGCGATGGCTGCGTTACCAAGCATAATCTTTTTTTCGCCCATGAATCTTACCCTTCCTGTCTATATTGATATTCTTGTTTTTATTTTTTCGTCTTAATTGACACTCTAATTTGTTATTATACAAGAATTATCAATAAAATAAAAGAGTTTTATACAATGTGATTACAAAGTGTGATTACAAAGCCATATCGAACAGCTCCTCTTATCGACATTTTTCCTAGTCAGTTATATTCTGCGTCTGACGTACCATGTCTGCAAAGCCCTGCCACTGCATATCGATAATATCGCCACTGCCGGCTGAACTGTCCACCTTACCGCCAACAAGAGCCATAACCATATCAAAATCTGCAGAACCCACATATTCACTGTTTTTGAGGATCATACCATAGGCCGCCACGGCACTTGCCGCACTCATGTCAACGGACATTTCGCTGCTGTAGCTGTCAGTCTTCACCACACGGCTCACAAGACTGCTCTTATCCCCATCCGGCTCCTTGTATCTTACGTTCACTGTCGCAAGCTCACCGGTATAGTCCTCTGCGCTATCAGACTTATCCTTAACGTCTTGTGATGCAGTCTCCGATGTATTTACCTGATTGGAATCCTGTCCGTATTTGTGCTCGGCTGCAGGCACATCGAAGTCTGATCCCGCAGGCACTATCTCATAGAGCACCGTCACCATATGTCCTGCGCCTATCTCGCCGCCGTCCACAGCGTCATTTGCAAAGTCCGCATCCGCAAGGGCGCGGTTCTCATAACCTATCTGCCTGTAACCCTTGACATTTGCCGGATTGAACTCTATCTGAAACTTCACATCCTTGGCAACGGTGTTCAGAGTTCCGCCCATCTCGTCCACCAGCACCTTCTTTGCCTCATACGCAGAATCTATAAACGCATAGCTTCCATCACCATTATCAGCAAGAGCCTCAAGCTTGTTGTCCTTCAAATTGTCTGTTCCAAACCCAAGCACGCTGAGAAAAATGTTGTTTTCCTTCTTCTCCTCGGTTATCAGATCCACAAGGTCGCTCTCACTGGTAAGCCCCACGTTCAGATCCCCGTCCGTTGCAAGTATGACACGGTTGTTGCCTCCCTCTATAAAGTTCTTCTCCGCCAGCTCGTAAGCTGTGATGATGGCATCGCCGCCGTTGGTACAGCCCTCGGCTGTCATACTCGAAAGCGCCTCATTTATCGTGTACTGCTCTGAGCCGGATGTGCCCGAGAGCACCACCGTATCCTCACCCGCATATGTGACTATGCTCACCTTGTCGTTCTCATCCAGATTCTCCGCCAGCATGGCAAATGACTGCTGCACGAGTGGGAGTTTGTTATCTTCATACATGGATCCCGAGGTGTCGATCAGGAACACCAGATTTGAAGGCTTCTTGTCTCCAAAATCTATTTCATCCGTGTTGATCCCAACCATCATGAGCTTTGTGGCCTTATTCCACGGGCAGTCCGAATATTCTGTGTATATGGAGAACTTCTCTCCATCCTCAGGCTTCCTTCTGTAGTCATAGGTAAAATAGTTCAGCATCTCTTCTATTCTCACCGCTCCGTCCGGTGGGAGACAGCCTGACTCTATATACGACCTGACGTTGCTGTATGATGCCGTATCCCTGTCCGCCGCAAATGTGGAGAGAGGTCTGTCCGCTGTGGATACAAATCCATTCTCCGCCACGCTGTCATACTCTCTCGTATCGTAGGCGATCTCTGTATACATAGAATTTGAAGCATCTGTCACCATCGCTGTATCTCCAGCGACTGTTGCCACATCACAAGCTTCCTCCGCATACATAACATCATTCGACGTACTGTTGAATATTCCACTCAAGCCATTGTCCTGCAGCGACTTCTTTTTTTGCTTACTTTCTTTTTCCCTGTACTTTTCTGCGATCCCTGTTATCTCTGTCTTATCCCCATTTTGTTTTTCAAGGCGCATTCCCCTGCCATCTACTGCATCATCGTTACCACAGCCCGTAAGACCTCCTCCCATCATAACCCCTACCATAACTGCGCATATGGATCTTGCAAATATTTTTGAATTATATTTCATCATAAAAAATCCCTCCGTAATATGAATTTCAAGCTACCGGTCAAGCTTTATATTCTATATACGAAGGGATTATTATTTTTTATGGTAATTTCTGTATTTTTTTAATTTTTGATTTGTTTGTGCTATTCTGCCCTCTCAAATCTGTACCAGTTGCCCTCAACCTTCACTACAAGGCTGCCATCATCACACACAATGTAGGCTGAGTTTCTGGATGGGTTCATGTCAAAGTTGACCTCGCCGTCATTTGCCGGCACGCCATCGGTGTAGCTCTCAGCGTAGGCCGCTTTGCTCTCATCCACGCTGTCAGCATCGACCATGTCGTATGTGTCCCTGTAGAGCACACCATCCAACATGATCATGGGAATATAGTCAGCACTATTCACAGAATTCTGAGCATCAGTATTTCTCTGTACATCATAACTCGCCGTGGCGTTTTCTGCCATTTCAGCAGCATCGCTTTGAATATCGTCTGCCGCAGCCGCGTCACTTTCTTGTGCATAATAACTTTCATCCGAAGTCACCTTCACACTGTTGTCCTGCGCTGTCTTATCGCTTGCCCTCTTACGGCTGTTCCTTAACGGTCCGGCTACGATCAGCACACACACCACTGCCGCTGCCACAAGACCGGAAACGATCTGGATGGTTCTTCTGTTCCTGTCTTTACGGTCTTTCTTGACTCCAAACTTCTTATCTCCAGATTTCTTATCCTGCACCCGCTGCGCATCCACCGCATCAAGTCCTGCCTCTATTTTTCCCCAGAGATCAGGTGCATCCATATTCTCTATATATTTGTCAGCTATTTCCTTTTCCAGTTCATCTTCATGTCTGTTCATAGTCTGCACCTCCTAAGTCTCTTGATCGCACTGTTGTAAAGCCACGTGACTGTTCCCATCGGCTTGCCAACTATCTCTGATATCTCTCTGAAGGTAAATCCTCCAGCCACCTTCATATCAACTATCTCCCGCTCATCAGGCTTAAGCGACTCCATGGCCACCTTCAGTGACACGCTGTTCACAACCTGTTCCTCCATGCTGCCACTCTGCCCGGTCTCCGGTATCTCATCCACCAGAGCCTCACGGTCTATCTTCCTGATCCTGTCCACCGCCATATTCCGGGCGATCGTGACCAACCATTTCTTATGTCCATTTCCCGGCTTATAGCTTCCCGCAATGCTATACAGCTTGATGAAGAATTCCGATGTCACATCCTCAGCCTCCTCGCGCTGTCCTATGGTGTCGTACACCACAGCATATATGAGCTTCAGATACGCATCATATATGTGCCGCAGGCTATCCCTGTCGCCCGCCGCCATCGCAGACATGCACTGTTCAAATTCTCTGTCTGTCATAGCTCCCTCCTCATGATAATATACGTTATATCAACTGATTTTTATGGAATGTCATTTAACTTTTTAATCTTTTCCGCCTATTTACAACATCATATCTTCCGCATGGCGGCAAATCCCATCACGTAATTTTTCCTGCCACCGGCCGTGTCAAATGGCCATACCATATGGCGGCTGTCAACCAGCTCCACGTCGTAGTTCATATGAAGCGACATATCCTTCATGAGCTGTGCCACACCTTCTATGTGCTCCACCGACTTCATCGTCTCCACATCCCGCCTGTCAAATGCATTTGCAAGCTTCTCTGCGCATGTCTGATCCTCACATGCAGCGACCTCATATCCATATATGAGGGCATCCTTTGTCATATGGTACATGTAGTCATTGAGTCTCTCCACCGCCGCCTCGTTCAGCCCCGAGATGGCACTGCTTATGAGTCTAAGATCCTCGTCATGATAATTGTCCCTGTAGTGGTAAAGCAATGCCGCAAATCTGGAATTGAGCTGGCTGTGAAGCCCGACCGCCACACTGTAATCAAATATATCAAGATACCTGTCGGTGTCATTTACTATATCCCCAGATTCCGTTCTGCCAATATATTTACCGGAATTGGCAGTCGCTATGCCTGTCAGGAACTCAAGTATATGCTCGGTGTCCTCACAGTCCTCAAGCATCGCCTCATACAAGCGGTACTGGTCATCGTCTACATGCCAGAATGGAATATCCGCTATTATATAATCCTGTTCCTTCAACCCATATTCCCTGACTGCCGAAAGCACAGCTTCCCTGTCTCTGTCTATGAGCACCAGCCTGTAATTATCTGCCAATCTTCCTATATCTATATCGCCGGCCGGCCCTATTCCCCACAGTGCAAGCACAGGCTTTGAATTCGCTGCATCTGCATCCTGCCCGGATTCTTTTTTTACCCGGCAGTTATTTTCTATATATTCCGTCACCTCACGTCTGTACTGTTCCCATCCCACATAGGAATCCGTTATACGCTCCGTGGCGATCATCTCATCAAAATAGCTCATTGTCTTCTCCTGACTCTGTGAACTGACAAATAAAGCAAAAGGGTTATGCCTGTCAGTATTTATTGATCGTTCACAGGTATTTTATAAAATTTTATTTTTAAGCACAAGTGGAATGTAGTATAATACACATAGTTGTGCAACAGGACACACCATTCCAGTTTTTTTACATTTTGGAGGAGTTATGGAATCAATACAGACAAACGCTCTGAACAGCAAATACATCAATTCACTCCTGCGCCCGGAGGAAAATCCTTTCATGCAGGAGATGCAGAGTTTTGAGGAGATCATGATGATGTATTCATGTGCCATCAGAGAGGTGAAGACAAAATTTGAAGTGCTGAACGATGATTTCAGCGTAAGATATAAGAGAAATCCTATAGAATTCATACAATCAAGGATCAAAAAGCCTGTCAGCATTGCCAAAAAGCTTGCAAGCAAGGGCTGTCCGGTTACATGTGCAAGTATACTGAACAATCTGGATGATGTCGCCGGAATAAGAGTCATCTGCCCATTCATCGATGACATATACATGGTGGCAGAAAAGCTCATAAGTCAGGATGACATCACCCTGATCGAAGCAAAAGACTACATATCGCATCCAAAGCCAAATGGCTACCGCAGTCTGCATGTCATAGTCGAGATTCCTGTGTTCTTCGCAGACCACACAAGGAATATGCGTGTGGAGGTACAGATCAGAACAATCGCGATGGACTTCTGGGCGAGCCTGGATCACCAGCTCAGATATAAGAAGGATATCCCGAACGTGGACATGATCTCCGCAAGACTTAAGAAATGCGCAGATGTGATATCCGCAACAGACCTTGAGATGCAGTCCATCAAGAACAGCATTTATGGTCAGCGATATATTCCTGAACTTAAGAGAGAATCACCTAAAGAATAATTACAGTTATTTTTCTCCTACTGATATTTTTTCAACCACAGGGAGAATGAAAAAATTGAAATATTTGCAACTTTTTATTTGACATTTGCTCAAACCTGTTGTAATATAACTGATGTTGTTAATCAACATGTGTGCATAGCTCAGCTGGATAGAGCACTTGGCTACGGACCAAGGTGTCGGGGGTTCGAATCCTCTTGCGCACGTGACAGAAGCTGTCTGAATCATTCAGACAGCTTTTTATTTTATCAAAACCGCTTTATAACAGCCAAATATTATTCATAAAAAAGCCAGGGGGGGCGGCTATAAGCTTTATTTACATAAAGTGCTACTCCCTGCTCCCCAGATATTCTTCCACCTTCTCCGGCGTATCCAGTCTCAGCCGTACAATAGTCATCATGATCATGTACCGCAACACTTCCTTTAAGATCTCATCGTCAAACTGCGACTTCATATTTTCCGGATACGCATGTACGAGAAAATGCACATTGTAGGCATCGCCCTGTCTTGAGATAAATGCACTCACATAGAGGCCATTCATGACCGCTGTTATGATGTCGTCATCCGTGATCTGTATATTTATCTTATACATCTTTGATATAAACTTTACCGTCTTGTCTTCTTTTACGAGAAAACGCCTGTCTGTAATCTCTCCTATGGAAAAGTTCTGTTTATGGAGTGTTATCGCCTGCAGGAATTCTGATTCCCTGTCATTCTCAATTATATAATCATATATATCATTAGGTGTGTATGCCATATTGTTCAAGTTATCCTTTCATCTATTTGTCTATATGCTAAGCGCTTTTGTCTATCACTCGTCCGGAGTCGTCACGTCACACTGCCCATCGTAAGTCCGATCACAAATACCACAAATGCACCAATCGTAAGCACATACCACTCGATAACACGGACTGTAAGTTCCCAGTCAGACGGCTCAACATCATACAGGTTTCTCACCCTGGGCCACATGGCCAATCTGAAAAGTTCATCTGGAAACAGCATACTTACGACCGCAATGATGCATATAATGATTCCGAATATATATAATACTATATTTCCTCTGTTTGTTGTCTGCGGACCATTAATAAACTTCACTATTTCATAAATATCCGGCGGATTTGCATAATAATCTCCTAAAACCACATCAAAATCGTTGGTCATCGTGCCGTCCGCATTGTATACCATGTATCCATCTTTTGAGACAGCGCCTCTAAAAAACACCTTATCACCCGCCATGATCTTTACTCCGATATAATCATCAGATGATAACATGCCGTTCTCCGTCCCTGCCGGTATGGCAGAATAATCCTCCATCCAGCTATATGGTCCATATGTTACGTCTCTATACCCATCTCCTGTAAATCGATGATAACACTTAAATTCTATGCTCTGGTCATCATATACTGTGATACTTGTATGTCCATCTGTATATGTCACATTTCCCTGTTCTTCTTTTAGGGTCAGAAAGTCACCCCTGAATTCTATTCCCTTTATGGACATTATAATCGGATAAATTATGGAAAATGCTATGATCATTGCCACTATAATGCTCATCAGAACCTTTTGCGTCCTGGATAAATTCTTTATTCTCTCCATATACATTTCCCCCCTCGATCAGGAATTTTCTGTTATCTCCACGAGCTGCGAAACATACTCTGCAGATTTCAAATACATATCGACTGCCTATATTATCCTCCCATGCTAACCACAGCCCCTGACTACTACCCGCGCACGCCTAGAACAGATCCAGCGTATTGTCAAGATATATCTCTTCTCTTACCCGCAGCTGATACTCTGGTTTTGTCATATAGTATAGCAGAAATTCCAACACTATGGCACTTCCAAGACTTCTTCCCTCTATCTTGAAATTTGAAAACCCCAGTGGCAGGTAAATGTTCTTTATATCATCTATACCTATAAATCCGGGATTCTCCATCGCCTTTGAGAAACGATAGCCACCTGCTGCGTTCGGCGATGTACAGCGGTGAATTGATTTCTCACCGAGAGCCATACGGCTCACATCCTCATAGCAGTCTTTCCTGTCCTGACAGGAGAACCAACAGCATTCGTTGCACAGGAATTCCACCTTGTCTTTCTTCTTTTGCGTAAACGCACCCAGCCTGTCAAATGCTTTGTTCAGCCGAAAATCCGGCACAACATATCGGAATTCATCCCGGTCAAGCTCTGCTGAAAACAGATCAAAGTCCGTAATGACCTTTGTTGTCGATGAAACCATATATAGTCCCGGATAATTCTCCTGCAGATAATCAAGCAGCAGCTCCGAATGGACTATGACGCCATTTTGAACATATGCCTTGCCTTCTGCCTGGTTAGATCTTAGCATGATACTCCTGCTTCGGGTGTCATCTGCAACAGCCCTGCCATCCTCAAACGCCCTGCACAAGTCATTACACTGCTTATCAGCAAGGTGTCCCGGTCTCAGTAGTGAGTTGCTGAAGGTCAGCCTCGCCGATATTCCATACTCACTCATAAGTTCCAGCACATCTCCGGCACCGCTGTCACCATATCCCACTCTGCCACCGCCCCAGAGGCAGTCACCCGGTGCGCCATACACTGAACCGATATCACACCAGTCGTAAAAATATTCCCTGTGCTCACGATATAGTGGCAGGAACACCTTGTACAGCTCGTAGAATTCAAAAAGTCCGGGCAGATGGTAATGTGCCTTGTATTCAGTTTTGCTATTCCCTGTCTCTGTCTTTGATCTGCCAGACAATGGCTCATTCTTCATAGTGTTCATTTTCCCGTTTTTCTTTCAGTTCTCATATGTTATCTTAATTTCCGCATATTATCTACAATTATATAAAAGTTCTTCATCTGTTGCAAACCATGTTTAGGATATTGTATATTTGAGCTATGGGAATTCACATTTTATAAGCGAGGGATGACTATGAATTATGCATTTACAAATGGAAAAATATTAAACGGAACTAAAGATATGCAGATACAGACCGGGCTCTGTATCCTGGTCAGAGATGGCAAAATATATGACATCATAAAGGATACTGCTGATCTTGACGGATATAAGATCATAGACCTTCAAGGACATTACATTCTGCCGGGTCTTATCAATATGCATGTACATCTTGCGGGAAGCGGAAAACCACAGAAGAAGCAGCGCGACAATGAAAAACTTGTAAATACCATCATGGGCTCGGCGCTTACCAGAGCCATCGCATACAACATGGTGGCGGGCTTTGCAAAGGACGAACTGCTAAGCGGTGTCACTACCATAAGAACTGTTGGCGGCCTTGGCAACTTTGACACCAGACTGCGTGACGAGATCGAAGCAGGCACCAAGATGGGGCCGCGTATCCTTGCCGCCAATCAGGGAATCTCAGTTCCCGGGGGACATATGGCGGGATCTGTAGCTATCGCTGCTGCAAACATAGATGAAGCCCTTGCCCACCTGAACAAATGTGAGAAAGAAAAGGTTGACATAATCAAGCTCATGATCACCGGTGGAGTGCTTGATGCAAAGGAAAAGGGAGTCCCTGGAGAACTGAAGATGTCTCCTGACATGGTGAGCGCAGTCTGCGACAAGGCTCATGCAGACGGATACATGGTTTCCGCACACGTCGAATCTCCCGAAGGTGTCCGCGTTGCTCTGGAAAACGGAGTTGATTCCATCGAACACGGCGCTAAAATGGACGATGACATGATCAGACTTTTCAAGGAACGCGGGGCATTCCTCTGCACCACTATCTCTCCGGCTCTTCCATATGCCCTGTTTGACCGCACCCTCACGAATGCGACTGAGGTCGAGCAGTACAATGGAAATGTCGTATTTGAGGGAATCATTGACTGTTCAAAGGCAGCCCTGGCAAATGACATCCCTGTTGTACTGGGAAATGACGTCGGCTGTCCATGGATCACACAGTATGACTTCTGGCGTGAGCTATACTACTTCCACAAATACGTCGGGGTATCCAACTCATTTGCACTGTACACCGCGACAAAGCGGAGTGCAGAGCTTGCCGGGATTGGACAGCTCACCGGATCCATCGAGAAGGGCAAATATGCAGACATGATAGTCACCGCAGGAAATCCTCTTGACGATCTGCGCGTTCTCAGGAATCTTGAGATGGTCATCACCAAGGGAAACATCATCGACCACCCAAAGATCAAGAAGAGGAAGAATGTGGATGCGGAGCTGGACAAGTTTCTGTAAATAATGAATACTGTTTGTGTTTAATATTGCATTTAATGAAGATAAACCTGTTGTTTCTTTCATTGTTAATAGCAATGAGTTAAACTAAAAATACGACTAAACAGCAACGGAGGTTATTATTTATTATGGGAAATACATTTAGGGAAGTGCAGTGTTACAAATGCGGACATATTTTTATGTGGCAGAAAGATGGTATAGAATATCAGTCTGAATATCGTCTGGAAAGCACCAGCGAACTGCTGGGAATTGCAGCATGTCCTAAATGCGGAACGGATATGTTGGTAATTCCGCATATTCTTGAGGGAATCTCTAAAGATTCAAATGGAATTGTAGAATCAGGGATACGAGGAATATAAAGACAAAAACAACCGGGTATGTTTCTTCCTGAACATGCCCGATTATTTTTTATATGGGAATATCCTACTCATCTGGATTCACGATGGCGCCTATCTTAAACTCTCTGCCATCCTTTTGCCACTGTCTGTACTCCGCTGTAGCGGCAAAGAGTACATCTCCCGATGAGTTGATTGCCGTCTCAAGTGAATCCTGGACCACTCCGATGATCATTCCGACAGCAACAGCCTGCATGGATATATCCTGTGGGATTCCAAACAGCGAGCACGCCATAGGAATGAGCAACAGCGAACCTCCCGCAACACCTGAGGCACCGCACGCGCCAAGGGTTGCCATAAGACTGAGCATGAGTGCTGTCGGAACGTCAACCGACACTCCCATGGTATTTGCAACGGAAAGCGCCATTATAGTTATAGTGATGGCGGCACCATCCATATTGATGGTCGCGCCAAGCGGTATGGATACCGAATACACATCCGGGTCAAGTCCAAGTCTTTTGCAAAGTGACATGTTCACTGGGATATTTGCCGCAGAACTTCTGGTGAAGAACGCCGTCACACCTGACTCTCTGAGGCATCTCCACGCAAGTGGATATGCATTTCTCCTTAAGACGATAGTCGCAAGGAGCGGATCTACGATCAATGCAACCATAAGCATGGCGCCCACAAGCACAAGCAGCAATCTGCCATATTCCTTGAATATCGACAATCCACTCTCCGATACTGTCGTGAACACAAGTCCCATGATTCCAAATGGTGCGCACCCGATGATCCACCTCACGACGGTTGATACCGCATCCGATATGGATACAAGTGCAGATTTTATAGACTTGCTTGTCCGTCGCATGGCAAGTCCAAACAAAAGTGCCCATGCAAGTATGCAGAGATAATTTGCGTTGAGTATCGCATTTACGGGATTATCGGTGATGTTGAGCAAAAGATTCTGGAGGACCTCCATGATTCCCGATGGGACGACATCCGCCTGATATGATTCAAGGTCCAGTGTCATGGTTACAGGGAAAATAAAACTTGCGCTCACCGCCACTATCGCTGCGCACAGCGTGCTGAGCATATACATGATCGTCACCATACGGAACTGCTGGCCATTTCCCTTTCCTGCATTTGCAATTGAGCTGATGACAAGGGCAAACACCAGTATCGGCGCAATTGCCTTGAGCGCCCTGACGAACATGGTTCCGATCAGGCCTATTCCCGTTGCCCCCGGCACCAGAAGTCCCAGCACCGCACCGATCACTATTCCAACCAATATCTTCGCGATCAGCGACACCCTATTCCACATCTCTACAATCTTTTTCATGAATCTAACTCCTAACTATATCTATATTTCTGCTTTTTAACATACATTTTCTTTAGCATTCTTCTTTCTCAGAAGAAGTATCCTCACGAGCAAAAACACTGGGAATATAACTCCCGCAAGGATTCCGCGTTTCTTAATAGTATCATATATCGATCAGGCTTGTATATAACAGATTTCATAACACAAAAAGCGGCGAACAGATTCTTGCTTCTGTTCGCCGCCACTTCACTTCTATAATACTCTATTTTATGACCAGACTTCCTCTGCTATCTCCTTAACGAGCTTGAGCTTTGCCCACTGCTCTTCCTCTGTCAGCTTGTTTCCGATCTCACACGATGCAAATCCACACTGAGGGCTCAGGCATAATCTGTCAAGTGGTACATACTTTGCAGCCTCATGGATCCTTGCAATGACCTTCTCCTTGTCCTCAAGAACCGGAAACTTTGTTGTGATGAGTCCGAGCACGACCTTCTTGTTCTCTGAAACCTTTGCAAGAGGTGCAAATCCGCCTGATCTCTCATCGTCATACTCAAGGAACAGCGCATCTACATTCTCATTTGCAAATACATAATCCGCAACTGTGTCATAAGGACCGCTTGTGAAGAATGTTGAGTGGTAATTTCCTCTGCAGATATGTGAAGTGATGACCATATCCTCCGGCTTTCCTTCCAAAGCAAGGTTGTTCACTGCAAGCAGCTCCTTCTTGACATCCTCAAGTGATATTCCAAGTGACTTATATCTCTGCTTTGCTGCATCCCCCACTATGGCGCCCCATGTACAATCGTCAAGCTGAAGATTTCGACAGCCTGCATCGTAAAACTGCTTAATAACATCCTGATAAGCCTTTCCAATGTCCTGGATAAGCTCCTCATTTGTAGGATAGAACTTCCTTGTGTTTGCAATATTGTCAGGTACTATCATCTGCTGAAATGTCTGTGCAGGAGCCGGTATCGTATACTTTGCAACAGTATTCTCATCCTCGAACTGCTTTAAGAACTTGAAATATTCAACAAATGGATGAGCCTTTGCCTTTATCTTACCTACAAGATACGTATCATCAAGAACCGCAAGCTCTGCATCGAATTTCACACCATTTCCAGTGTTCTCATGGGCAACTCCATCAAATCCCCACATAAAGTCAAGATGCCAGAATGTTCTTCTGAACTCGCCATCTGTGATCGCATGGAATCCAAGTTCCTTCTGCTTTTCAACGACCTTGGTAATCTCCTCATTAACAACTTTGTCGAACTCCTCCTTGGTGATCTTTCCGTCCCTGTATGCCGCCTTCGCATCCTTGAGTGCCTGTGGTCTCAGAAAGCTTCCTACAAAATCGTATCTGAAAGGTGTCTGTAATTTGCTCATATGTCTTTATCCTCCGTCGTGTTTTCTCGTTTTCTTAACTTGAGGATATTCTAGCAGGATAGACTGTCCATGAAAAATACTATTATTTTGAGGCTCGTCATAGTTTCAGACTATGTGTAGCATACTATCTTCCCGGAAGGTCTTTTATCAGTGGCCTTATTTTCTTATAAACCGCCCCAACTTTATCATTAGAGAAGATTCTTTGCAAATCGTTATTTACCTGCTGCCTTGTTGTAGCAATTGATAACAATTGCACCACATTTTCTTTCTTATCTACAAATTCTTTTTCTTTGAAATTCTGATTCAAAAAAGACCTTATTTGCATTTCTTTTCCACCCTTGTCTGCCGAAACTTTTTCCTTTGTAACAGAGGTATTGGGTGTAATGGCATTTTTCCCTGTCAATTTGCATATCTCTTCTGCCTTTTGCACTTTTATCTTGTTAGACGCAAATGACTTAACAGCCTGATCGAAATCAGAGTCTTTTGAAATAATATAATACTTTGCAATACGATTCTGCTTGGCAAAATCCCTAATATCAAATAATATCTGACAGTCAACTGCATTTTTTATCGGAATTTGAACTTTTATATAATCAAAATGTGCCTTTGATGCATTAATCCTTCTATGTAATCCAAAAGTCATAGTATCAGCTGCATCGCTATAATAAATTCTTACACAATCCGTCTCTTCAAGCTTTGAAATTCCATTGAGTCCTTCCCGATTAACATTTTCATAATCAACAAAAAAATAGCGATCATATACCAATTCAAGCTCATAATCATCTTCATAATCATCATTACTGCCTTCTACCCAATCCCAAAACCACGGCTCCTGCATATCCGTATAGAGTTCAGCATCATCTCCCATTATTCTTCCTCCTCTTTTTCTATACTACATCTATTTTATTTTTAAGTATAACACTCTCATTTGTATACTTCACTGTTTTTCTTATTTCATCGTAATAAAAACGGCAATGAACAGATAGTTTCCTGTGATATGTACCCAGAATCCTGGACACATATTTA
>ULMI01022793.1_pt1 | contig 19987 bp, 22 predicted proteins | sample 1951631 | NCBI WGS metagenome assembly ULMI01 (sample SAMEA4835548, study PRJEB28245) | human gut metagenome | biome: gut microbiome; material: fecal sample | place: Denmark | collected 2008 | reverse complement strand
TGCTGCACCAGCTGCTGGAGCAGAAGATACTGCATCAGCAAACAAAAATGTTGTTCTTAAGAATGCTGGAGCAACTAAGATTGCTGTTATTAAGATTCTTAAAGAAATCACTGGTCTAGGACTAGTTGAAGCTAAAGCTTTAGCTGACAATGGTGGAAACGTTAAAGAAAACGTTGCTGCTGATGAAGCTGACAAAATCAAAGCTCAATTAGAAGAAGCTGGAGCAGAAGTAGAATTAGTTAATTGCTAATAAAACCTATTGATAATTATGTGGATAACTTGAAAGCTATCCACTTTTTTTGTATAATGTATTCATGACACGGAGGCTATCATGAAACTAAATAATAAAGGATGGAGTTTAAATACCTTACTAATATGTATTGCGGTTTTCTGCATTGCGTTACTACTATCAGTTTTTTATGTTTATAGATTAGGAACTCAATTAAAAAAATCTTTAAGCTTAACTGAACAACCTAACATTAAACAAAATGAAACAAATCCAAATGCTTATAAGACAGATTTAGCAAATATAAGCAACGCTACTACTGAATACTTAACAGCAGAAAATAAAGAAGTTCAAGAAAATGAAACTCTTATCATCAATATCAATGATTTGATTGAAAAAGGATATATTAGTGAAATAAAAGATCATGAGAATAATACCTCATGCAATGCTTACTCTTTAGTAACAAACAAAAATAGTGCCTACAATATAAAACCTTTTATAAATTGCGAGAATTATACTACGGAAGGGTATGGCGATTTCTAATGGCAAAACAGAAACAATTAAAAAAAATATCAATAATCTGGGGTCTTATGTTAATTTTAGTTTTTGGAACTTTAACAACATTTTCCTTGATGTGGAAAAAGAAAAATCAAGGATATAAAAATCTTGAAAAAGAACTAGTTACTAAAGTAGAAGGGTATTTTGAACAAGAACATAAATATCCAACTGGTATCGAAGTTGTAACTATTGATTTAAAAGAATTACAAGAACATGATATCATTCAAGAATTAAAATATAATGACGACACTTGCAATGGCTATGTTGATGTCTCAAATGATATAGTAATTAAGTATAAAGCCTACATTAAGTGTAATAAATATCAAACTAAAGGTTATAATTTAAAAAGTGAGTAGCTAAATACTCATTTTTTTCTAAAAAATAATTGACAATCACAAAACAAAATGATATATTACTAATGAATTTTAATTATGGTTCTATCACTGGTAGAACCTTACTTAAAACGAAATTGGATACACCAGGATGTGTGTATATGGAAGGAGGATTACAATGACGACTATAAATCAACTTGTAAGAAAAGGAAGAGGACAAAAAACCAAAAAGAGTAAAAGCCCAGTATTAAACGTTGGATTTAACTCTATGGAAAGAAAAGAAACTGAAACTAACAGCCCTCAAAAAAGAGGTGTTTGTACAAGAGTAGGTACTCGTACTCCAAAGAAGCCAAACTCAGCATTAAGAAAATATGCTCGTGTTAGATTATCTAACGGACGTGAAGTTGATACTTATATTCCAGGTGAAGGACATAACCTACAAGAACACAGCGTAGTATTAATTCGTGGTGGACGTGTAAAAGACCTTATCGGTGTAAGATATCATATCATTCGTGGTACATTAGATACTCAAGGTGTTAACAACAGAAAACAAGGACGTAGTAAATACGGTACTAAAAAACCAAAAACTAAATAATAAAGGAAGGAGAAAATTATATGCGTAAAAGACGTGCTGTAAAAAGAGATGTATTACCAGATCCAATATATAATTCAAAAGTAGTTACAAAACTAGTTAATACAATTATGATTGGTGGTAAAAAAGGTACTGCACAAAAAATTCTTTATGAAGCATTCGATATAATCAAAGAACAAACTGGAAAAGATCCAATGGAAGTTTATACCGAAGCTATGAAGAATATCAAACCTGCTCTTGAAGTTAAATCAAGACGTGTTGGTGGATCGAATGTTCAAGTTCCTATTGAAGTAACTGAAGAAAGATCACAAGCCTTAGCCCTTCGTTGGTTAGTAAATTATGCTAAACTAAGAAATGGCAAAGGTATGGCTATTAACTTAGCAAATGAAATTATGGATGCTGCAAAAGGCGTTGGTGGAGCTGTTAAAAAACGTGAAGATACTCACAAAATGGCTGAAGCTAATAAAGCATTTGCACATTATAGATGGTAGGTATTTATATGGCAAGAGATGTCTCAATTGACAAAGTAAGAAACATTGGTATCATGGCTCACATTGATGCCGGAAAAACAACTACTACTGAACGTGTATTATTCCACACTGGAGTAACACATAAAATCGGTGAAACACATGATGGTGAATCACAAATGGACTGGATGGAACAAGAAAAGGAAAGAGGTATTACAATTACTTCCGCTGCTACAACTGCACACTGGAAGGGATACCGTTTCAATATTATTGATACCCCAGGACACGTAGACTTTACTGTAGAGGTTTCTCGTAGTTTAAGAGTATTAGATGGTGCTGTTGCTCTAATCGATGCTCAAGCTGGCGTTGAACCTCAAACTGAAACTGTATGGAGACAAGCAACTGAATTTAAAGTTCCAAGAATTATTTTCGCAAATAAAATGGATAAAATGGGAGCTGATTTTGTATACAGTTTAGATACAATTGACAAGAGATTAGGCGTAAATGCCAAACCAATCGAATGGCCAATTGGACAAGAATCAGAATTCAATGGAATTATTGATTTAGTAACAATGAAAGCTTACCATTATGATGGTGAACAAGCTGAAAATCCAGTAGAAATCGAAATTCCTGCAGAATTAAAAGCTGAAGCAGAAAAGAGACGTTCTGATTTAGTTGAAACTGTAGTTGAATTTGATGATGAATTAATGGAAAAATACTTAAGCGGTGAAGAACTAACTATCGAAGAAATCAAACATTGTATCCGTAAAGGAACACTTGCTGCTGAATTCTTCCCAGTTATGTGTGGTACTGCTTTAGGAAATATTGGTGTTAAATTATTACTTGATGCTGTTATTGATTATTTACCAGCACCAACTGATATTGAAGCAATTGATTGTACAGATGTTAAAACTGGAGCAGACGTAAAACGTCATCCAAAAGACTCTGAACCATTCACAGCTTTAGCATTCAAAATTATGACAGACCCATTCGTAGGAAGACTAGCATTCTTTAGAGTTTATTCTGGACACTTACAAAGTGGTTCATATATCTTAAACTCAACTAAGAATGTTAAAGAACGTGTTGGACGTATTCTACAAATGCATGCTAATACAAGAAAAGAAATTTCTGAAGTATACTGTGGTGAAATCGCTGCTGCTGTAGGTTTAAAATCTACTACAACTGCTGATACACTATGTGATGAAAAATCACCAGTAGTTATGAAAGGAATGGAATTCCCATTACCAGTTATCGATGAAGCCATCGAACCAAAATCTAAAAATGATGTTGATAAAATGGGGATTGCTCTTCAAAAATTAGCTGAAGAAGATCCAACATTCAAGTACTCTACTGACCATGAAACAGGTCAAACTGTAATTAGTGGTATGGGTGAGTTACACTTAGAAGTATTAGTACGTAGAATGAAAGATGAATTCAATGTTGAAGTTAACGTTGGTCGTCCACAAGTAGCATACCGTGAAACAATTACTCAAATGGGTGAATGTGAAGGTAAATACATTAAACAATCAGGTGGTCGTGGACAATACGGACATGTTTGGGTTAAATTTGAACCAAACCCTGGTAAAGGATATGAATTCGTTGATGCTGTTGTTGGTGGTGTAGTTCCTCGTGAATATATCCCTGTAACAGATAAAGGATTACAAGAAGCTCTTGCTGGTGGTGTACTTGCTGGCTACCCAATGGTAGACATTAAAGCTACTCTATATGATGGTTCTTACCATGATGTAGACTCATCAGAAATGGCCTTCAAAATTGCAGCTTCTCTAGCAGTTAAAGAAACTAAGAATAAATGTAAACCAGTTATCTTAGAACCAATTATGAAAGTTGCTGTAATTGTACCAGAAGAATATATGGGTAACGTTATGGGTGACTTAACAAGCCGTAGAGGTCGTCCACTTGGACAAGAATCACGTGGAAATGCTCTACAAATTACTGCAATGGTTCCACTTGCTGAAATGTTTGGTTATGCAACTTCACTAAGAAGTAATACCCAAGGTCGTGGAAACTTTGTAATGGAATTAGATCATTATGATGAAGTTCCAAAATCTATCGCTGAAGATATTATTAAGAAAAACAGCGTTAACTAAAAATAATACTTGAAAAAACTTCAAGCATTAGATAAAATAAATATGTAATAAAAAAGAAGGAGATTATTTAATATGGCAAAAGAAAAATTTGACAGAAGTAAAGAGCATTTAAATATTGGTACTATCGGTCACGTTGACCATGGTAAAACTACTTTAACTGCTGCTATTACTAAATATTTTGGTAAAGAGTTCAAAGATTATTCAGAAATCGATGCAGCTCCAGAAGAAAGAGAAAGAGGTATTACTATTAATACTGCTCACGTTGAGTATGAGACTGCAACTCGTCACTATGCTCATGTAGATTGCCCAGGACATGCTGACTACGTTAAAAACATGATTACTGGTGCAGCTCAAATGGATGGCGCTATTCTAGTTGTTTCTGCATCTGATGGCCCTATGCCACAAACTAGAGAACATATCTTACTTGCTCGTCAAGTTGGTGTTCCTAAAATTATCGTATTCATGAACAAAGTTGATCAAGTAGACGATCCTGAATTACTTGACCTAGTAGAAATGGAAATTCGTGAATTATTAGGAGAATACGGATTTGATGCTGATTGTCCTATCATTCGTGGATCTGCTCTTAAGGCTCTAGAAGGTGATGAATCTGAAATCGGTGCTGGTGCTATTAAGAAATTAATGGAAGCTTGCGATACTTATTTCGATGTTCCTGTTAGAGACTTAGATAAACCATTCTTAATGTCAATTGAAGACGTATTCACAATTTCTGGACGTGGTACAGTTGTTACTGGACGTGTAGAACGTGGACAATTACATTTAAATGATGAAGTTGAAATCGTTGGTCTAAAACCAACTAAGAAGACTGTTGTTACTGGTATTGAAATGTTTAGAAAATCTCTAGATGTTGCAATGGCTGGTGATAATGCTGGTGCTCTACTTCGTGGTATTAACCGTGATGAAGTAGAACGTGGACAAGTTCTTGCTAAACCAGGATCAGTTACTCCACATCATAAATTTAAAGCTAAAGTTTATGTACTAAGCAAAGAAGAAGGCGGACGTCATACTCCATTCTTCTCAAACTACAGACCTCAATTCTATTTCAGAACAACTGATGTTACAGGCGTTATTGAATTACCTGCAGGTGTTGAAATGGTTATGCCAGGCGACAATGTAGATATGACAGTTGAATTAATCGCTCCAGTAGCTTTAGAACAAGGAACTAAGTTCTCTATCCGTGAAGGTGGACGTACTGTAGGTGCTGGTTCAGTTACTGAAATCGTTGAATAATTTCAAAATGACTAAAAGTGGATTTAATATCCGCTTTTTTTGTGTTATACTATTTTTGATAGAGGGACAACAAAATGAGTAAAAAGAAAAAAAGGAAAAAGAAAAGAAAATTAAAACGAAAATTTAAATATTGCATTTTCTTTATTATATGTTTATGTTTTTCACTAACATTTGTTGCATTTACTACAAGTTTTGAGCAAGGTAAATTAGATAAAATAAAACAGGAAGCAATCGACCAAGAAAAGAGAATACAAGAAAATGAATATAATAACTGCTTAAATGAAAAATATAACGATAAAGACAACACTGAAGAGTTAAAAAATAAAGAAGCCGAGCTTACTAATTACTTAAAGAACAATTATAGTACGAGTGTTAAATATTATGACGTTAAAACTGGCTACACATATGAATATAATCCATCAAAAAATTACTATGCTGCAAGTACAATTAAAATGCTTGATGCTATATACATTTATGAAAAGGCAATGAACAATGAATTAAGCTTGGATGACACTGTAACATATAAAGCTAGCAATAAACAATATGCTTCGGCAGAAATGAAAAATTATAAGGTAGGGGATAAAGTATCATTAAGAAACTTAGTAAAATACGCTATTACGGTCAGTGATAACACAGCCCATTCTATGTTGGTAGATTATATAGGCTTTCAAAACCTAAAAAATTACGGAAAGTCATTAGGAGCAACATCCACATTAGTAGGTGGCGATAACTTTGGAACCATGAACGTCCACGACGCCATTATCTATATTACCAAGTTAGACGAATTAATAAATAAAGATGCAACACTTGGTAGTGAACTACAATCATACTTTATGAATAGCGACCAAAACTATTTAAATTTTCCTGAAGAAAATATCCAAGCTGCTCAAAAATATGGTCAATATGAAATATACTATCATGAAAATGGTATTGTATACACACCTAACAAGTACTACGTTAGCATTCTAACTAGTGAAGGCCAAAATAAATATGGCTTTGAAAAAGTAATTAGAAATATAAACACTAAAGTCTACGAACTTCATCAAACTTTCTACCAAAATAGACAAGACACTTGCTACAATTATGTCTATAATCAAGAACAATAATTCATTGACAACTTAAAAATAAAAAGATAAAATTAAAATAGATAGGAGATTATAATGAAAGAACACAAAAAAGCCTTTAATGCTTTAACATTAGGAGCGATAGCACTAGATATTTTAATTATTATTCTAGGAGCATATTTTATAGCTAAGCCAACAACAAGCGCCAGCATCATTGGATACGTTTTGGGAATATTATTAATTATCGTAGGAATTTATAATATTATCAAATTTATCGTTAATATGGGTACTAACAAGTTTTTCTTAATAGAAATCATTAGTGGTATATTAACAATCATAGCCGGAATTTTTATGGTTTACAATCCATTTTCTCTAGCTAACATCACAACAATTGGAGTAGGACTTTGGTTGATAGTATCAGCTACAATCAAAGGTGCCATCGCTCTTCAATTTAAAAAATTTAATGAAGAAACATGGATATTATCCTTAATTATAGCAGCTATAACTCTAATCCTCGGTATTTTAATAATAGTAAATCCATTTGAATCATATATCGTTCTTGCTGTATACGTTGGAGTTATGGTATGCGTATATGCTGCTATGGATATCGTACAGCAAATATTATTTAGAAAAAGAGTTAAAGAAATAGTTAAAATATTCTTTGAATAAGCGATTAATAGTCGCTTTTTATTTTACGAATATCATTGCTAAAATTAAAAAAATGACTTATACTTATTATGTATTAAAAAATAAAGGTGGTTAAAAATATGAATATTAAAAAAATACATGCAAGAGAAATTTTAGATTCTCGTGGAAATCCAACTGTAGAATGTGACGTTGAATTAGAAAATGGTATTAAGGCAACAGCATCAGTACCATCAGGCGCCTCAACTGGATCTCGTGAAGCATTAGAACTTCGCGATAATGACCCAAAAAGATACCATGGTAAAGGTGTTTTAAAAGCTGTTGAAAATATAAACACAACTATTGCCCAAGCCCTAGAAGGAAAAGCTTTAGTGCAAACTAGTATCGATAGCACACTAAATGCCCTAGATGGAACTGAATTTAAATCAAACCTAGGTGCTAACGCAACTCTAGCTGTCTCATTAGCGTGTCTAAAAGCTGCTGCTAAATCAGAAAATAAGGAACTATACGAATATGTTTCAGGTGGCAAAGTCACTTTGCCTATCCCAATGATGAATATCATAAATGGTGGTAAACATGCTAACAATGATTTAGATATCCAAGAATTTATGATTATGCCAACAGTTAAAACTTTCAAAGAGCGTCTAAGAGCAGGTTCAGAAATATTCCATACCCTAAAGAAAATTCTAAATGATATGGGTTGTTCAACTGGCGTTGGCGACGAAGGTGGTTTTGCGCCAAACCTTAAAAACAACGAAGAAGCCCTAGAATTAATTGTAAAAGCTATTAAAGAATCCGGTTACACTCCTGGTAATGATGTCTTTATTGCTCTAGATGTAGCATCATCAGAAATTTATGATGCCAATACTAATACTTATAGTATCGATGGTAAAAAACTAAATCCAACTGAACTAACTAACTACTATATTAGTTTAATTGAAAAATATCCAGTCGTTAGCATCGAAGATGCCTTTATGGAAGACGACTTTGAATCACTAGCTAAGCTAACTTCTATAATTGGCTCAAAAATAATGCTAGTAGGAGACGATTATTTTGTAACAAATAAAAAATTTCTTCAAAAAGGTATCGACAATCATGCCGGAAATGCTATTCTTTTAAAAGCTAATCAAATTGGAACCGTAACTGAAATGGTTGATACTATAGTTCTAGCTAAGAAAAATAACTATAAAATGATAATCTCCCATCGTAGTGGTGAAACCGAAGATACATTTATTGCTGACTTAGCCGTTGGTCTATGCATTCCATACATTAAGACTGGTTCACTATCGCGTGGTGAAAGAATTGCTAAATACAATAGATTATTAAGAATTGAAGAAAAACTTGAAAATAATTAAGAATTTCTTGCATAAGTCCAGGGTTTATGGTATAGTTTTAAAAGAACGGAAGTGTTTTTTATGGAAACTTTACTATTAATCGTATCAGTATTATTAATTGCTATTGTTCTACTTCAAAGTAATAAAGCAAGCGACGCTGGTCAAATAATCACTGGTGGCAATGAAGCGTTATTTAAAAAGCAAAAAGAAAGAGGCTTAGAACTATTTATTAGTAGACTAACCTTAATCTTAGGAATTTTATTCTTTTTAATCTCATTCATTCTATTTTTACAAAAGTAAGTTTCAAGAAATTGAAGCTTTTTCTTTTTTCTAAGAACTAGATTGTAAAATATTGCTAATCATATAGTAAATAATACTCATTTTTCCGTAAGTATGATAAAATTAATTTAAGAAGGTGAATACATGAAACAAGAAATACTTAATAAACTAGAAAACATTCATGAAGCTAAAACTCTAATTGAAATAAATGACTTACTAGGGTTAAAAACCGCTGACGAATTACGAGAACTCCAAGAAACATTAAACGAATTAGTAGAAGAATACTTAGTGTTCTATACAAAGAAAGAAAAATATATTCTTTTAAAAAATTGCCCATCTTTAAAAATTGGACAAATCTCTATTAACAAAAAAGGCTTTGGTTTTGTAATTCTTCCTAACGAAGAAGATATCTATGTTGATGCTTCTAACCTAAACAACGCTATTCATGGTGATATTGTCTTATGTGAAGTAACAAAAAATGGCTTAAAAAAAGAAGGCAAAGTCATTAGAACACTAAAAAGAGAATTAAAAAATGTTGTTGGGGAAGTTATTTATCAAGATGATGAAAAATATCTAAAATTAGATGATGACAAATTAAATATTACCGTTAAACTTGACCCTGATTATGCTCATAATTGTGTTGAAGGCCATAAAGTTTTAGTTGAACTAACTAAAGAGTTAAAGAAAAAAGTCTATTTAGGAACTGTTTTAAAAATAATTGGTCACAAAAATGACCCTAAAGTTGATATCCTAAGCATTGCTTATAAATATGGAATTTATGAAGATTTTCCAGAAGACGTTATTGAACAATTAGATGCCATCCCTGATGAAGTATCCAAAGACGAGTTAAAAAATCGCCGTGACTTAACAGATAAAGTTATTTTTACTATTGACGGTGATGATACTAAAGATATCGACGACGCCATAAGCCTTGAAATGAATGGCGAAAATTATGTTCTAGGGGTCCACATTGCCGATGTTTCCAACTACGTTAAAGAAAATACGCCCCTTGGTGATGAAGCATTTAAACGTGGAACTTCTTCTTATCTTGCTGATACTGTAATTCCAATGCTACCCCATAAGCTATCTAACGGCATTTGCTCTTTAAACGAAGGGGTAATTCGTTTATCAATGTCTTGCGTTATGGAATTTGACAATCAAGGCAAACTAGTTAACTATGATATTTTTCCAAGTTATATTAGAAGTCACAAAAAAATGACTTATAAAAAAGTTAATGATATTATTGAACGTGGTATTATAGCTGAAGATTATAAACCATTTGCTGAAACTTTAATCAAAATGAATGAACTAGCTCATATTTTAAGAAAAATGAAAGAACGTCGAGGTTATATTGATTTTGACCTAGACGAGGCTAAAATTATTCAAGATGAAAATGGGGTTGCTATCGATGTTGTAAAAAGAGTACGTGAAGCCGGAGAACTACTAATTGAAGACTTTATGATTGCTGCTAATGAATGCGTTGCAACTCATATATATAATATGGACTTACCATTTATCTATCGTATTCATGAAAATCCTAAGCCAGAAAAAGTAGAAGACTTCTTAAATATGGTAAATCTTCTAGGATATCACTTACATACTAAAATTACCAATATTACTCCATATACAATGCAAAGAGTACTAGAAGAATTAGCTGATAAAAAAGAGTTTCCTATTCTTTCAACACTTCTATTAAGAAGCATGCGCAAAGCTGAGTACTCTAAAGAAAACTTAGGACACTTTGGTATTGCATCAAAAGCCTACACCCATTTCACATCACCAATTAGAAGATATCCAGACTTAGAAGTTCATCGTCTTTTAAAGAAATATCTTGTTGAAAACGACATGTCAATGTCGACAATTGACTTCTTAAATACCGCTTTAGTAGAGATTGCATCTCATTCTTCAGAAAGAGAAGTTGCCGCTCAAAATGCCGAACGAGATGTTGATGATATGAAAATGGCTGAATACATGGAGAAAAATGTTGGTAAAACCTATGTTGGTACTATAAGCTCGGTCACATCATTTGGATTCTTTGTTGAATTAGATAACCTAATCGAAGGCTTAGTTCATATAAGTACATTAAAAAAGGATTATTACAATTATGTTCCTGAATTATTAAGCATTATAGGTAAAAGTACTAAAAAAACTTATCGTCTAGGCGATAAAGTTAAAGTAATATGTACAGCCGCTTCAAAAGAAACCGCTATGATAGATTTTGAAATCGTTGAGGATAAAGATGGAAATAAAAAACAGAAAAGCTAATTTTGAATATTTTATTGAAGAACGCTATGAAGCCGGAATTGAGCTAAAAGGAACCGAAATCAAATCAATAAGAAAAGGCTCCTGTGATATAAAAGACTCTTTTATCATTATTAAAAATCAAGAAGCCTTCCTATTAAATACTTATATTGCCAAATACGAAGAAGGAAATATTTTTAACCACGAAGAACGACGTACCAGAAAACTTCTTCTTCATAAAAAAGAAATAAAAAAACTATTAGAAGCCTCTAGTAGAGACGGCTATTCTCTAATACCGTTAAGTATTTATCTAAAAAAAGGCAAGGCCAAGGTTGAAATTGGTGTTTGTAAAGGTAAAAAACTTTATGATAAGAGAGAAACTATCAAAAAAAGAGACTTAGAACGTGAAAATAGTCGTAACTATTCTTATTAAAAGCATACAATATCATTATGGTATTGTATTTTTTGTCAATTAATGTAAAACAAGATTATATTGTGTAATTTATTGCAAAAATGTTTGCATTTCATAAAATATTGTGGTAGACTTAATAACGCAACCCAAAAAAGGGTGGCAAAAAGTGTGGTAGTTATAAATTAAATATAAAATTATGAAAGAGGTGAAACATATGGAAAAAGAAATTACTATTAACGATATTATGGCTCATTATACTGAAGAAGAAATGGCCGCTCTTGCAATTCGTCAAGAAAACCCTTTCTTCCAAAAATTAGTTGACACATACAGTAAATACCCTGTAGAAAAGCTATATCCAGTTTTAATCGCATTAGAACAAAGAATTATGGAAAAGAAAGACCTTAGAAGCTTCAACCATAAATTAGCTTTACTACAAGGAGCAATAAATTACAATAACAAAAAAAGTTTAAAAAGAACTTTAGCTAATTCAAGCGTTCGTTACTATAACTAAGAAACAGAATTTATCTGTTTCTTTTTATAAATTCAAAAATTTGTGTTATAATTATACCAAGAGTAAGGAGTATAAAGTATGAATAAAATCAAATCTTTTTTTAAAAACTTAAAACCAAAACAAAAAATATGCCTTATTGGCATTTTAATAGCAATAATATTTATATCAATATTAACTGTTATCGTCTTAAGTAAAAATCATAAACAACCAACTAATCAAGAAAATCCAAGGGAAGAAATCAAAGATGAAGCTAAAGTCGAACCAAAAGTAACTATTATCGATGAAAATTCTAATACTCGTCCCTTCGCCGTAATGATTAATAATCACCCTCAAGCAAGAGCACACCATGCCGGTCTTCAAGATGCCTATATGATTTATGAAATAATTGTTGAAGGCGGCTTAACTAGGTACCTAGCATTATATAAAGACCAAACAACTGAAAAAATAGGTAGCGTTAGAAGTTCTAGACATTATTTCCTTGATTATGCCATGGAAAATGACGCTATGTACGTTCACTGGGGTTGGTCTCCTCAAGCACAAAGTGATATCTCGACTTATAAAATAAATAACATCAACGGTCTAACTTACGAAGGAACATACTTCTATCGTGATAGAACCCTTGGCGTCTCTAAAGAACACACTGGCTTTACTAACATGGAACTACTAAACAAAGCGGCAAGTAAATTAAACTATCGTACCACAACTAATCAAAAAGCCCTTCTAAATTATATTGCTGGCGATGTTGATTTAAGTACTATGGAAAACACTCAAAAAGCCGATACCATAACGATTCGTTATTCCCAATCAATAACTGATAAATATGTTTATGACGCTGAAACTAAAACCTATAAACGCTACGTAAATAATAAAGAACATATTGACGATGTAACTAAAAAACAATATACTTTTAAAAATATCATTACTTACCAAGTTGGCAATAATACCATAAGTGGCGATGAAAAAGGTCGTCAAGACTTAGGAAATGTAGGATCTGGAGAAGGCTATTACATCACAAATGGTTATGCCATAAAAATAAAATGGTCTAAAGAATCACGAGATACCAAAACAAAATATACACTACTTGATGGCACAGAGTTAAAAGTTTCTGATGGTAATACATTTATTCAAATTCAACCTAAAAATCAGAATCTAACTATTGAACAAAATATTGAAGAAAAAGCTAATCAAGAATAAAAAGGAGAAAAAATGGATACACTAATTGCATTTCTAAGTAAAAATTATATTATATTTATTATTATAACAATCTTTCTAATCTTTGCTTTAGTTGGTTATATTATTGATACTAAAACCATAAATACCAAGGATACAAATCAAAATAAAGAAGATGAGCTAAAAGACGAAACTTTAAAAGAAGAAACGGAAACCCTAACTTCTATGATGAATCGTCAAATGAATAATCCTGATATTGCCGATGCCAAACTCGGGGAAAGCGACAATCATAAAGATAACGTTGAACAACTATAAAATCCTTTTTGGGATTTTTTTTAGTCCATTAAACTCCCATTTTAAAAGCCTTCAGCCTCTGTTTGGAAATTATAGCTAAAACAAAGGGGTAGAAAACTTAAAGATAATTTGCTATAATAATCTAGAATAAGAAAGAGAGATGTTGTTATGACACTGCAAACCGTATGGAGTATCATATCGAAAATAATAGATATATCCCTAGTTTGGTTAATGTTTTATTATATTTTAAAAAATATTAGAAATAATGTAAAAATGGTTTTAATAGTAAAAGGAATTATCCTTATCTTAGCTATTAAAATAATTAGTAATTTACTAAATTTATATACTATCGGCTTATTGCTAGAATACGTTTTAGAATGGGGCCCCCTAGCTATAATAGTAGTTTTCCAACCGGAAATAAGAAATGTTCTTGAATCAATTGGACGTACTCAACTTCTAGGACGTCACAAAGTTCTTACTGTTGACGAAAGAGAACGCGTTGTCTACGAAATTATGGACGCGGTTGAATACCTAAAGAAAAATCGTATTGGGGCTTTAATCGTCATTGAAAGAGATATGTCACTTCAAGAATACATTACTCCTGCAACAAAAGTATACGCTGATTTAACAAGCCCACTATTAGGAACAATATTCTTCCCAAATAGTCCACTTCATGACGGTGGGGTAATAATCCAAGGAGACCGCATAACTTGTGCTGGCGCTGTTTTCAAAACCAGTATGAATCCTTCAATTTCCAAAAGATTAGGAACCCGTCACCGCGCTGCCTTAGGTATTGCTGAAGAAACCGACGCTATTGCCTTAGTTGTATCAGAAGAAACAGGCCGTTTATCAATTGCCGTTGATAGCGAATTAAAATATAACTTATCATTAGATGAATTTAGAATGACTTTAGTTGATGAACTAAAACCAAAGACTGAAATTTTCTATGATGCCGATCAAAATAACGACGGAAACGAAGGTGATTATAATGAATAAAATATTTAATCTCATTGCCTCATTTTTTAAAGGCGTATATAACATAATTGATAAATACATTGTAACTCCCATCAGTAAAATAATTTATAATATTGATAAAAAAGTAAATAAAAGTGGCGGTAAAATAGAAAAAATTCTTAACAGGCCCAATATGCTACTCTACATGTCATTAGCATTAGCTATAATTGTTTTCCTTCTAATCGATAGTAAAGTAATAACTCTAGTCGAAACTGAAGCCGAAATCATCACAAACCAACAAGTAAATGTTGAGTATAACAGCGAAGCTTATGTCATCGAAGACCTACCAGAAACTGTTGATATCACCCTAATAGGTCGTAAAAGTGACCTTTATTTAGCTAAACAATTAGGCGAAAACGAAGTAGTCTTAGACTTAACCGACTACACTCCAAGAGATGAACCATATAAAGTAAAATTAACTTACAATCAAACTATCAATTCCCTAAGTTACAAACTAGACCCAACCTACGTCTATGTAACAATAAAGAAAAAAGTCTCAACCTTAAAAACAATTAGCTACGATTTAATAAACCAAGATAAATTAAATGAATTAAATCCAGAACTAAGCGTTTCTAACGTTGAACTAGACAAAAATGAAGTAGTAGTAAAAGGTAGTCAAGATACTTTAAATAAAATAGCAACGGTTAAAGCTTTAATTGACTTAAATAACAAAAACTTCAAAGCCAAAGGCACATATAACTTAGAAAATGTTCCAATAGTAGCCTATGATGAAACTGGAAACATCTTAAAAAATGTTGAAATAGTACCAAGCAAAGTTAATGCAACTGTAACATTCACATCTTATAGTAAAGAGGTTCCAATCGAAGTTCAAACCACTGGTAACTTAGTATCTGGCAAAGCCATAAGCTCAATCACAATTAATGGTAAGAGTGAATATTACGTAACTATTTATGGTGAACAAAGTGAAATTGACTCTATTGATTCCTTACCAGTAACCATAGATGTAACTGACCAAGGAAATAATGGCTCTAAGACTTATCCAAGTAATATTTTAAAACCAAGTGGTGTTAAATACATGTCAGCAAGCTCAGTAAACATCGTGGCATCATTCGGTGAAGCAAAACAAAAAACTATCGATGGCCTAACCATAACCGTGGAAAATACGCCAGCTAACCTTAAAGCAACAGCCACTAGCCAAGCTACAATAAGCGTTCAAGTAATTGGTGTTCAATCAGTAATAGATGCCATTACAGCTTCTGATATTAAAGCCTACATCGACTTAAGTGGCTACACCGCTGGTAATCACACTGTTCCTGTTCAAGTTAAAGGAAACAACCCAATGGCTCAATACATTGTATCATCAAGTGTTAACATAAATATTACAAACAAATAAAACAAACAAGCCCTAAAACAAGGCTTGTTTTTTAATCCATTTTTTCATAATGAATATCCATAAATAAAAGTCCAATATTAATAAGGCCACAAATGCCAACAATAATATAGATGATATTCTGCAACATTTCACTAAACTTAAATAAAGCATAAACTAAATTCAAGTCAAATAGACCAATTAGTCCCCAGTTTAAAGCACCAATTATTGTAAATACTAGGCATATTTTCTGTAATGTCTTCATTATAACCTCCCAATCTAAACTTAATATAACCAAATTAAAGAATATTATTCCAAAAGAAAAATATAATTAAATTAGAAAAGGAGTTTAAATAATGAAAAAAATAATCACCCTTATTTTATGTGTCTTATTACTAAGTGGTTGCGGTAAATCTAAAGAAGAAAAATTAATAAGTGAGTTTAAAAGCGATGTTAACTCATCTAAATCATATCTTCTTGAAGGAAGCCTTGAATTATATAACGGGGATGATACCTACACGTATAGTCTTAAAGTAGGATACAAAAAGAAAGATATGTACAAAGTTAATCTAACTAATCAAGTTAATAACCATGAACAAATAATCTTAAAAAATACCGAAGGTGTCTATGTAATAACCCCATCATTAAATAAAAGCTTTAAGTTCCAAAGCGAATGGCCTAACAACAGTTCCCAATCTTACATTTTAGAATCCATCCTAAATGATATAAACACCACCGAAGATAAAAAATACGAAGACACCACCGACTACTACATCATTAAATCCAACGTCAACTATCCTAACAACCCTAATTTAACCTATCAAAAACTATATTTTGATAAAAACATGAATCTAAAAAAGAACGAAGTATATGATAAAGATAATATTTTAAAAATTAAAGTAAGTGTTAATAATATTGATTATAAAGCTAACCTAGAAGATGATTACTTTGACTTAGACGCATCTATTAATGAAGATTGTTGCAATACTAGCGAAACAGCTGAGTTTAAAGATATTTTATATCCTTTATATATACCAACTGATACCTATCTTACTACCAAAGAAACCGTGAATATTGATACTGGAACTCGTGCTATTTTAACGTTCAGTGGATCTAAGGACTTTGTACTAGTCGAAGAAGCTTCTAACCCCAAAACTGAGTTTGAAACTATTCCTGTTTATGGCGATCCTATCATGATGAACGGTAGTGTTGGTGCCCTAAGCGGCAATTCCTTATACTGGAGTGCTAACAACGTCGATTACTATCTAGCGGGCAGTAACATGAGCGAAGAAGAACTATTAAACGTTGCTAATTCTATTTCCAATACCATAGTTACGGGAAAATAATCAAATAACCTTTGCAACTAAGCCTAAGATAGTTTATAATGTACTTAGGTGGTTATATGCAAAACGAAGAAACAAAAACAATGAAACAATTTCTAATTACTTTAATAATCGTCATCGTAGGTGTCGTAGGAATCTATTTATTAACAAAATATGTTGTCAAAAAGGATAACTCTACAAATAACTCTTCTACCACTGAAGAAAAAAGCTACATTGATCCTAATACGGCTATCGTTGGTACTATGCTTAACAAAAGTAGCGACGCATACTACGTTATTATCTATGATAAAACAAAAGATAATGCCACAACATATTACAGCTTAGTTTCTACCTACAAAGCCAAGGATAAAGCTTTAAAGGTATACACAGTTGATTTATCAAATAGTTTAAATAAAAAATATATTGCTACTGATAATAAAACTAACCCTAAAGCTACTAACTTAGAAGATTTAAAATTCGGTGAAGTTACCTTGTTAAAGGTTAAAAACAATAAAATAACTGAAGCTTATGAAACAACCGACGCGATTAAAAAAGCATTAGATGTTAAATAATTGTCATTAAGTCCTATAAGGACTTTTTTTCGTACATTTTAAAATTTCACAACATTTTCATTTTTAAAAACTTTAAAAAGCAAGAGTAATATGTTAATATTATAAAGTAGAGGCAATTATGAAAATAGAAAAAAATAAAGAACATAAAAGTAAGAAAATAAATAATCTAAAAGCTAAAGGTTTTAATCTTTACGAAATAATTGGCATCATAGTTATTACAAGTATCATAAGTATCGCTGCATCAGGCATTATTATAAATAATAATTATCGTACTTCTAGTGGTCTATCCTATAGCGAACTCTTAAAAGACGACAAAGTAAAAGAATTTTTAAACGTCTATTCTAAAGTCGTAGCTGGCTATTACGAGTCCGTTGATAAAGATGGTGCAATTGATTCAGCTATTAACGGCATGGTTAGTTATATTGGCGACGAATACACAACCTATATGGATAATGAAGATGCCAGTGTCCTAGTAAATTCCTTATCCGGAAAATATGAAGGAATAGGTATAAGTATTAGTACTCAAGACACGGGGTTAATCGTTAAAGTCCATGATAATTCTCCTGCATCAGTATCTGGCTTGCAGGTAAATGATCGTATCATAAAAGTAAACGACACAAAAATATCAAAAGATAACGCTAGTGACATATCAAAATTAATCAAAGAAAGTACAGATAAAAAAGTAAAATTAACCGTTAATCGTGATAATCAAGAACTAGAATTTAACCTGGAATTAAAAGAAATAAACACCCCTGCAGTAAGTGATGACATCATTGAATCTAACGGCCATAAAATAGGATATATGAAAATTTCAACATTTTCTAAGACGTTAACAGAGCAAGTAGCATCATCATTAACCAAAATGGAAGGCCAAAATATTGATTCATTAATCATTGATTTACGTGATAATGGTGGTGGGTATTTAAATATTGCTACCGATGTTGCCAGTCTATTTCTTGAAAAAGGCAAAGTAATATATTCTCTAGAAAGCAAAAATGGTACATCAACAAAAAAAGATGAAACTGATGAAAAAAGAACCTATCCCATTATGGTATTAATAAACGGAGCTACTGCCAGTGCCGCTGAAATATTAACTGGTGCTCTAGTAGATTCTTATGGGGCAGAAACCCTAGGTACAACAAGTTATGGTAAAGGCAAAGTGCAACAAGCTATGAATTTAAAAGATGGTAGCTTAGTAAAATATACAACATATAAATGGTTAAGACCTAATGGCGAATGCATTGATGAAGCTGGAATTGACCCTAAATACGGTGTTGAATTAGAGATAATAAAAGATGAAGAGGGCAAGGTAAAAGAAGTTCATGACACCCAATATACAAAAGCAATCGAAATAATGAGCAATAAGGACATCAATTGATGTTCTTTTTTACACCCACTACTAGCGCGATAAAACTTCACATAGCCAAAATTATACAAATGCGATATAATTAAAAAGGAAGAAGGAATTTATGAATAACAAACAAATCAAAGTAGGTGATAGACTAACTATTCATTGCTACAAGCATAATGGTAAAATTCATCGTAGCTGGGATGAAGCAACTGTTCTTGAAATAACGGACGATATGCTTGTATGTGCTAATAATAAAACCATTGTAACAGAATCAGATGGCAGAAGTCATAAAACCAATGAGCCAGCAGTTATGTTTTTTTACAAAAGAAAATGGTTTAATATCATTGGTCAGTTAAAACCATTTGGATTATTTTATTACTGTAATATAGCAACGCCATATCTAATAGATGACGGAATAATAAAATATATTGATTATGATTTAGATTTAAGAGTATTTCCTGATGGTGGCTTTAGAGTATTAGATAAAAACGAATATAAATATCATAAGAAAATAATGAATTATTCTAACGAATTAGATATGATACTAAAAAAAGAATTATCTAATTTAATCGATATGAAACGTCATAATGTTGGACCATTTGCTAAAGGAATAGTTGAAAACTATTATCTTCAATATCAAAAACTAAAAAAATCAAAATAAAAGAAGCAACATATCATAAAATATCCGCCCTAATAAGCGGTTTTTTTAATATAAAGAGTATTCATTTATAAATTAGCTAATTTGTTGTATAAAAAAATACCACCGCAATCCTCATCCAAAATTTTAATTGAGTTGTTTTGCCATACCTTGTTTTAGTATAAAAAAGTCAATTAAGTATCAAATTGTTTATTTTAATGTTAAGCAGTAACGTCAAATTTCTATATTTTCACAAAAAATGCAAAATGTTCTTGCAATT
>ULMI01035201.1_pt1 | contig 21943 bp, 29 predicted proteins | sample 1951631 | NCBI WGS metagenome assembly ULMI01 (sample SAMEA4835548, study PRJEB28245) | human gut metagenome | biome: gut microbiome; material: fecal sample | place: Denmark | collected 2008 | reverse complement strand
GAAGAGAAAAAGAAGAATGGTCCGTTTTTCTCCTTGGAGGAATTTATAGACCGATGTGTGATTAAAGGCAGTCCGGTAAATAAATCTGTCATTGAGAACTTGATATTTGCAGGCGCATTTGACGAATTAGAGAATATCCAGGAACCGAAAGACCGTTTGGCGCTTATTGAGATGTATCGTGAGAATAAACGGGTCAAAGTATTGGAGGATAAGGATTTACTTACCAATATTATGAAAGTTCGCAAAGAACGTAATAATTGGTGGTGGCTGTTGCAGCAAAAAAGAACGTCCGGTTTTGCATTTTTTGATTATTATGATTTGGTGAATGAATATCATATGCCTAAATTAGACGACGAAACGGAGTTCCAGGACGTGTCTCAGATAAAATTTTGGGACACAAATTCCAAGAAAACCCGTCGTGCCGTGATAGGCGGTTATGTAATTGAGATAATAGAGAGAAAAAGCAAGAAGGGTATATTTGCCACTATAGTATTGGAAAGTAATTATGAGTTTATAAATGTAACTATTTTTCCAGAGTTGTTTGAAGAATACGGAGAGTTTTTAAGGGGTAGTAAAAAGAACATTTTGTTGGTTAATGGCGTGATTGTGTGGGATAAGTTCAGAGGAGAATATATTTTGCAGGCGAATGTTAATTCATTGTTTACAGTATTGACGTAAAATATTTTTGATATGAAAATTATGGTAGAAATCGGTACCAAGACCGTTGTTTTGGTATCACCGGACAAGGACGAGGAGATAGAACTCGATGATGTTACGACAATCAATTACTCGAATCTTTATGGAGAGGCGGTAACGGTATCTGGATTGCTTAACAAGGTCGGTCTAATGAAAGTTGAATACGAAAAGAAAGCGAAGGAAGAGAAACTGTTTTGTGATGTGTTTGCAGCTAATTTGAGGAAGAAATTAAGGAGGGAAGCGGCTACAAATGGAGGAAGAATAACGATTGACGGAGAATCATTTAAACTGACCGAAAAAGGGCTGGAGGATGCTATATTACTTAATGAGCAATATCAGAAAAATTTGATGAATCTTATTGAGATAGAATCGAAGCGAGACAAGTTAGACACCCTATTTTGGGCAGTACAAAGCAAGGACAAGAAACTTAACAATTTGTTGCCAAAGATTGTACCGCAAGACTTTGAAAAAGAGCTTATTGAAGGAAAGATAAATACTTTTAAGATAGTAAAAACTGATTATTAATTTTTAAAAATTTTGTATTATGGTATTTGACAGAAGTAAGTACAAGAAAGCGAGTGTTGAATCAATTGACGAAACAGTAGGGAAAGCAGCCGCAACAATGGGCGGTGGTTTTGGACAGGGCGGCAGGGCCTCATTTTTTAATCTGAGCGAAGACGGAAGATATGTATTGCGCGTATTGCCGTCGTTGACAGGAAAACCCTATATGCCGAGAAAGACGGTTAAACTTCCTATCGAATGTGCGGTATATGACAAGGACGGGAAAGACACCGGAAAGAAGGAAATTAGACAAAGAGACGTCTTTACTTCTGATATCCACAGCAACCGCATGAACGGTGAGGATGCAGTATTAACCTATATCAGTCATGTGTATAACCTGGCAAATGATATCCAGGACAAGGACGAGCGTGCAAAATTCCTTTATCCCATCAGCGGTTACCGCAACAAGCAGAAACAGTGGGTATGGGGCATGAAGGCCATGCTTAACTATGTGGCTTATGTATGGGCAGAAAATGACGTGTATCGCCTTGATTTGCGCCCGGATTGGTGGAAGAAAATGAAGAACATTTCTATGGAGCGCGCAGGCGGTTCTGACGATGGTATTATTAATCTTGACATCTTTTCTGACCCGGACGAAGGTTATCCGTTGATTGTCAATGTCACCACGGACGAAAACAAAAAGAAAAATTTTGACATTACTTGTGGTATGCCGGATGCTAATAAGCGTCAGACTTGGGACGATTTCTTTGCTAAAAACCGTGTATCAGACGAAGTGTTCGGTATCATGGAGGAATTGCCTACCCTGGATGATATGTATGTGGACGTATTTTCACGTAAAGACTGGGATATGCAGTTGGAAGGATTGGAAAGAATCGACGAGGAACAATCATACGGTATTTTCCAGGACGACGTATTCTTGAACAAACTCGAAGAACTTGACAAATTGGTTCCGGAAGAGGACGAAATCAAGGAAAAGAAAGCTCCTAAAAAAGCCCCCGAAACAAAGAAGGTGAAAACGGAGGAACCGAAAGAAGAGCCAACAAAGACGGAAAAGAAAGCAGGCGGTTATCCTACATTGACGAACCTCAAAAAAGAACTCCGTGCCTACATTGCCGATAACTACGAAGACAAGGAATTACCGGAAGAGTTGACCGTAGCCGAACTCCGTAAATGGTACGACATTGCACAGGAAGGTGGCGAACTGCCTTTTGAGGATTACGAAGAGCCGGAAGACGAAGAAAAAGGAACAGAAGAGACGAAACCGGAAGATACGGCAGTTGAAGAAAGGGAAGCATCAGCAAGCGTTCCTAACTCTATTGCATCACGGTTGAGAAACTTGAAAGCAAGAACTTCAAAATAAATCATACAAGGAAGGGTAATTTCTACCCTTCCATTATTCCTATTATTATGAAAAATCTTTACAGAATAATTCTCATTTCGGGAATGATAATATTACTCGTATTGTTATTTCTATCTATCAAGAAGGCAAGGGAAAACGAAAGGTTGATATATGAAGTAGAATTCTATACTGATTCTTTGAACCGATACACAAAAATTTATAATTCTGAAAGCTTTTCTAAACTGAAGAAAGAAAACAAAGAATTGTACAATCAATTGAAGGAAAAGGAAGCACTTGTAGAGGCAGTGGAATTTGAATGGAAATACAAGTATGAAGGACTGGAAAGAGAGGTTTCCGAATTGAGGAAAACGGACAGCCTCTATACATTCAAGGAAGAAACCGATACGGTGGGATATGACTTGCAGGTATGGGCTACACACCTGGCAAAGTATAAGATTAACTTTAATATAACCAACAAGTTTTTATTGACAAACCAGCGTATAGGAGACAATAACCGTATGGAGATAACGTCTCAGTTGCCCGGAAAGATAGGCGATGTCACGATGTGGACCAAACCGGAGAAAAAGAAAAGATTCGGTTTCGGTGTGTCGGTAGGTGCCGGATATGGAGTATTCAATAAGGATTTTGATGTGTTTGTAGGATTAAGTGGAACTTATTTAATTTGGTAGTAAAATGTTTGTGCAGATAAATAACAAGAAGATAAAGATTACCTCTATCAGCAGATACAATGACGAGGGATATTCACAGTCAACTCAGAAGTTCAGAATCGCTTTGAAAATATCCAATGTCTGGGAAAGCTTCTATTTTGACAAGGAAGTAGAGAAAGATAATGTTTTGAAAAATCTTGACAATACATTAAAGGTAACTGCATTATGACCGGGAAAATGATAATAAGTACAGACTGGCATTTGAAGCCGTCCAATATCGAAGAAATAACGGAATTGCAAAGGCAGGAATTGAACGTAGCGGAAGACAACGGTATAACCAATCATGTGTGGCTTGGCGATATATTCGATTCCCGTATATCACAGAGACAGGACGTTTTAAATGCTTTCTCCTCTATCCTTGATATGTATGCGAGGATGGAACACACAGTATATTGTATTCCTGGAAACCACGATAAGAGTGACTATAGTTCGGACAGGTCGTTTCTGGATGCGTTCAAGTATCATAAAGGGTTCAGATTGATAACTGATTTGGACGCTTTCGAGATAGGTGGTGTAATATGCTATTTTATGCCGTTTTTCGACAATGCGATATGGTTAAAAGGGATGGGCGATGTGTTGAAGGAAAAGAATCATAAGACGCATATACTGTTTACTCATATCGCTTTCCAGGGAAGCAGGAATAATGACGGTAGCGAGGTAGAAAGTGATATAAAACCTTCTTTGTTTAAAAATTTCGGCATGGTCTTTTCTGGACATTATCACGATTTCCAGGAAATAGGTAAAAATATTGTACACCTTGGAAGCATCACACAGAACAATTTCGGAGAAGACGATAAAAAGGGGTTTTGGTTATTGGATGATGATTTTACATACGCGTTTATTCCGTCAACAGGGAAGCGATACAGAAAGGTTACTGTGAACCTGGAAAACACGACTTTCAAGCAAGCGGATAAGATTGTAAAAGATTTTCAGAAGAAAAACAAGGAAGATTTTGTGCGCGTGGAATTCGTAGGTACGAAAGATGCAATTTCCTCCATTGACAAGGAAGAGTATAGAAAGCTTGGTGTGGATGTCAAAGTTAAGTCCGTAGAACTGGAAACGGAAGAGGTGGAGACAGCAGAAGAAATCAAAGCTTTGTCCGGTTCCGATATTGCAGAAAAATTCAAGGGATTTTGCGAACAGAACGATTACTCCTATAATGAAGGAATGGAAATTTTAAAGGAGGTGTTATAATGGGATTGGAAGAATTATTTGGAAGAATAGAGAAACGTTTCGGAAAGGAAGCGGTAGTAGGCAACGATATAAAGGTAGACACTGTGTCTTCCGGCAGCATGGCATTAGATGAAATATTGGGAGGCGGTTTTGCGCTTGGAAGAATACACGAAATATACGGAGGATTTTCGAGCGGCAAAAGCTCTGCGGCATTGCATCTAAGTGCATCCGTACAGAAAACGCTTGGGAAAGCGGTGGGGTATGTAGATACAGAACAAGCACTTGACCTGGAATATGCAAAAGCACTTGGAGTTGATTTAAGCCGCGACAAGTGGATAATGTCGCAGCCGGATAGTGCGGAACAGGCGCTTGAAATCGTGCGTGAGATGCTGGAGGTGCCGGAAATCGGATTGGTAGTGCTTGATTCGGTTGCCGGATTGGTGCCGGAAGCTGTTTTGCAGGGTGAGGCAGGAGATGCAAAGATAGCGCTTGTGGCGCGCCTTATGTCACAGCAGTTAAGTATCTTAAAAAACGTATGTAAGAAAAACGGAAACATCCTCCTATGTATCAATCAGACGAGGCAGAAAATCGGGGGTATGGGATTCGGTCCTACAACAACCACACCAGGAGGCGAAGCACTTAAATTCTACGCTACTCAAAGAGCGGAATTTGCCCGTATAGGCACGGAAAAGACCGATGGAGTGGCAACGGCCAATAAGACACAAATAAAGGTTGTAAAGAATAAGATTGCACCCCCTTTCCGTGTATGCCAGGTAATGTTGGAATACGGTGTAGGATTTGATACGGTACAGGAGCTTATAGATATGTCTATAAGAGAGGGAATTTGCTCTAAAAAGGGTGCCTGGTTTTACTATGGCGAGACACGTTTAGGACAGGGAATGGATAACGCTAAAAAAGCGTTATCGGATAAGGATTTGTTTAATGAAATTAAAAATAAATTGATAGAGACGTTATGTATCCCGAAAGATTGATATTAAGAAATTTTTTGTCATTTGAAGAATTTGATTACACCTTTACAAAGCAGACTTTAGGAGTGACTGGAGAGAACCGAACCGAGGAAGACCAGCTTTCCAATGGTAGCGGAAAATCAAGTTTGTCACAAGGCTTGTTCTACGCGATATATGGCGTTAATTTAAGAGGAAAGGAAGACAAGAAACTGATACGTAAAGGAACGAAAGAAGCTTATACCAAAGTTGAAATATTTTGTCAAAAACGTAAAGAAACGCTGATAATTGAGCGTACAATTCCGTTGAAAAGTTCTTCCAAAGTATCACTGACCCTAAAGAAAGATGATGTGGAGACATCCGTAACGGTAGCTACTGTGTTGGACGCGAATAAATACGTGATTAACTGGATTGAGATTACACCGGAAGACGCCAAGTCCTATTATATCGTAACCAAGGGTAATTATTCGTCTTTTTTTCGTTCGTCCAATACGGAGAAACTTGCCTTGATAAGTCGCTTTGTCAATTTCTCCAATATTGACAAGACAAAAGGCGTGATTTCCGAAAAAGTCGGAATATTGGAACAAGAATTGCACAAAGAAGAATGCTTGAAAAATGTTGCGGAAGGCAAGAAACAAGCCTATGAGGAACAGATACAGCAAGTGTTGAACGAAGACCCGGAAGAAAAGAAAAAGGGTATTATAGGTGAGATTCGGTCAGAAATATATTCTTTACAAATTCTTATTGAAGACCTTGTAAGGATGCGTATTCCCAAAGCGGAAAAGGATATCGAAGGCGTAGACAAGGATATCGAAGGGCTTATAAAGCTGAAAGAAGAAGTAAGTAAAGAACTTGAAAGCTTTGATATGGATGCTTACAAGGACACCTATAAAGAGATAGACACGGAAATAGCCGGACTAAAGAAAGACAAGTCAAACAAGGAAGAAAGGCGCAAGGATTATGCGCTGAAATTAGCTGATTATGAGAAGAAATTACAGAAGGTCGAAGTATTGCTTTCTGGTGTCATTGTGTGCCCTAACTGCAATCATAAGTTTTTTATGGATGCTGACAAGGATTTTGAAGAACTGGAGGCTGACAAAGAGGCTTATAAAACAGCCATTGATAAGAATACGGTAAAGAAAAACGAATATGAGACCTCTATAAACGAACTGGAAGACCTTATCTCCCAATACCAAGATGTAAGGAAAGAAACGGAAGAGGAAGAACGTAAACTGCGTGTCCGTCGTGGAAAGGTGGTTGATAAGATGATGGAGGTGGAAGACCGTATAAGGGAGTTTGAACGCGAGAAAAAGGGATATGAAAACTCCATTGTAAAGATGCGTTCAGAAGTTGAAACAAACCGTTCTCTTATTGATTCCAAGACTGGGTATATAGAGGAGTTGAAAAAGCAGAAAGCGGAAAGACCCTCTATCAAAGACCAGGAAAAGGCGGTAGAAAAACTTTCCAAGGACATAGAGGAAGGTAACAAAAAAATTCTTGACATAAAGAACGGTATTTTTAAGGTACAGCAATGGGATAGCCGATTCAAGGACTTTAAGATGTATTTGGCAATGGAGCAGATAAAGAATATCCAAAGCGCGGCCAATGATGTACTAAAGAAAATGAAAAGCGATTTGCGTCTGATGATTGAAGGTTTCAAACGGAACGCGAACGGAACATTGAAAGAGGAGATAACGCCCTATGTTTTCCGTGACGAAATGGAAAGCTTTTTCTTCTATTCGGGCGGTGAACAGGCACGTGTGGAAGTGGCTCTTATCATTGCAATACAAAGCATGATTAATGCCACAAAACAATATGGAGGCATGGATTTTTTATTGCTGGATGAAGTGTTGGAAAGCAGCGATTCTTTGGGTATAGAAAATATAATAGCTTCTACGGAGTTTTTGAAACAATCAATATTGATTGTTACGCATGTACCAAAGCTTAATGACGAGATAAAGCAACTTAAAGTAATAAAAGAAAACGGAATATCAAGACTGGAGGTGTAACATGAAAGTATTTATGGGATTTGACCCCGGAACAAAGGGGTTTGTATCAATGATTGCGGAAGATGGAACCTTTGTCAAGGCTGAACCCATCTTTAAGGATATTAAGGTAGTGGATATGATAGAGACGGCAAATAGGATGCTTGCTTTTGTCGAAGGTTACGAGGTCCGGCATGTTGTGATAGAGGATGTGCATGCACTGTATGGTTCTTCGGCAAAAGGAACGTTTACGTTCGGTTATAATTCGTGCGTACCGGAATTCTTTTGTGCAATTGCCGGATTACCCTATACAAAGATACCGCCTAAAAAATGGCAGTCGGACATGCACAAGGGTATAAAGATGGTAACAAAAAACGATGGTACCAAGACAGTAAAGGACGTAAAGAAAATGAGTATCGTGGCTGCACACCGTATTTTCCCGGATGTGAGTTTAAAACGGTCCAGCAGGAGCCTAAAGGACGATGATAACTTTGCCGATTCTTTATTGATGGCTGAATATGGACGTAGACATTTTAAATAATAATATTATGGAAGAATATATAAGAAAAAGTTTTGTGGTGCCTAACGCAGCAATAAAGGTTGCTTGTTTTAAGGCAGGAATGACGGAAGAAGATTATTATAATACATTGGGAGAATGCCGAATGTATGGTGATAATAAAGAGAAGAACAAAGAATATCAAAGGGAATTGTGCCGGAAGATATTCAGACCGACACCGGAAGAAGAGGAAGAAGATATCAACAGGTGGAAAGAAGACGGTGCAAAAGTTATGAGCTTCGAGGATTGTGTAACCTTGGTATTGGAAGGATTGCCAATTAAAACAAAGAAAGATGATATATTGGAAATGTGAAAACAAGGAATGCACGGAGTTCGGGAAGGAAATTATAGAGACGCGCCCGATGTTTAAGTACACCGACAAAGGAACCGTGCCTATTAATGTGCCTTATTGTAAGGTATGCGGAAAACAGATGGGGTACCGCGAGGAATTGCCGGAAAGCGAAGGCGATATAAACGTGGCGTTCGCTTCTTTCGGTTCCCAATCCAACGAAAACAAAGCCTCTATCCTTAAGGCGCGATACAAGAAAGGCATTGAAAAAGAGGGTATTAATGAAAGGATACAAGCCAAAAGGGATAAAATGACTAAGGACTTTTTCGGTGGGTGATATGTTAATTATATGTTAAAAGCACATAAGCACTTGCGTATCTCATAACATAATCTTATTTTTGCACTGTGATAAGGGAATAAAATTTAAAATTTTAGTAACGTGAACGAATTAATAGAAAATATCTGGACGCTTGTAGCTCTCACGGGCTACAAGTTCATAACAGTAAACTTTTTGGGAACCTATAAAGTTTTCATGGTGGAAAACTTTGTCACAAAGACAAGGGATAATCCGTTTAACGAGGCGCGCGGAGCGGTGGATATAACGGAAGATGTTAAGCACCTTACTTTCCAGTTGTCTGAATTGAACCCTATCGGAATAGATACCCGGTTACAGGGAAGACCGAGAAAGGACTTCAAGTTTGGAAGTGACGATTACATTTACTTTATTTCTAACAAGAAAAACGAGTTTTAACTATGGTAAAATCAAATGTAGACCCTAAAGTATTGGAGGGCAAGATAAGGGAATATAACAACGCTTATCGTAGAGGCGAGCCGGAAATAACGGATGCGGAATTTGACGCGCTGGTAGAACAACTGCATGCAGTTAACCCTAATGCGGACTGGTTCAAGAAAGGAGTTAATGACGAGGTTTCTGGAAGAAAAGAAAAACTTCCTATTCCGATGTACAGTCTTGAAAAGGTAAAAACTTATGACGAGATTGTAAGGTGGGTAAAGTCATGTGGACTGAAAAATGAAGACCGACTGATTATCACTCCTAAATTTGATGGAATTTCCTTATGCGTGGACGAATATAACAAGAAGGCGTGGACGCGCGGAAATGGCGAGGTAGGACAGAATTGTACTTCTCATTTTGAACAGATGATTAACCACGGATTTAAGGACGTGAAAAGAACGGAAGGATATTATACTTTCGGAGAAGCCATTTTCCGTAATTCCACTTTCTTGACATTGAAGAAGCGGACAAATTACAAGTCTGCGAGAAATGCGGTAGCTGGTCTTGTCAATTCTCCTACTGTATCTCCAAATATGAGGGACGTGCAGTATATAAGGTATGGATATTCTAACGAGGATTGGGACAAGGTAAGCATGATTGCCTTTATGAATGACAATTCATCTGTAAAAGTTCGTTATGTAGAAACATTCGTAGAAACAATCATTCATAGCGAAAAGATGTTTAATGAATATATGGACAATATTTTCAAGGGCATAACAAATGATTACAAATGCGATGGTCTTGTTATAGACGTGGATAGCGCAAAAATAAGAAAAGAGCTTGGAAGATTGCCGAACGGCAACCCACGTTATGCAATTGCCTACAAGAACCCGGATTGGTCGGAAAGAGAGGAAACAGAGGTAGAAAATGTAAGATGGCAGATTTCAAAGGACGGCAGATTATCCCCGGTAATCGACATTACACCCGTTGAATTGTGCGGAGCTACGGTTTCCAAATGTACAGCATATAATGCCCGTTATGTAAAGGATAATTTTATTATGCCAGGTTCACGTGTCATTATTTGCCGTTCTGGTGATGTGATACCGAAACATATATTTACCGTGTCTTGGCCTACTTTAAAAAGTTGTTTGCCCGACAAGTGTCCCGTTTGTGGGAAACCTTTGGAGATGGACAGAAACAATGTGGACTTGATTTGTTTCAACAAAAATTGTGACGGTGTAATGCTTGCCAAATGTGTATATTTTTTCAACACTTTAGATTTTGAAGAGTTCGGAGAACCGACAATAAAGAAACTGTTTAACGCTGGCTACAAGACACCGGATAGCATTCTTCTATTATCAGAGGAAGACCTTAAGAAGATTGAAGGCATAGGAAATGTAGGTGCAAAGGTACTGTCAAGACAGTTTGAAAACTTAAAAAAGAAAGGTACGAACTTTGCAAAATTATTGACAGCCTATAATAAATTTGGGGGTGTAATAGCCGAAAAGACATGCCAAAAAATTCTTGACGGATTAAAGTTATATACTTGTAAAGATGTAGCTGATTTTGCAAAAGAATGTGATGAAAGTTGGGCGGCTGACATTGAAGACAAAGTTGAAGGTGTCGGATTTAATACAGCTTTAGTATTTGTTTTAGGTATTGAAGATTGGTGGGTGAACGATGATGATTCCGCACATATCCCTATAACTTATTACGGATTGGAAGAAAAGACCTTTGAAGGACAAATGACGGTTGTATTTACCGGATTTCGTTCGCCCGATACGGAAAAGAAATTAACGGACATGGGGCATAAGATAGGTTCTTCTGTAAGCAAGAAAACAACATGCCTGGTGGTGAAGGAAAAAGGATTGGGAACCATCAAGGAAAAGAAAGCGGAACAATACGGAATACCCGTTTTCACGTTTGAGGAATTTAAGGAAAAATTCAATGTTTGATTGAGTTTCTTTTGTTTGTTTGACATAGTGGGAGAGGCTGGTTTGAGAAATAAGCCTCTTATTTTTGTAAATCTTTTGGTAATGAGATATTGGTATAGAGATAAGGACTACGTTTATATTGGCTTTAATTATAACGCCAATTTTGTAAATAAAATGAAACGTGATTTCGGAGCCAAATATAACCCGGCTTTGAAAGAGTGGTATTTTGAACCTTCTTTAGAAAAATCTCAAATGTTAAAATATTTCTTGGAGGGTAACGGATTCAAGAACGAAAAACCGGAAAGACAGATAGAAATCCCCCTAAAGGAAATCAAGTCCCTTGTAAATGAAAAGGAGTTGAAAGAAATGTTCGATTACCTGGGATTGCCGCTACATCTAAGGGATTATCAGATAGAGGGCGTGTCCTATATGGTTAATCATGGCAATTGCCTTAACGGTTGCGGTCCGGGCGTAGGGAAAACAAGACAGTCCATAGCACTGGCAGAATTGCTTAACCTATTCCCCTGCATTGTGGTTTGTCCGGCAACGGTAAAACAAAGCTGGGTCAACGAATGGAAGTTGTGTAACCCTAACAGAACGGTACATGTGATTGATTCAAAGGACGAGACCAACACGGACTGGAAAGCGGATGTTACGGTAATAAATTATGACTATCTTTTCAAACGCAGCGCAAAGGAGGAAGGTAAGAAAGAAGTAAAACTTCGTTACAGCCGTTCCCTTACCAAGAAATGGGGATTAGCGGTAATCGATGAAATACACCTATGTAAGAACCCGAAATCTATACGCTCTAAATGCGTGCAAAAAATCGTGGAGAATGCAGAAAAAACCATAGGATTAAGTGGTACGGCAATTATGAACAGACCCCAGGAGCTTATCAATATATTACGAATTCTTGGAAGATTTAAAGAGATATTCCCGGATTCGTTATATTATCTCTACAGATATTGCGCTGCAAAGAAAACGCGGTTTGGACTTGTATGTACCGGGGCTTCGTGTACGATGGAACTGAACAAGGTAATAAAGCATTACTGTTATTTCCGGAAAGAATTGCGCGACGTGGTGAACGAATTGCCGCCTATAATCAAACAGACGGTGAATGTGCCGATAACCAATAAAAAGGAGTATCGGAAGGCAGAAAAGGATTTTATCGAATGGCTGGCTAATATTGACATAGAGGCGGCAGAACGTGCCATACGTGCGGAGCAGCTTGTAAGGTTGTCTGGATTGAAAAAGCTGTCTATAAACGGAAAGATAAAGTTTATTATCCAGTTTTTGAAGGAGTGGAGCGAGGCGAACGAGGACGAGAAAATGATAGTGTTCGGTATCACGACCGACATACTGGAAAGGCTTGGAAAGGAGTTCAAGAACAGTGAGGTTGTGACCGGGAAATACGGTACGGAAGAGAAGATGCGGAAGGTTGAGACATGGAAGAAAGAAAAGACTTTCCTTTTTGCCAACATTGCATCATTATCCACGGGTATAGACGGATTACAGAAATATTGTTACAATATGGCGTTTATCGAATTGCCGCAACGCCCGGCAGAACTGGAGCAGGCAACCGGGCGTATAGACCGCATGGGGCAGACGCAGACAATGAACGTCTATTTTTTGTTGTCCAGTGACACAATAGATATGCAGATACGCGAATTGCTGGACGGAAAGATAAAGGTAACGGATGCGGTCAACAAGGGCATTGACGTACAGGTAAGCCGTGACGATTCAATGGATATTGCACTGATAAAGAAGTTGAAAGAATGGAAAGAAAAGAAATAACAATATTTACCGACGGCAGTTGTGAATGGAAGTCACGTCTTGGCGGTTGCGGTGTGTATATCCAGGAAGAAGGAAAGGAATACTTTATTTCCAAGGGATACAGCGACACCACCATAAGCAGATGTGAATTAAGGGCGATATTGCATGCCGTGCAGAGTATGAAAAAGGATGTACCTCTAAAGGTTACGATATGGAGCGATAGCCAGTATGCGGTTAGCTGTATGACAGACCCGGAATTAAGACCGACGGTAAACAAGGATATTATAGAAAAAATAAAACAAGAACTATGCGAGCGTAGACGGATGGTCGTACGGTTTATGAAAGTCCGAGGGCATGAAAAGGATGTAAACAACCCTATAATATACGGAAATCATGTGGCCGACATGCTGGCAGATTACAAGAATTTTGATAATTACGAACTTGATAAAATGATAGAATTATGAATGAAGATTTTGTTTGGACTAAAGAAGAGAAAGTTAACAAATTGTTTAAAGTTTTGAACGTATTAAAGAACAATTTGCAGTGTAAACGCATGGTTGTGGGTGGAAGTATGGCTATGTATATACATGGTTTCAATGTGGAACCACACGACCTTGATATAGATGGAAGGGATAAGCGACGATTCATTACGCGTTTTAAAGACAATGGCAGGGATAAACAAGGACATGAAAAGCGACATCCTTTCCGAATATCCGGAAACAAGTCCTCTATATCGTATAAAGATAGAGGATGTGGACGTAGACATATGGGTAATGAATAAGATAGACTACAACAGGACCGTTTTCTACAATAATATAGAATTCGGTGATGTTCTAAGTGTAGTTAAAAAGAAAATGGACATGAAGTGCGAAAAAGACTATAAATCATTGGTAGATTATATCAATCAGTTAACCTATTTTACAAGATGAAATGGAGTGACAGACAATTAGCCATTTTCGACGCATACGAAAATACACGGAAAAACATTGCCATAGAAGCAACAGCAGGCAGCAGCAAGACAACTTGCATAGTGGAGTGTTGCAGAAGGACACCACCTAATAAAAAGGTTCTGTTTATGGCATTCAACAAAAGCATTGCGGAAGAATTGAGGGAACGTTTACCGTCCCATATAGACGTCAACACCTTTCACTCTAAAGGTTTGCGCGTGCTGCTTTCCAATTTCCGTATAAAACCGAAAATCAACGAGAATAAATGCTTTGTTATCGGGAAGAAAATTCTGGACACAAAGGATATGGACGTGAAGCAGCAGATTCGATACCTATTCGAGATTCAAATAATATGGAACTACATAAGGGTCAACCTTATTACGGATTACGAGAAGGAAATACCGGGTATCTGTATTGAAAAGAATATCGAATTCCAGGAACGTATGGTAGGGGACATGGAACAAATTAGAAATGCCTGGCACAAGGAAATGAAGAAGATAAATTCAGTAAAAGAAATTAACATTGATTTTACTGATATGCTTTATTTCCCTTACCAACTACTTGATAGTGAGGATTTCCCTAAATATGATATTGTTACCTTGGACGAACAACAAGATGCGAATACCTTACAAAAAGAGCTTGCTTTACGCTATATAAAGAAAAGCGGTCGGTTTGTAGTTGTTGGTGATTCCAGGCAATGTATATACGGTTTCCAGGGGAGTTCTTTAGAGGTTTTCAAGTCCTTGCAATCTTATCCCAACACCATAGTATTACCGTTGGATATTACATACAGATGCGGCAAGAACATAGTCGAAGAAGCTCGAAAAGTTTTTAACAACGGGATTGTTGCTGCACCTAATGCGATAGACGGTATTGTAAGAAAAGGAGAGTTTGACGAAGCGGAAAACGGGGATTTTATTCTATGCCGGAACAACCTACCTTTGGCAACTGTCTTTCTCTATTTGTTAGAAATGGGAAAGAAAGCGACAATAAAAGGTAAGGATTACGGTGATGCACTTGTGGCGTTGGTGGATAAGATAAAACATATAGAGGACCTGGACGCGATGTGTGAAAGGAAAATTTCGGAACTCAAAGAACGGGGTTTTACTGATATCCAGGCAAAAAATAACCCTTCCTATGTAACCCTTCTTGAAAAGTGTACTATATTGAAAATGCTTTACAAAAACTGGGGAGATATGAAGAAGTTGGAAGACAATATAAAGGAGATATATAAGGACGATACGGAAGGTATCGTATTATCCACTATCCACAAGTCTAAAGGACTGGAGGCAGACCGTGTTTTCTTGCTGAACAGGAGTTTGATTCCCAGCAAGTATGCGAATACGGAAGAAGCATTATATAATGAAAAATGTTTATTGTTTGTGGCTATAACCAGAGCAAGAAAGGAGCTTGTATATTGCAATGTTTGACGACGAACCAAAGAAGACCGTATATACGGAAATAGACCGTGAATTTAAGCGGATGAAACCAGGAACCAAATTTTGTCGGATTGAATTAATCACCAAGATAAAGGATTTCCACCCTGGTTCCGTTAGAAGTGGAATAGACCACTTCCTATTAAAGAAAATGAGTAAAGGAGAAGTAAAAAGAATTGACAAAGGTAAATATATGAAGTTATGAAAAAGCCGAAAATGTATATTCCCGTAATAGAACCGGGAAAGAGTGTATCACTTGTGTGTGCAAATAAAGTAACGGGATTGGAGGACCATTTGCCGACCCAGGAAATGCTGAATATCCACATGGAACAGCAGAAGATAATAATACAGAAGGATAAGGATTATAAGGTACATCCTTTATATCTTTTCGTGGAAAAAGAAGAATTCAATGATTTGATACGAAGGATAAGAGGGAAGAACAGAAACGCGGAAACGGCTTGTATTCCGCTTGTATGCCAATATCCGGCAGTCCCTATATGCGTGCTTTGTCTCAAACAGGAAGAGGAGGGGAAAGAATGATATTTGAATGTACGTTTACCTATATGGCACCGGACCCGAATTCGACAAACGGTAATTATAAAAAGTTTGTCGATGTCATAGCGGTACAGGCAGAAAACTATATGGACGCTGAAACAATGACAACCGAATACGGGATGTTCAATATAGACGCGGACTTTGCCATATCTCCTATTAAGGAGGTGATTATAGATTCGGTGCAGCGTAACGAAAAGCACGGGGGACGATGGTACAAATGCACGGGCGTATACAGTGAGGTAACCGTTTCTGGAAAGCTGAAACAATACAAGCTGGTTATATTGCAACAGCATGAGGACTTTATAAAAGCCTCTACTAAAGCGCTGGAATACATGCAAGACCTTGTAGGCGAATGCAGACTGATGAAGGTAGAGGAAACCCCTATAATCGAATATGTGGAAAAGGACTGATATGTTAATTATATGTTAAAACGACATAAGCAGTTGCGTATGTCATAACATAATCTTATCTTTGTGGTGTGATAAGGAAAACGATAAGTCAAACAAATAAAAAGATAAGATTATGAATTCAGTATTTAAAGCCAAGAAACAAATGTTAGAAAACACTCTTTCAAAGGTTGCAAAAGTTAATGTTGAAATAACTTTTGCCCGTGTTAACATGATAACGATAGCTTGGGATGAAGAAAACAAAAGCGCATTTGAAAGATTGCAGAACTACTTCAAAGGAAAACTTTTTGGCTACGAATACGACGAGGAATGCGATATGTCTGTTTGTTGTTTGAATTTATAACAAGAAGGGCTTTTAAAAGCCCTTCACAATTATAATACTATGATACGAATAACCAACCCTAAAGGAGAAACCCAGGTGCACACAGAAGAAAGCTATGAAAAGCTTCTGTGGCAGTTTGCGGAATCGAAGATGATGGATATGTGGTGCCGGAAACACCATCTTATCCCTATTTATACACATCAGGAAGAAACTATACTCAATAAAATGGTGGTAGAGGCGTTCCTGGAAGCGTTTAACTATAAAGTAGAAAAAGAAGTATGAAAACTAAAAAGTTCGGAGTAGGCGATAAGGTAAAAATACTCCATTGCTCCAACATGATGTTAATAGGACAGATTACGGAAGTAGCAAGTATATGCGGAACGGAAGGAAACCGCTATTATCATTTAAAGATAGACGGTGAACAGCGCGCGTTCATACCTCAAAATTTGGAACTTGTAGAAAAATGTAAGGAGGGTAAATAATGACCTACACAGAAGAAAGAACCTATTGGTTGGAGTGCATGATAAAGGCAAGCAGATACGGACTTGAACCGGAAGTAGCTGTTACAGCGCTTGAATACCTAAAGGAAGACCCGAAATTAAGTATAAGCCAATGCCTGGAAATGGCGCTAAAAGATTGGGATATATGATACAGAAGATAATCGCTTACCTCTATCAAAAGAAGGTTACGAAGACTTATAACGATAGCAACGACGGCTTCATCTGCAATTTCGTCCTGGAATACAAGGATAAGGAAGACTTTGTGCATAAGATGGCGTGCTATGCTGTCAACTTTGAACCTATAGTCATAGGAAGCGAGAACCGCTATTTTGTCGAAGTGGACGTGCATGCGGTCCAGAATGTCAGATACAATAATGACAGGGTATGGATGCCGCAATGTAGAGTTATGAAAATGGATTTATTGTTACAGCCGTGGGAATTGACAACGGCAGAAAAGAAAATTGAAAGGTATTATGCAGAACAAAGAAAAATTTGCAGAACCGGATATGACAGTGAAACCGGAAGTTTCATTTGTTGAACAGGAAAAGGAAGAAGTTTTGGTTTCGTGTACATGGTATTGATTTGGTGAAATAACTATTGCTTATTTCCCTATTAAAACTTACCTTTGTGGGTAAAACTTCTATATATGGCAAAAAAGATAGAATATACTAAAGAGGACATTCTAAAAGATGCGCCCGATTTCGTTTTAATCGCTTCACCCTACATGCAAGACAAGTACGTAGCTTATGAGATGGTAAGAAGGGAGCTTGACGAACACCCGGACCGTTTTATGCAGTATGAGGGGAACGAAGGTTATACCTATGTGATAGACCTTAAGCTTGTCAATATAAAGGGTATCATGGCGAAACGCGGAGCATCCCAGGAAGCAATAAACGACGCTACAGAAATTCGTACAAATGTGATGTTGCCCCTTCTTGCCAAGTTCCACAGGGTAAAGAGTGAGTATTTCCATGCTTTCGACTTGCATAACGACAAAGCAAAGGCACTTGCCAAACTCACCCCTATGTTACTGGACTTGTTCGGCTCCATGCACAACCCCAAGGATATTATTAAAATTATCCGGAAAAAGGAAGGTTATTCGCTGGGAGAAGAAGATTTGGTAAAATTTTTCAACAATCACAAGTCACTCATAGAGGCAAGGCAAAGCAAGTACGTGATGCGTTCTGACCGCTATAAGGTGGCAACGGAAGCCGGAAGACTGGAAATCATAAATGACTGTATGACAGACTTGCAGCTCAAATATGAAGAGTTCTGGAGTAAAGGAAACGTGGGAAGTGCACTCAATATCCTAAAGGAAATACGCGCTTTGTTGGAAGCCGCACGGAAGGAAGTAAAAGGTAATGAAATTAAACTTACAGTTGACGGGAAAATAGACATAAACGCAACCCTGCATGGTGAAGAGAACATAAGCCGCGTAATGCGAGACATCCCCGTAAACAGTCTAATAGTGGGTATGGTAGCCGCAAAATCGGGAATAAGACCCGAAATACTGATGCACCAGCTTTGCACCTCCTATTACAAGGACTTCAACGGATTTGCAAGCAACCCGGTATTGGGTTCCGAAAAGGTGATGCTTCCTGGAGCACTCATAAAAACGTATGACTGGGGAGAAATAGAGAAAGAAAACAAAAAATTCGTGGAAGAAATGATACCCGAAGTGGTCGAGGCAGAGATAATCGAGGAACCGTCCAAATCAAAGACAAGAGAACGGCTTCTTAACCGCCTACGACAGATGAAAGGTGTTGAAATCGGAAAGAAATAATTACATTTTGTTTTGATTTTTAGTTAATTTATGATTTTCAAAATTCAGTCGGACATACGGTTTGTGATAAATAGTATGCCTATTTTAAACAATTAAAAACCAAATAGTTATGATAAAGATATATGTTGAGGAAGTAATAAAATGCGTAATGGAAAGACTTACAAAAGAATACGGTCTGACCGAACAACAGGCATTGAAAGAAATTGACATGTGCATGGAAAAACTGTATGTGAAATGGATGCAGAACGAACCGATACCGGAAGAATACAATGATTAATTAACCCTATAATAATAAATAGTATGATAGTAGCAATCGCAACAATGAGAATGGACGAGGACACAACGGTACAGGTACATGTGCCTATGGATGTGGAAATAATGCAGGTTCCTCCTACAGACAAGGAAGTAGAGAAAATAAAATCAGTCCTGGAAGAGGAAACCGGGTATAAATTCGTATCTTTGGATTCGATAACATGGGATGTGGACTACGAGATTTAAAATCAAACGAAAAACTTTATGTTCATTTTTTGAGTATTAGTAGTTAATATCTAATTGACAGCCAGCAGTTTGTGATAAATAGCTGGCTTTTATTATATCCTTTTATATGTTAATCTTATGTTAAAATGACATAAGCACTTGCTTATGTCTCAATAACTCCCTATATTTGCAATGTGATAAGGAAACAAGGTCAAACAAGTAAAAACAAAAGATTATGGCAAATCCTAAAGTAAAACCGGAAGGAAAGAAAATCGCAGAAAAGGTGATGGAGTTTATGGACAACCAATCATTCGACCCCATTTATGAGGAGATAGAGAAGAACGGGGACGACACCTATATCAGCGAAATACTGCGCTGCTTCCCTACAAGAAGAATAATAAACGATTTGGACGAACGCGGAGAACTCTATGAAGCATACAAGGAATATGTAGACATGAACGGAGTAACTCTCGTAAAGGACATAGCAAAGAGAATGACAAACAAGGAAAAGCTCGAACTCGTATCGGAACTTTTCAAGATACCTTACCTGGCAAGTCCGGAAGAATACGGGGAAGCGATAGCGAAGGCAGCAAGGGAACAATATTACAGATAATCAATAACCTCTAAAAATCAGAACAAAATGAAGACCTATACAGTATATTTCAGTGAACCCGTGACAATAAAGTACAAGGGTGACAGATTCAACAAGGAATTGAAAAAGTGGGAATATGACGTGGACTGCGAAAAGACAAGTCCTATGTTCACCTTCCATTCCCTGGCACCTGCAAAGAAGCTTATCAAGGAGAATATGGACAAGTACATAGATTCCATCATAACGAAAACATGGGCAAACGGTGACTGGGAGAATCTTGGACCCATAAAGCTGTCCGGAAACAACAAGACTTTCGTCGCCAATACCCGTCAAAAGGTTGCGAATTATTAAGTATACGGAAAGAAGGGGTGAAAATTGAAGTAGCCCCTATTTTCTTGACAATCAGTATAGATATTTTACAAAACTTAAAAATAAAAAGATTATGGATAGAGAAGAATTCCAGAAAAAGTACAACAACAGTATTCTGGTGTGCTGTACAGAAACCAGTATCAAAAAAGTATTAAATATTTGCTATTTAATGGACTTAACAGCCTCTAAATCAAAACAGATTACTGCTATATTGATAGGAGAACAAACAGCAAAAAGTCCATTGTTCCACGTGGGACAATTCCTCAGTGATTTCTACAAGGGGATAGAAGAAGGAGAAAGGAAAGAGACAAAGATGTTTGAACAGAGAATGAACAATGCTATATACAAGCTAAAGCATAAGTACGGAGACACGTATATAATCAAGGGAACCGATATGGCCACATTGATGTGCACAACGGAACTCGGCATGAATGCAGTCTATAAAGAGGGGGAAGATGTGATACTCATAGAAGAAAAGGGCAGCATACCATGTGTAAGACATTCTGCAAGACAGTTTATTACTGACGTGATGTCCGGCATGATTGACGTACTGGACCCATTCATAAACAAGGAGACAACGATTGAAATAAAGGAAGAAGAAGACACGGAAAACATGATTAGTGAAACAATCTTCCTTCTCACCCATACCCTAACAAAGCTCCTGCATAAGGTATACGACATGGAAAGAATGGTCTATTCAATTGGATTCGGAAACAAGGAAAGGGTAATGATAGACAAGGACGATTTCTATGTGTTCCGGAAAGCGGTGCGCCTCCTATATATATGCAACAAGTGGGTAACGAAGGACAACGAGAAGCAATCCAAGGAACCGGATTTCAAGAAAGGAAACAAAATAATGTACACCATCAAGGACAGCAACGGCAACACATACCCGGTAAGAAGACTGTCGGAAAGGGTGTATGAATCAAAGGAACACAAGACCCTATTCATAACGGATGAAGAAGGGGTAGTGACCGGGATATACAAGGAGAAATAAAAAAGAGAAATACCCTCCACGATACCCTACAGACCATATTTTTATTATTAACCCGTTATACATTTGTTACAATGGTAATAGGGATATCAAAGAGGAAAAGCAGTGATATGAATAACCGGGAAGGGAAAGACCCTATGGCATAAAGGAAGGAAGTATGCCGGACCCCGATAACAATAGTATAAACCGTCAACCTATAATTGTTAATTTGCGAAAAAGGGAAAGGACATACGACGGACAATATGACACAGGGAACAGTCCTGGAACGGTTATTGTATCATTGTACAACGTGGAACAATTATAAAAACAACATATTAAAAGACAAAAGATTATGGAAAAAGATTTGAGAAACAATGTAAAGTTCATCTTGTTCTGCACGGAATGCTTACAGGCTGGCGTGGTAATGACACCCAAAGAATATGAAGTGGCATTCATGGCGGCAGAAAAGTTCGAGGGATTTGATGACAAGAGCTTCGAGAACATGAAGCCGGAACAGTTCGCTCCACGTATGAATGCTATGCTCAATGCAATGTCAAAGAGAAAACAAATCATTGAAGGACTGACATTCAACCTGCTTACAAAGAAAAGCCTGGGTGAACTGATAGACAGTGATTTGGTGGAAGAAGTGATGAAGGCAAAGCACATAGCCGCAGCAATGGCAGATGAACTACTGGAACCGGACGAGAAACTGGAAAAGGTTGTGACTGACGGAAGACGTGTAATCGAACACTTCATAGACCAATGGAAGAAAGCCCCTATTGAAGAGGAAAAGAAAGAATACGAGCCAGAAAGTGATGCGGAAATTGTAGAATAAATCTTTCTATATACTTATTATTTTCACAAAAGCCCCGAAATGGGGCTTTATTAT
>ULMI01035505.1_pt1 | contig 23084 bp, 29 predicted proteins | sample 1951631 | NCBI WGS metagenome assembly ULMI01 (sample SAMEA4835548, study PRJEB28245) | human gut metagenome | biome: gut microbiome; material: fecal sample | place: Denmark | collected 2008 | reverse complement strand
CAGCAACATCACACATGCTCTTCACCTGACCTTTCATTTCATCGCATATAACTTTTTCATAGTCCCGGTCCCCTGTCATAACAGATAAAAGCTTTAAGACTTCATCTACGTGCTGGATTTCTGTTGGGTCATCCGCAACATAGTCAGGGTTCCTTCTTTTGTTAACGAAAAAACGTGCAACAACCTTGAAATCACTTTTAAACATTTCAAGCTGTTCATCCGTCAGCCATGCGATTTCAAAAACCTCCATTTTGTAGTCATTGACATATGGATCAAGTTCTTTTGGGATATTCATCAATGACTTGATATTTCTCTCCTTGCACCAGTGCTTTTCACCAAAATACAATACAATGGTAACAACTGGAGCAATTGAAGCTGCATTCGCCTGCAGCTGGCTTTTGTAGCTTGCACCGTCATATCCAATCAGACGGAACGGCATTTTCTTTTCTACTGCCGTCTGGTTCTCAATGCCTATGATAGCAAGCTGCACATTGTACCTTTTCCACTTTTTTGCAACATCACGCTCCTGTTCATGCAACTTAGCATCCTCTCCCTTATACTGGGAATGTACGGATATGCTCTCAAGTGCTGACGGCTCGATCAGTTCCTGACCGTGAAATAAAAGAACGTTTACGATATCGGAAAATACATCATTGTAATCTTCCAGAATCTTTTCTGACATGTCTTTTTCTCCCATGTCACTATACCTCTCTTTCCCTGCTTATGCAGTTTTTGTTATATATAAACAGGGAAATAGTGGTTATCCCTGTTACATATCAGGGATAACCCTATATCCCGCAGAAAAACAACCGCGGTAAAAATAAAAAATCATACATCCGGAAGGACGTAAAAAACAAAATAATATATTTACCTATATTATAACAAATTTTGATAAATATACAACAAATTTCAGAGGCAATGGCTTTATCATAATATTCCATTGCATTTCCTGTTCCATAACCATTGCATTTTTTGTAAAATTATGTAAAATATATCAAAAAGTGACAGGAGGTAATAGAAGTTGTTTTGGGACGTTGATAAGATCCGGCACATCCGGGAAGAAAAACATATAACAAGAGAAAGGCTAGCAACTATGACAGGTATACCAATACAGACTTTGGCAGATTGGGAACAGCACCGACATTCTCCGGTCAGGGTTAATGATCTGCAGAATATCGCAATTGCTCTTGATTGCTATTTGGATGATTTTGTTGTTGACGGAAAACACATCTAATTTGGGTTACGAAAATCCCTGGGTCTCATCAAACCCAGGGATTTTACCTTATTATAATTATCTAAAGAACTCGACACCTCCATCTGTAAAGAGATAGGTAAGAGACCCATGGAACCATTTTACATTACCAGGGTCAGAGTAATCCGGATTCATAAAATACAATGCGCCCATGCTTCGATCAGCTCCATTTAAGGCTTTATCCACTGCATTTCTGGTTGCCTGCTGTATAGTTACTTTATAATATCTGCCGTTCCATACAGGGGAAAACTGATGTCCGGCAAAAACTACGTCATATATTGAGTTTGGAAATTTATCGCTTGCAACACGGTTTAAAATGGTGTCTGCAACAGCAATCTTAACTGATTCTGAGCTTCCTCCAGCTTCTGCTTCGACGATTCTGCATAAAATTTCGTAATCATCTTCTGAAAGGGAAGATGAATTTGAGCGTCCAGCAATTATGCGCCGCGCACAAATAAAATCTTTTCGATATGTCACTTTGCTTATTTTAATTCCATCGCGTGGATTAGAGGCATTTATCATCTTTCCATTCCCAATGTAAATGCCAACATGGCCATCATAGCAAATTATGTCACCTGGAAGCGCGACAGACTCATCCCATGTATCCCCACATACATCATATCCTACACTTCTTTGGGCAAAAGAACTATGTGGGAGAGAATATCCAAAGTGTTCATAGATTTTCATTACAAAGCCAGAACAGTCGCAACCGTCAGTTAGACTTTCCCCTCCCCATACATACGGGTTCCCTAAAAACTGCATAGCGTAATCCACTACCTCCTGCATAAGAGAAGTATAGTCATCAGATGGAATGTCTTCAATGGTTGGTTCCGGCTTCTGCGTTGCCTCATATTCGTCAGATCCACCATATGTAGGCAAGGCTTCATCAGCATATTCGTCCTCATATAATACAAGATCGGGTTCTTCCGCTGTTTTAAACAGGCTTTTAACAGATACGTCCGAACGGCTTATATAACCAGTTGTTTTACCAATTGCGACCTGATATGTTCCTTCATCGCCAGTTCCATCCACTTTCACCTTATTATTTTTTGGAAGAACCATAAGAACTGCACCGGTTCCGTCTTTATTCTCATGAACAAACGATGTATTTACGCCGATAGTTGCTTCTTTGCTAAAATTTTTTTTCGCGTATTCCTCTGCATCTTTTCCAGTCATAAGAGAATCCTTCGACATAAAACCGGTATAATAGCCGGAATTAACAAGATACCAGTCCTTCCCTTCTCCCAGAATTTCTCCAGCTCCACCCGCAGGTAACATTCCAACAAGCGATCCTTTCAAATCGTTTGTCTTAAACATAAACAGCGATTTTTTGCTTTTGGAAACTACAAGTTTTTTCCTGTCATGTTCATCTGATGTGGACTTTTTATTAGAATCTGTTGAATCATCTATAGAATTCATATCATTGACAGACTCATCAAGAAGACCAGATGCAGCTGCAGAAAAACCTGCCTGTGGAGAAACTATGTTTTCTCGAAGTATATCGCTTTCCTTCATCTCAGCAGAAATCGCCGGAATAAAGGAAAACATCATACAGACTGAAATTGCTGACAAAATAATTTTGCTTTTCATTTTTTCCCTCTTTCGTTCATTGATGGGAAAGTATATGCACAAATGCTCATAAATTGTCAACACCAAAAAGATACTGATAATTATATATTTTTGAGTAATTACAGGTTCCCATGGGCAGCTGCATGATACTTCATTTTCTGTTGTCATTTGTGGCAGTGAGTGATACTCCTTTTCCAACAGACATCTGCGGCGGCACATTTACGACCTCGCAAATGATGCTCTTCCGGTCCAGGCACCGCAGTATTTAATTTACCGAATGAGAGATGCCGTGGATGCCATACCTGCGAAAATGCAGCCAAGCCAAGTAAAGCAAAAAAGAAGGAACAGGGGTAATCCCAAATGTTCCTTCTTATGTGCGATACGGATAGTTATTGTTCTTACATAATAATTTCCATTTAATTGCTTAAGCTTACCGAAAAACCGGAAAATACAAAGGAAAATACCAACCGCTTCCATTATTCATTGACGGTGTATATTCCGATTTTTTAATGGTTTTAAAATATAAACGATTATTTTTATATGAAATATCATAATCGTAGATATTAAGGCCATCCGGATCAAAAGCTGAGTCTTGCTTTATTCCATCAATGTAACAAGTGGCGTTTTCAGATTTAGCTTTCTTAACAGTTTTTTCCTTATTTTTTGTTTCTTTTTTGACAAGTTCAGACATTTTATCAATCCTCTGCATATCTTTAGACTGAGTTTTATCCATACTGCCAATTATGCATATTCCGAATACAAGTGCCAATGCGGATATGACAATAACTTTTAATAAATCTGTTTCTCTCATAAATTATTCCTTTCTTAATTTTTTAAAAATATAGAGGGCTACAAAACTGTAACCTTTCATGCTTTCTTCAATCAATAACTGATCAGATATACTTTTCCATTTTTAAACTTAATCTCGTAGTCTTTCAACCGGATGCCGTCCAGATCGAAGTCATCGCTGGTCGGTTCGCCGTTAATAAAAATATCCGCTTCACCGGAAACAGCCAGCTTGCGCAATTTCTTCTCTTGATTTTCTCTGGTTTTCTTTTGAGATTCCTGAATGTTCTGTTTAGAATTTACTTTTCCCGGATCTTTAGATTCTTTTTTGTTTTTTGAATTCTTTTCCTGGTTAAGTTGATCTGACAATTGCTCCATCTTTACTACACCAGAGGTAATTGGCAAAAGACTAAATACTCCAATGCCTGTTACAAGTTTTTGAACCATAATGGCAACAAAAGCTGCAAAAATCATGAACAGAAATGCTAAGATGGGAGAAAAACCATGATATTCTTTACGTTCGTTAATTTTATCGCTGGCAGTAGAAATTAAAATAGCCCCCACTATAACTCCTGCTATAATCGCAGGTAAACAAAAAAGTATTATTTTCATTTTAATCATCTTAATTATCCTCGTGTTAGAACATAGCTAGTAGAAATGATGGTTATGCTCTATTTTCAAAAATCTTTATGTAAGTATTTATTGATTGCGTTCTCTACGTCAGATAATCGCACCCATTGGTCTACTTCTTTATCTCCTTTGTAAATGGGTGCATCTTCCTGTTTTGCGGACTCAGCAACTTCTGCCAACACCGCAACAGAATAATTTATAAGGGTATCTGCCTTCAGATTCTTTCCATCCAAGATTTCATAAACTTTTTGAAGTTCATCAAGGGTATATTCTTCACCAAACGAAGATATACGATCTGTCTTTTCCTTAAGTCTTAAAACCAGATCTTTCTTCTGAATAAACTCTTTTGCGGACTGTTCCGTTGGAAAAAGCCGGGAATTGTACCCATCAGTAATATACGTTCTCCCTCCTGAAAGTTCAGAATATTTACGTTCCATTCCCATTCTTGAAACAGTTACATATTTACGTCCGACATTAATGACAGACTGTTCAATGATCTCTTCCGTATTTCCTTTGTGTTCAATGGACCATGCCGGTTTTCCAACATGAAAATCCTTAATTGATATATTGCTCATCGTTTTAAGTCCCCTCCTTATTATATTCGTTCTAATTTGTTCTTGCTAAGCACAGAAATATTGCGGTGCATACACCAGATGTGATTCCAATAAACAATGGAAAAGCATCATTTATAAGTGCCAATTTAAAACTAATCCATGTATCATGTTTTATTATTTTTACTAACAGAGAGCATATTACAAAGAAAATAATCGACAAAACGATGATAAAAGTAAACTTTTCTGCAAACTTTTCCATGATCATTATTCCTTTCACAAATTTTAACATAAACAGGAAATTAGAAATATACCATTAGCACGATAACAATTTAAAATGTAAAAGGATATTTCACTATTATTTCCGCAAATATTCATAAGATCGGACAGACAAGAATCCATAGAAATCCCTAATGTGCGCAGTATGTTCAAGATTTTCTTGGTTTTTTTAGGTTTTTGATATTTTCCCAGATATGCAATCAGATCAGAAACCATAAGATCATTTTTTTTCACACTTGAATTCCATGTGGCTTGTCCGATACAAAATGTCAGATCAGACAGATCAATTATATTTTTGTCAGAGAGGGAGATAATTTTTAAAACCCTATCGAGTACACATATGCGATATTCCGAGAACAATGTAGATGATCTTCGGAAAAAATCATCTGTAAGTAATCTGTGAAGACGACAAAATATACCATTTACGGTTGCCTTCGACACAGTTACATGCGGAAATTCATTGTAATTGATTCCCAATAATTCAAATGCTTCGCCTGGAGCCTCTCGCATACTTATAAAAGAAACAATAAAATCAGCAATAAGGACTGCCTGGGCATCTTCATACACTAGATTGAATGGCACGATGTTGTTATCGCCCAGATATGATTTTTTTAATACTACAAATATTTCATTGGAAATTTCCTCAACCGTAATTTCTTTTTTTGCCGCAAGATGGCTGAAATAGGAATTTAATATGCTGGCGGTCCACCTAAATGGGTGAGAACCGGTTCCTGTAGTTGGAACAGGATATGGAATTGTATCTTGGGGATTTGAAAATTTATTTTCCATTGTATTTTCCATGGGTAAAACCATCCTTTCGTTCAGATTGGAAAGATTATACCCATAAACCCCCATAAAAAGTCAATGATAATAGGGGATAAAATTGAAAGTTTCAAAAGTTAATATTTGATACTGATATGTGAATAGTCACAGGGAGCAAGATCCAGTCCATCAATAACACCATCAAAACGTGAAACCCATTTTTCGCTGGAGAGGCCGGCATACTTTACCAGATCTGCATTGGTAACACCACCCTGTCGCATATAGATGATTGCTGCATTTCTTATATCCTGAAAGGTAAAAGTTTTGGAAAGATCTGCCCGGTCCATAATGCTTCTTAAACGGTATTGCAGAGTCCGTGTCAGTAATTTTTGATTTTTTGAATTCCGAAACAGAAAGTCTTCACCCGGATACTGATCGACATAACGGAAAAGAATCTCTTTTACATCATCTGGTATTTTTACTACCCTTGGTGATTTTGAACCTTTTACGATAAAACACATGCGCCCAAGATCATCTTCAACTACATCTGAAAATTTTAAATTGCATATTTCCGAAACTGTAAGTGCACAGCGGAAACAGATAGATATGATGGTAAACATCATTATATCATCTTCTGTAGCCGATAAAACCGTATTCATCTGCTTTATAGATGGAATATCTGATTTATGGATATTATCCGAGTATTCCGGAAGATCAACAAAAACAAATGGACTAAGATAGTTCTTAAGATCAAAATGCTGTGCGTTTTTCTCAATATAGGAAGCAACTGATCTGCAGGCACTCAAACGCAAGTGGAGATATTTTGGCTCGTAGCTTTTTGCCTCTGCAAGCTGAGAAAAATAATTCTGTGCCTCTGATTCATCTATAGCTGAAAAATCCTTTTTAAGATAATTGCAAATATCTGAAATGTATTTGAAATAGCTTTTTCTTGTACGGACTTTCTTTAAAGTCATTTCATAATGCGGCCAGATTTTTTTGACAAAATTGTCAGATAAATAGCTGTTTGTTTGCATATCATTCATGGCAGATTCCTCCTATAATAGAATTATAACATATAAAAAGGGAAAAGCAAACATACATTCGACCATGCTTTTGAATATTGTTGATCTAATGTCAGACAAATTATTTTTTCTTCTCAACTGGATTTTTATATAGTATTCTTCGCTGTGAGGAATGTCTGCTGACTATTTCAAGAGTAGATTTATTCTCAAAGGCTACTTTCCAGTTGCAGGGATTCAGGTGGTTTCTTTTTATAAGATCGGCCTGCTCTTTAGTTGAATAATCTTTTGTCACTTAACATCACCTTCTTTTTGTAATTCGTGTATTGTTCGTCATGTGTCTAAAAGAACGAATTCCCCACACTCTCCTCTGCACTTCGCAACTCTCTACTACCCCAAATCCTCTATACACATTCTCAAATAATTCTCATAAAAAAGAGATCCAGACACTACAACAAATTCCACTACTGCTGCTCTTCCAAAGAATGGAATTAAAATGAAAAACGTTCCCTGTCTGCCCCCGAAGGGGTCCTCTCCCGAGAATAAGAGAGAGAATGAGAAAGAAGAATAGAAAGAGGTGCGTGTACACACGCAAAGGGAAAAGGAATAACAATCAGTAGAAAACGCGGCGCAAGGATATTTCGCAGCTTTTGTCACATGGCGAATTGAACACGAATTTGTTATTTTTTACTGTTATCATCTTTTTCACGTCTTTCATCATCACATTCCTCATTGTTGCTCTTCCGCGCAAGAACAATAAAAATAAATGCAACCCCTATGCAAATAAGCCATTCATGATTACCTGCATTACCTGCAGATGCTGGTCCACTAACAATTTCTTCTCCTATTGGAATTATTGATCTTGCACAAAATGTTGCTATTACTACAAGTCCTCCTCCCAGCACCCACAGCTTTAATTTTTCCTTTGCCTGCATTTTATTTTCCCGGAAAGCTTTTTTCCCCTTCTTATCTTTTTTCACCTTTTTATTTAAAGATATTATGCGATATGCATAACAAATTACGGCTACACATATAATCACAAGGCCAATCCCGTAACCTATTTTAAAGAATTGGTACAATATGCTCATAAACTCTGTTGAACTTTTACTTAACATAAAAAATCTCTCCTTCTGGGTTTACAACCCCAATATCCGACAAATTTAATAATATGTCGGTAGTTGCGAAATATCAAGCTGCTTTTTCGGTATCAATTTTTCTTATGGGCAGCACCATCCTGCCCTTCAGCATTCCTCTCCATCTGCCGGATCTTAGCCTGCAGACTTCCATATCTTAATAGCCTCTTTATATTTTTGCATGTGTAATGCATTAATTTCCAAAGGGAAAAAGCAATAAGTGGATATATCGGTACCATCAGAATACCTATATTTCTCTCATGAAAACATAAACTCCAAAGCAACACCAGAAGTGTATATCCTCCATATAAGATACTCTTAATAATCATTTTAAACGAAATTTTCTCCCCAAAACCCACTAAAATAAGTAAGTATGCAACAGAAAATGCAATTGTCATAAACATGATGGCACATATAAATCTTCTTAAATCGTAATTTTCTGGATTATATGTACACCATTTATATAATTCATAAAACATCTTTTTCTCCTTTTTTATTTTGATTTTTTGAAAATCTCATTACCAATAATCTCAATTTTTGACAGATTAAGATTAAATGCCGGGGCAACCTTAAGGTTAAATTGCTGACGTTGATTGTTAAAAATGATACCTTCTGAATTGGCACACCAAGCACAGTTGCTGCCATAGACACATCTATGGACAGTACCAAGCCATGTGCCAAACCATGTGCCATAATTGAGAAAATCTAGTAAACAATGCTTCTTTGCCGCCTCTATTAAGGTCTTACAGTAGTTATCAGAATCCGGTCCTATGTATGTTTTTTCAGCAGATACGAGATACAATCCTCTGCCATAAGCAGCATTTGTATCCTCTACATCTTTAATGGAATCATACAATGCAACCATTTTTTTATCGTAGGAGCTAATATTCTGTCCATCAATATCCAACCCATAGTAATTACCATTTCCAAACTGCGGCATTATAAAACCGGGCCATGGTCCTTCGGTTACACCATGGGATTGAAGTACGGCTGTCATACCATCGTTAACAAACTCACAAACTGTCCAATTGCAGCCCATAAAACCATAGGATTTTCCAGATTCAAGACTTGCATCATTTTTCGTAATTTGACTGTTCATACCTTATTTTCTCCTTCCTCACTTACAACTTTGGCTTTTCTTCTATTCATTTTTAATCATCTTTTTTAAATTTCCTACCATCATTTTCCAAAATCTAAGCAAATCTAAGCTGTCCGGCCTGCTCCTGCGCAATCCTCATGTTGCCAGTGCGCTTCGCTACACACAATTCTGGCAAGTTTGCTTTCACAAGCGCGGCGGGGATTGGTGGACATACCGCATTGCCACATCTGCGCACCGGTATCTCCCGGATACTGTTTTAGTTTTTGAAAAAAATTCATTCCGGTAATTCCTGCTCCTGGTGTACTGGGTTGGAACCGCGTCAAGAGACAATTTTCTTCTTCTGCAGAAATGGAACATTTACGCTTCGATTGGACCGGTATATAAATCTGCAACCTGATATGCAGCTTTCAATTCACCAATATCTATACGATCCTTCCAGTTTTCTACTGTCACATCTTCATCCAGTTCAACCTTCCTTCTACAGGCGAGAAGAAACGGCTTGTTTGCCATGTGTTCCCATACACGGCCTTCACCCATGAAAGGAAATAAAGTCACAGACATATCCGAATCATCAAATGGATGCGTTGTCTGCATAAGTGCCACAAATGGTATGAACTGATCTTCTTTGCTTAATTCTGGATACAATAGTATATCTTGATAGCAGGATGCGGATAAATCGTCTTTTTCTCTGTCAAGATCCAGGAACGCGTAATCCTTTAATCGTTCAACTAAGCCCGCAATTTCTTCATAGCTGTGGTTATGAAACATCAATCCGCCATACACCAAGGAAAACGGTTCTTTTTCTGCGGCATCCATATCAATTTTAAGATCTTTATCATCATTTTTCGCCGCATCCAGGTAATAATCAAATACCTGAACCTCTCTTGCGGATACTAATAGTTCGTGATCATTGAGGATCATCTTGCAATACAACATGGCATCATCTTCATCATAGATACAATCTTCTGAATGTTCGGTTTTTCCTGTGTTTTTACAAAGATGTAGATGCTCGATCCGATCAACCGCAGGAGTATTATCATACATTCCCACGCAATACAATTCACGCAACTGTTTGCAGTTTCCACGAATACTATCCTGTACTTTGAACATTGAGCAGTCTGGAGCGTCAAAGCCTACCGTATTTCCATGAGCTTCGAAGTCCAATTCTTCTTCTAAATCAAATAAAAAAACGGGTTTGGACTGCATATCGGAATATAAAACTTTCCGGTCATTTGTAATAATATATAATTTGTGACAGAAACCAAATCCACCTCCAGTAATTGTAAACACATAGGCTACATAATTGAGATCTATTTCAAAATTCCTCAACATATCCATGAGCGCTTTTTCTTTTTTGCTTAGTCTTATCATTTTATTTTCATCCTCCTATTATTTTGCATTCTGTTCCAGCTAATCTGAAATTTGAAACAAATTCTCACCTAACGAGAAAATTGTTCCTCGTTAATCTCTGACTTATATTCCACCAAAGCAGCTTCAACATCTATATTTTCAGAAACACGGCCAATGATCACATCAATCAGAAAGCTTGTGATTTCCGCTTGTGTATGATTTTCATCTGCATAAGTACGCTACAGCAAGTATAACTGTAAGCCGTAACAGTTTGCGTACCGGCCAGTACCACCACGTCCGGCCAAGGAATCCTTTTATAATCCACCATCCCATCCGGGTTCCCTTGCGGAGATTACATCTTCTGCAGGCCGGCACGAGATTTTTTAAATCATTGGATCCACGTATTCCAAACAATGCTGCCCTTCTGCGTACTGCCGGGTACTCTTCCATACAATGTACAGGGAAAATATGGTCTATTGTGATCTTCTCCCTTGCCAGTTTTCTTCCGCAGTACGCGCACCGGTATCTCCCGGATACTGTTTTATTTTTTGCAAAAAATTCATTCCGGTAATTCCTGCTCCTGGTGTACTGGGTTGGAACCGCGTCAAGAGACAATTTCCTTCTCCTGCAGAAATGGAACATTTTGTTTTTTTCCCATTTGGAACAATCTTTTTTTCATAAAACCCGCGGCCATTCGACCGCGGATTGAATATGTACCGTTTCCACCACAAAGAGAAACGGTATCTTCTTACACTGTTTGACCCGGATCTGACCCGGATAGTATAGGTATTTCCCATAAATTACTCGCCCAGTTTTTCCTTTAATCTCTTGTTTTCTGCCATAAGTGTTTTCAACTGGCCTTTCAGGCTTTCAATTTGCTTCAGTGCATCGTTCCGGTCAAGGAGCCTCCTGTCTACCAGATTTTCTGCTGTGGCATTAGTTTTGCTCAGATCACTTTCATATTTCTTCGCCATCAGGTCCGCATTAACATCATCAAATCCGGCTTCCTTTGCAGCTTCCTTAATATCTTCCGCTGTTACCGGATCATCTGCATTATCGTCGTTTTCTTTTTTATCTGCGATTGCCTGCAGTTCTTCATGCATATGGTAGATTTTCTCTTCCATATCGCTTTCCTTTTCTGCAACGGATTCAAGAATCTGACCGAAAATATTCTTTTTTTCAGAAGCTGTGAGATCTGTGTTGCAGCATAACAGATCGTTCATGAAATCATGTGCCGCTTCTTTAGGTTTCCTGTTGTAAAACAGGCATTCATTGACATCCGGGCAGCGATCCGTAAAGGATGGGTACAGGAAACCGGCGTCCGGCATCTGCACTACCCAGTCTCTTTCCCGCAGATCCACTTCATCCTCTTTTTCGTAATAACTCAGCCCAGGCTTGGACAACTTAACCGGACAGATGGAGCATAAAATATACTCATAAACAATTTCGGATTCATCCAGTTTTTCGTTGTCGCTCGTCTTTGTCATCACGTCGTAGGCATCATAAAACAAAATGATATAATACGGCTCCGCTGAATCATAAGTCTCGATCACACGGTCATAAAAAGCATTGAGAAGTCCATCATCTTCCAGATGACTATCTTTAATACCCATAAGAAGCTTTGTCATGTCTTCCTGCTCTTTTGATCCACCATGCACATTTACATTAAGCAGTGCATCGCCAACCTTACCGGATAATGTCTTGTTCGCAATTTCGAGGTATTTATGCATAACCTCATCGTCCAGATTCAGAAACTGCTTATTCATCGCAGCCTGTTTCTGCTTATTGGAATCCACATACACGCCGCATACCCGCGGAAATGTTGCCCTGTCTTTCTTAAATCTTCTTTTAAGTTCCAAAACTTCTTTTTGTACCATTTTTTCCTCCTGTTAAAATATTGCAAAAATAATCATGTTATCTTTGTTACTTACCAATAACTGCATACCAAACGAATGCTCGTACCATTCACCAGCCTTAATAATCGCATTGATTGCAGAAGCAGGAAACCCACGCTTCATCAAAAATTAAAAATAGTTTAAAGTGTGTAACATCTGATTGCCACGCAATACATCCAGCTGTTCCCCTGTAAATCCTTCTTTTTCTGCTTTTTCCAGTAATTTAATCTGTCCTTTTCTCAATTATGGCATCAATAGTTGGAATATCACTTAATTTTAATATCAGATATTCATGTTTTTTGATAACTCAAATTTATTCTTTGGCAATTTTTACACCCGTTGTACATTGGTAAATGCGCTACTTTTTACCAATTGCCTTTCCTCCCCAAGTTTAGTTAATTTTATCTGCATAATAATCAATTTAACAATTCTATTGGATTTGTTATCAACATAAACATAACACTACTAACCGCCAATAAAATTCCAAAAACTAATAATAGTATTCCGATTTTTACCCTCGTAGGCATATCCCAAAAGTCACCACCCATAGGCACTTTTACATTTTTATTTATAACTATTGTCATAATTGCGCCTAAAAAAAAGATAATTGTACCTAAATATATACCTGTCATAGATTATCCTCCCTATTGCCGTTAATACTGGTTAGAAAAGCTTTTCCCGGTCATCTGTTCTTCCATTCCCACTTTTTAGTGCTTCCAGCGCCGCTTCCACATCCACTTCATGTGATACCTTGCGCGTCAGTACTTCAATAAGATGCCCGGTTACCTCTGCCTGCGTATGGTTTTCTCTTGCATACGTTACAATTTCCATAGCACTCAGTAAAGACTCGTCCACTGCCGCCAGAAATTTTTCCATCATTTCCCTGTTTTCTTCAAAATTGAATGGACGGAATTCCACATGGTTCTGGAACCGTCTGGACAAAGCGGGATCAAGCAGGTCATACCGGTTTGTGGCAGCAATGACGATCTGTCCGTCTGTCAGATCGTCCAATGCCTGCATAAGAGAAATGGTCGTTCTTGATATTTCCCCATCTGATCCCCCATTTCCTCCTATGCCGCGCTTTAATCCGATACAGTCGATTTCATCAAGCATCAGGACACATTTCTGCCCTTTGCAGAAATCAATCAAACACACGCTGGATATTCTTCGATGTATTTCCCATGAATGAGTCGATCAGGAAGGAAAAATTAATGTATGCATAAGGAATACCAAGGGAATACGCCACATATCTTGCAAACTCCGTTTTTCCAGTGCCGGGTACGCCGTATATGAGGGTGCTGTTTTTGTAGGGAATCCCATACTCCCTTAATTTAAGCGTGACCGCCACACCACGCTTAATCTTTTCAAAAAGATCCCACTGAGTTTTCCCAAGGTAGTACCGCTCGGCATGAAAGCCGGACACATCTTCCATACGCATGAGCCCGTTGAGATTTGCTGGCAGCTCGATCATATTTGGACCGTTGAGCAGAAGATTTTTACATCTTCTGACTTGGCTCTCATTTTTCTTCGTATTGTCATTGGCACAACAGCAGACCGCGTATTTCTTCGCATCCTGTATTCTGTTTTCTGCAAGTGCCCGCACGCAGGCAAGCATGTTTACATCCATTCCCATGATTTTCCTCCTTTTTCTTCCTATTTGTGAGGCAAATAATCCGTATTATTTGGCAACAATAAGTTACAATCAACACATAATTCCGGATCTGAAACATGCCCGTTAAACCGGTATGCCGCTAAAGTGCCGTCTATATCCCAGAATATGTATTTATTTCGTAAATTTATCTCCCCCCCCAGGATCAGGGCTGATCAACATTTTTTCCAAATCTGTATTTTGAAAGCAATTAACCAAGTTAACAATTTCCATAGGAGAAAATGTTGTAAATCCCATTTTTTCAGCATTTCCGAGATTTTCATAGTAGTCATCAACAAGAGCAATCTGGCTTTTATGAAATCCATTAACCTCTGCAATGGTTGATAATTCAATCATCTTCTGTTCTTGACTGGATACACAATAATTCTCCAATGAATACCCATAGTTTTCTTTGACCCATTCGATTTTTCTTTCCGCGGCTTTACAATCATGTACTCCACTAATCAATCCCATAGGGATATCCTTATAGGCAAGATAATCCATGAATTTCTTTAACTGTAAATTTGGTTTCGAGGTGTTCCATAATTCTTTACTTCCAGAATGCACGTTTATCATATATTTTATCAGATGATCGCTTATGCGATGTCCTTGACTATGCACAGCCAATGTATCATCAAAGTCAAACAACACCATTTTTAAATTCTCTAACTTATTCATTAAAATCCCTCTCTTCCAATCCTTTGCAACAAATGATCCTATCTTGATAATACCTTTCCATAATCTCTGAATTATAACTTTTTGCAGCTTGCCATCAACAAAGGAATAACCTTAATATGCAATTACAATCATAATGATGCCGAAAGCGAACGAAAATAAACCTATAAAAATCTGCGGCCAGTAATGATTATTAATATGATTCCAAAGATAATAATTATGTTTGTACTCACAATATTTTTCCCCCTTAATTCAACAGCTCAAATAGTTTTTCTGAACCAGTTTCTATCTTAATAACACCATTTTCAATAGCTTGTCTGATTTCTTCCCGAATACGCTCCCGATCTTCCTTAACCGCCTTCTTTGCAATACGTCTTTTAGCAATTACAGTTTTTTCGCCGAAGCAGGTACCAAGTTCCTCTAACTGCTGTATGGCTATGTCACGTTCCTTGCATACCTGATCCAGCACTTCCACAGGAACATGCGTCATAGCTGGTTTCCTCGATTTACTCATAATAGCTCCCTTTTTTACTTCCTTTATGTCTTGGCAATGTGTTGCACACCACATTTCTCTGCATACTCATTAAGGTTCACTTCTTTGAATGCAGGAACATGATCCAGGTTAACCCAGATCACGGCACTCTTTGGATGTTCATATGAGAGTTCTTCCTTCGGTGTAATCGAAGATAATCGCCACGCATATGGCGTCTTATACCGTTTTGTGAGATTTTCCCACGGCACATCCACGCAATGGAGGTTCTTATCTGCCTCCCATTTTTCCTTATCCAAGGCTGTTACTTCTTCAATAGTACAAAAACCACGGATTTTATGTGAGCCGCTTTCAAGAAGCGCAATCTCTTCTCCTACGTGGGAAGTCCTGTTCCCGCGAATCTCCAGAGTCTTCTGCCCGCTCATGATTAAATCCATCCATTTTTTCTTAATGATAAGACCATACATTCTGCTTCACTTCCTTCCGGTTTTAATCACCATATCGTTACAGCCTTCCTCTTTCCTGCCTTTTCTCCTGCCGGACGGTATTCCCGGTTTTGTTTTGACCGTTCAAAACTTTCATGTACACTTAAGGAGTTTCCTTTGCCATACACAAATGTATTCCCTGCACCCGTCTGGCGTTTCTGCATGGTTGTACTTGGTCGCCAAACAGCCTGTACCGTTCTGGCAGTTTGGGGAACTGTTTCCACAGTATCAGTTGATTTGGATGATGAGCCATGAGGTTTCCCAAGTCTTCTCTTTTGCCATCTTTATTTTTACCAGGACCAGATATCCTTGCCCTCTTCATCAGACAATTCAACACCTCCATCAATTATCTCTGCTTTTCCGCAATTCAATTCAACTGCCTCGGAGAAAGAGGTGCCAGAAACCTTCCGCGCAGTTTCTGGGTTTATCTGAAAGATTGTTCCATTATTAGGGAACACATTCAAACAGACTATAAGCATCTTTTTAAGTTCCTCATCACTAACATGGAGATTTTTTTTCTCTTTTTTGAAACCATAGGAAAGCATGTTAAGAACATAAGTAAAATATTCATCTGCATTTTTTAATTCCATTTTTTTGACTTCATCTTCTGTAAGTGGAATATAGCAGTAATTCTTGTAAGCAATTATCTCGCTAACGAAATAAAAGCATTTCATTACAATAAAACAAATTAACGCAACCGCTATTGCCTCAAAGATAGGAAGAACAAAAAATGAGTGTTCTATAAAGCTGGCTTTCTCATTTGTCAACCCTTGCAAGAAAAAATAATGAGACGTTTCAATAGACCGCCATTCAGTTGAATGGGCTTCGAGCCACTTTTCAAATGGCATATTAATAAACCCAAGCACTAAGTATGCTAAGATATAAAATAACACTTTGAATGCAATACACTCATCCCATAACACCATTAACAGATTTTTCTTTTTTGATATTTCTTTTTTCTTTGACATGTACTATTTCTCCTATAATCTTATTTTCTATTCCTTTTGCTTTGGAAAAATGCTTACAATCCGGCGAGAACCACCCAAGTGCCACCGGATGCCCATTGCATGCCTTTACTGTATCAACCGCCCACACGTTTTCAAAGCTTCGTGTTCGGGTGGTTCGCCTTATGCATCTTAATTGCTTCTGGATCATGATTGATTGCAATGTCTACGCTATATCCGGTTGCAAGTTCTATTCTGGTGGAAGCACCGCCACCGCCGGCGAAGTTGTCAACTATCAATTCTCCGTGTATCATGACAGCACCTCCGAAAAATTAAGTTTCATCTGTGGATCCGGCTCATAGTTCATCCACACCGTTTCCATCCGCGGCTTTCCGTGCTCCGCACAGCTTGAAAACTGTTTTTTCTCCCATCCGTTCAGATAGTCGTTATACATTTCTGACTCATAACCAGAAATCATAATCTTTGCTTTACTCTGCAGTAACGCTTTTAATAATTCATCGTGATCTGCATCTGTCATCTCATGTTTATATTGTTTTCCTGCTCTGGTACTCAAAACATACGGTGGGTCAATGTACATAAAAACATTGCTGTAATTAAATCTCTCAATCACTTCCACCGCCGGGCGGTTCTCAATCTGTACCATGCGCAACCGTTCCGCTATGTCAATGATCCATTCCGGCAGACGGTACCAGTTCCACAGGGCATAAGCTTTTCCCCTTCCCTGTACATCATTTTTCCAGCCAACTTTATACCCATTTGTCCGGAATCCATGCCCCTGCCAGCACTGGATCAGAAACCGCAATGCCTTGTAGTATGGTTCATCCGGCAATGTATTTTCAGACATATCCTTCTTATATGTATCCTCATATTTTTCGCGGCTGAATGGTGTAACCATTACCATTCTGGACAGATGTTCCGCATCTTCCTGTATACATCGGAAAAGATTCACAACATCATGATCCAGATCATTGATCGTTTCGATATCAGATACCGGCTTATTAAATAACACGGCCCCGCTGCCGAAGAATGGTTCTACATAGCTGTGGTGTTCCGGTATCAATTCCACCAACTTGGAAGCAATATTCCATTTACTCCCAGGATATTTTAATATTGTTCTCATTTAATTCTTTACTTAACCCTTTATTACATAAGTTTTCTGATCCTTGTTCTGTTCGGATACCCTTTATTCCACATAACCCAGTAATTAACATGTGTATGCCTTGCATATTCAATACAAGGGGAATATCCTTCTTCTATTACCGATTCTTTCTCTCACAGGGAGAAATTCTGTTTTCTCTCTCGCCAATTTAAAACTATCTTGTACACTCATTCCGCTTGATTTCCCATAACCAAATGTTGTCCCACTACTTGTCTGCCTCTGCAACATTACACGGCTAGGTTTCCAATCTCCGGGTTTATTATTTGCCGCTTCATTCTCTACTGTAGAAGAATCTGACAAAATTTCCGCCAGTGTACAATTCTTCGAAAGCGTTTTCTTGGCGATATCCATATATTTAAACATCACATCTTCGTCCAGGTTTAAAACTGGGCATTCATTGATGCCTGTTTATTTTTATTAGCATCGACATAAATGCCGCATACACGTTGTACAGTGCATCTGTCCTTTGTAAATCTCTTTTTCAATTCTAATTTTATTAAATTTTCAGTTCACATACTTAAAATCCGCTCGTAAGTATCCTAATCCATCAAGAATAAACGTTTCCCCTGTTTCGTATAGCAATATATTACCAATTTCATGCTCCTCAGAATGAATATCTAATGAGTTAAATTTTTCTTCAGATATTTCCTTTAATAATTTGTATTCATTTGCATTACATACATAAAAAATTTCTTCTGTTCCTCTGATTTCTTCTGCTATACGATTTCTAACCTCTATGGTTTGAGGTCTATATATTTTCATCTGCACCACCTCTTTTTTGCTTTTTCAATATTTTTTAAGTCGTTTTGTCATATTTTAATTAAAAGAATCAAAATTCATGGCAGGTTTTATTGCTGATTCTATCTCTCACAGGAAGAAATTCCGTTCTCTCCCTTGCCAATTTAAAACTATCTTGTACGCTCATCCCGCTTGATTGCCCATAATCAAATGTTGTTCCACTGCTTGTCCGCCTCTGTAACATGACACGGCTAGGTTTCCAGCCTCCGGGTTTATTATTTGCTGCTTCATTCTCAGTTGTAGAAAAATCTGACAAAATTTCTGCCAGTGTACAATTCTTCTTCGCGGCAGTGCCTGTTTCGCGACATTTTAAATAAGCTAAAAAATCATCTTCTGACATAGTTGTGGGCACCAATATCCTATAACTTAGCTTTTTAGATGCATATATTTCTATCCTCCCATCCAAGAGCAGATGTTCAAGAATTTCCTTTGCCCTTCCGGGATAAGTATGTATCTCCGATGAAAATTGTCTGTATGTAATATAAAACCATGCTCCTTCTCTTTTTCCGGAAGATTTTCTGATCTTATCCAGGGCATACATAGCCGCTTCAAAATCATCACTCGAAATTTTTCTCATAGATTTATTCCCACTTTCTTTATAACCAAGCCAGTTTTTATCATTTTGACTATTTTAGGCATAAACCCACATAAAAAGTCAACATAAATAGATCAACGGATTATCGTCATCCCATCAATAATCTTTATAAAATTACCCCGGATACTGAAAAAACAGTATTTCCGGGGTATTTGTTAAAAATATTTACTTTCCAGACTTTCAATAAGCCGGTTTATCTCTGGAAGATACAGGAACGGAATTGGAAAAATTTCGTGTCCTACTGAATTCATTGCACTTGAAGTATCATACAATAGACGATAGGTATGATAAACCCCATCATCCCATGTATATCCACTTGCATTTATATCATCAAAATAGGCTTCACATTCTAAAAATAACCAATTCACCAGATCCATCAATTTTTTTAACTCCGCATCCTCTGTCAGATTTTCACTTTCTGCCTTTTGCATAATTTTCCCGATATGGGCATTTTCGACAAGCAGCAATCTGACATTACGCATTCCATATAGATCAAACTCTCCTATATCTTCTTCTACGTGTTCAAAAACACCTCCGTGCTCTTTACGCATCTCCTCCCACATTTCCTCTTGAGTATCCTCGTCATAATCGGAAGTAGGAATATCAACTTCCTCAACATTCCATCCATACTTTCTTAACGCATTGGATACAATTTCAACAACTTCACTTGACAAATCTTCGAGACTGTAAAAATCATTCGATCCAGCAGGAATAAGATCCGTAGTAACCCCTAACGCTCTTGCTAAAATAATAAATGTCATTTTAACACCATACAGATAACGTTTTTGGTCAAATTCAGAGAAATCGAATTCTTCGTATCCCGGATAAATTTCTATTTTCTCACGGAATTCATCAAATGCCTCTTTTGCTTCTCTAAGATCCATCAAACTGCCTCCTTAAATTTTTCTGTAAAGAAGTGGTCGTATAATAATTTGAGCACACAGGTAGCAACCAACGCTCCTGGCAAAGCCATATGATAATCTATTGCTTCCCCTGCGTCTCCATAATAAAACCCTAACGTACTAAACGAATACTCATCCTGCCCCAGGCGCTTACATAAAACATCAGGGTTGTTTCTGCTTAACGGTTGCATGGCGCTGTCTACTACACGGAAATAAAGTGATTTTTCTCCCTCCGTGAGATTTTCTTCCATAAGCCGCGATAATGCCGGCAGATAACTGTTCCGAAACTCATAATATTTACGAGTTTCAAATGTACAGCTCCTTAGGCTTCTCAAGACTGTTTCAATGGAAGTTTCCAGCTTTTCACCGTATTTAGACTGTCGAAAAAATCTTTTGATTTCTTCTTCTGATATTTCTTCACGAAGTGCATCCTTGTCATTTTCAAGTTCGGGATACCGATCCGCCAACCACGCGAAAAAATCTTCTTCCACACAAATTTCCCTCTGTTTCCATCCGCATGCAGAATATACGTCACTTATTCGCTGCTCCATATATTCTGAGGCAGTTTCTAAATATTCATATGCTCTTCCTTCATCGTTTATAATGGATTCTCTTAGATCCTCGATACTCATAAAACAATACCCTTTGGATATAATATGGTGCTTTACCAGCCACCGATCAACAAGCATGAATGCAATTTTCATTTTTTCGTTCCAATCCAGCTTTTCATCGGCGTCGTTTTCATACACAGCTACTCCATCATCGAGGTTAAAAAAATTTTTCCATTCATTAAAAAGCTCCTTTGTGTATTTATCCATATATACCTTCTTTCCAGGGATCTACCGACTACTACATCCATAGATCCCTTAAAAACCTAATTTTTTATTTAGTAAATTTAACATATCTGATCTATAAAATGTTTCAGGCATATGCCGGCTCCGACTGCTGCCGGACTTATCATAAAGCCGTTCTGTTGACACCCATCACAGCAGACATAATTGATCCAGACAATAATTTTTTTACCATCCACAAATTTAACCTCGGTTTCAGGCAAAAGATTTGAAAGCAGATCAAATAATTGAAAAAAGATTTTCTTCTTTTCTATTCCCTCCTCTGACAGATTGCTCCTCAGTTTGTTTTCTACCTCAGGAACCTTATCACTAATCAGAAACATGACATCATCCACGTCATAGGTTTCCTCCTCTAATCCACTAACAAGTTCTTCAACCATTTTTCTGGCCCATTTATAACCCGGATTCTCAGCAAAAAAATCTTTTACTGTCTTCTTTTTGCCTCCGTCTTCTGTAAACTGTAAAAAATCAATGATACCATTTTCCCAGTCTGGGAGCAGCCTGCATAGATTAACCTCCATATCAGCTGATGCTTCATATATCCCCATTGCCACGTTTGAATCCACATCATCAATTGGCACCTTGTTCCGGTTTTCTCCTAAAGCAGTCTCACATATTATAAAATCCGGTACCTGACTGACAAAATTCTTCTCTTGAAGATACCTTACCACCGCAGCATATACCAATCGGGATACAATAATAACATTACCGCCTATAATTATTCCTTTATTCGCACAGTTACTGTATTCACAAAATTTATTGTGAACCACTCGCAAAAAACTAATGGCATCGTGATATTTTTTTAGATCAATTTTCATACCATATCCTCCGCTTTAAGAGGCTGGAACCTTGAAAATTGTGAGAATGTGTCAAAATACACAATTCCTCCATGGACTTTTCCATCCATAATCAATGATTCTACAACCGATAAAATCATCTGTGCACTGCACAAATTCGTGCAGATGTGTTGAGGACTGCTTTCATTTATTGCACCACAACTTCTTTCAGAAGCACTTGGTGAAGCATCTGTCAGCACATCCGGGTAATAAAAACTTCTAACCGGAGATATTTCCTTTCCATTCATCCTGACAGAAATAATTGTCTGTCCTTCGGACCACTCATTTGCTGCATCAATGTATACGGAAGAATCATATAAATTATGAAAGGATTCCATAACTCTTCTTGCTGCATGATTATCAACACCTCCAACAAGAAGCATATGATCATAACTTTCGCCGCAGCTCATAACAGCTTCGGACAGATCCCCTGCCGTATCCAGGTATCTTGGATATGAGAATATCCTTTCAGAAAGCATTGGATAATCCATTTTTAAATCCGCACATAAAATATCTGCCTTATTCTGCTGGATATCCTGCTCTCCATAAGGCTGTCTCTTAAGATTTTTTTCTTCCACGCGATCCCCATCTATAATAAGAAGGGACACGTTTTCGTTTCCAAGCATTATGTGTGGAAGTTCCTTGGTAAAGTTTCCTCCTGTACCACCAGCTCCAACGCAGACAATCAGCCATGAGTCCGTTTTTTTTGCAAATGTAATTGCTGTATCCAGAACTTCCGCCGGTCTTCTGCCCAATGAGACACCAAACCTTCCATCAAAATAGATATCATCAAATGAAATATTTCCTCCACTCAGGAATTGCACCATAAATGCCAGACAGATTCTGCTGACACATAGCATTTTTGAAAGAGAATCCCTGCTTTTACCTACTGGAACCTTATCAAAATTGGCAATTACCAGGCTGGATATTTTTGATGCCACAGAAATCGAATTTCTCCGATATATGGCTGTAACACAGGACTTACATCCTTCCCAAAACTTTTTAACTGCCCGTTCCTGTTTTTTTACACATGTAAAATCAAACAGAAAGTAAATGTCATTCTCCAATTCATAGTAATTATCAGAAAATAATCTCTTAACACTACTTGTCTCGAATTCGGAAAAATTCCGGGCAATCCCTTTAATACATGTTATTGAGGGATATGCTTTCCGCAGCGCCCCCGAAAGAACTGCTGCCCTGTTCCAGCCAACATCCTGTGGAAGAAAGACAGATTTTGTTATATCTTCCTGCTCCACATCTTCCGGATCGAACAACAAAAGCTTAAAAACCGTTTCTTTATCTTTTAAAGATGCTGCATATCTTGCAAATTCTTTAGCAAAAAATCCACCAGCACC
>ULMI01000719.1_pt1 | contig 24811 bp, 37 predicted proteins | sample 1951631 | NCBI WGS metagenome assembly ULMI01 (sample SAMEA4835548, study PRJEB28245) | human gut metagenome | biome: gut microbiome; material: fecal sample | place: Denmark | collected 2008 | reverse complement strand
ATCTAGGACTTGTACTAAATAACTATTTCCTAGAGGTTAACATCAATTAGTACAAGTCTATTAAAAAGGGCGATTAGAAATTCTAACCGCCATTTATTTTACGCTTTTACAATCGCAGCGTCAAATCCTGCTGCTTTCAATTTTTCCTGCAAGGAAATAGCATTTGCTTTGTTGCGATACGCTCCGACCTGTACACGATAAATAGAATCTTTATCACCTACGCTTGTCTCTGATCCAGAAGTTGCAGCATCGTCATCAGATGTGTTATTGGATTGTTCAATGTACTGCTGTCCGGTAATTCCGTAAACAATTGCACTTGCCATGCTCTTAAAGTCATACAGTGCTACATCGTCTTTATCATCCACGAAGCAACATTCAATCAGCATCGCAGGTGCTTTTGTGTGATTGAGCACGTAAAGCTTTTTGTTAATCTTCACACCACGATTTTTAAATCCAAGTGCTGCAATTGCTTTCACAATTTTCTCTGCAAATGGTTTTGCTTTGCTATTATCACTATAAATATATGCTTCTACACCTGTTGTCCGTCCGTTTCCAGACATATCCTTCGCACCTGCATTAAAGTGGATAGATACATCAAGATCAGCCGCATGAGAATTGCATTTACCTACGATGTTGCAAAGCACATTATTTGCACTTGTGCCATTGTCAACCGTACAGTCATACACGGTATACCCAAGACCTTTACAGTCATACACGGTATGCCCAAGACCTTTTAACTGTCTGATAACCTCATTTTTAACATTTCTTGCTTCTGTTGATTCCCGGATGATTCCGATAGCTCCACATGCTACTTTTCCGTCCGGGTTGTGTCCTGCATGTACGTTAATAACCATTCTTTTATTCCTCCTTCTTTTCAATATACTGCTTAAATAACTGGTGCAGTCCTGTGCTTGCCAGACCGCTGAATAAGCCACTTAATAAGATAGATGCTGTGATTGTCCATCCGTTGATCCAAATGGCTAAAAGCACACCTAATACCGCACAAATGGTAGGGATATACTTGTTGTCAACATCCTTAATCCACTTCTTCACGACATAGCCTACACAAAGGCAAATGCCTACGATTACCGGCACCATAAATTCTGTTAAAAATCCCAAATCTGTCATGTTTAAATCCTCTCTTTCTGCTTCAGATGAAGCTCTTCAATCTCGTTTTTCATCTTTGTGACCATTCCATTTCCGCCCAACGCATGATAGGCATTGTACATTTCCATAAAATTCTGGTAGGCATAGGATGGAATTTCTTTGAGAGCCATGTATTTATCATGGTACTCAATCAGTTGTACACGAAGCAAAAGCATCGTTCCTCTACTATTCGCATCTCTGTCTGACTTCTGATTTTTCAAAAGCCACACTATGTATCCCATAAATGCTGTCAGAACGATAGGCAAAGCAATCGTGTATGTTTCTTTTAACATCTCCATTGGACCATCTTCCTTTCTTTTGTATAATTCAATTATAATATTTCAGAATAATTTTTTTGTTCCATTTTACTTCGCATAACCAGAGTTAAAATGCTGCAAAAATAGCATAAGAACTAGTGGTGTATGTGCCATTCTCAATTTTAATTGTTTGTCCTGTTTTTAATGGTACAGTTTTATCTACAATCACTAAACCAGCATTATCACCATTATTAGCGTAAGGATTAAAAACGGGTACATTATTAATATATATTTTTGTATTTTGACCACTTCCGTGTGCATATGCAGCCACGTTTACAAAGCAATCTTTTGTTGCTACATAAGTTACTGTTGCACCAGCGGCGATGGTTGTAGCATTTTTTAAAACAGTTCCAACATCAATAAATGTATTACCCTGATTGCATTTCCAGCCATACCATGTTCCGATATCAATATCGTAAGTGTTTGACCAAACACGTCCGGAAACAGGATATTGCTCATGTAATTCCACAGTCACTAAATCATATGTATTAGCAGATTCAGAACACCATCTCACTACCCGATAACCGTAAAAAGGACCGGCTGTATATGGGCTGTTAGTAAATGCTGTGGCAGGATTATCCGAACCAAAATAATGTATTTTATTAATATCACTATTGCGATCGGATAAGTTTACATATAAAAAATTTGTAATCTGATTTCTTCCCGGAATGCTCTCACAGAACATTGGATCAGAAATGGTTTCATCAATAGCACTTACTGAACTAGCACCTCCTGTTCCACTTGCAAAGTATTTATATAAAGTACTGTTTTCTGCTGATGAGGTACGTTGTTGGACAAAGCCCCAAACGGTTCTTCCTTGGGCTAATGTAAGCAAATCCGTGGACAAAGTACCAGAAAACCAATCTGCATTTGATGCAACTACATCAAATTCGACTGTATATGCAGGAGATAACTGCCCTAGTAAATAATTTTTATTTATATAATCGCAGACAGCTTTCGCGTCAGCAGTAACATTTGGCAGTGCTAATTTGATATACGTTTTTTTTGAATTATTTATGTTGGTTAAACTCTGGGATACATCCGCGAACCCCGCCTCAATTCTATCTTCCAGATCATTCATGTTTGCAGCATTAAAAGCATCACCCTCCTGCGAGATTGTGCCCTCATCCCTTGCAACTGTCACAAGATTTGTGCTGCCATCTTCATTCGTAAGCAGTCGGCGGTTGATGTACTCTGCAATTCTGTTTTTCCATGTTTTCTTTACAAATGCCATAATATGTCCTCTCTTCCTATAATAATAGTCCGGTATCATCTCCGGCATATATCTCTGATCCACAGTAATAATTAAAGTTGTTAAGTAAAATGCCATACACATCATCCAATATTTTCTCAATATCATTCATCTTCTGGTATGTATTGACTGGCATACTCGGTGTCTGCGGCGTGTCTCCATGAATCATGTACGCATTTCTGATAACCTCTGTGTTATTTATGACTGATATTAAAAATGTCTCATTTGGATGTTCTGGAACGTCTGCAACTGCAAGATTAAGTTCAAGCACATCAGAAAGCAGCTGCGTGTTGTTCTGGATTCTTTCCATATCCGACCGGTTCAGTGCGCCTTTCATCCCGGCAAGCCATTCTGTTTTTTCGTCTGCGCTAAATCTTTCACATCCCTTCTGCAGTAACTCCAACACACGATCAACATCACTCTGTGACCGGTCCGTCACTGTCTGCATCCACACTAGCATAAGCAACCACCTCACTTTTCAGACGCTCATTTTCTTCTTTTAAAGCTTTGTTTTCCTTTGTGAGCTTCAGATTTTCTTTTCTAAGCTCGTCATAATAAGGATTAATTGGATTGTAATTCATCAGATCAGTACATCTCCTCCCGTATATAATTCAACTCCGGCGAAGTAATTTTCCGTAACAACTACTGAATACCCCCTGCACGTTGCCGTTGCGATAAATCCACCGGTCAAATCAAGCGTCTGGCTTTCAATCAATGTTGTCGATGTCTTGCCACCGATGGAATTTATATTCGCCCAATTTCCTACCTGCTCTAAGTCAACCAGGTACTTCATTCCCACCTTTTTTCTCAAGGCATGATAATCCAAAAGATAAGCGGCGATATCGGGTAATATATCAGCATTATAAATGGTGCATCCACTGTACTTCTTTATATTTTCTGTCTCTCCAGCTTCGATTTTATCCACACGTTTCTCATAAGAAAAAGTGGTATTTGCATATTTAATACCTGTGATCTGGCACTGTCCGGCAGTCGGCATATTAATAATGAGATAATTCGTTTTTACTTCTTTCAACGTGCCGGCACTTGCTGTGATGGATGATGGCAGATATGGGCTCGAAAAAGTGATCTTCGTATCTCCGGCCGGCAATGTTTTCTTATAAATATCAGATGTCTTTTCTTCCAATGCATAGTTTTTCATCTCAATATTCACACCAGAGATATATTTTTCAAGAGATACTTTCGTATTTCCATTAAATTTGCGATCCGTCCCGACAGTGGATTTCACATATCTGTCTGGCTTATAAACCTTGATGGTATCGCTCCGGCTGTCATCCGCAACCGCACCACACGCAAAGCATACCTGTTGCAATGCCTTACGGCACGTCTGGATGGCTAAATAGCCACTTAAAAGTATGTTGCCGACTTCTTCATCAATTACATATTTTTTTATTCCTGCTGTTACAAATATCGCATTCAGTATCACTTCTGCACGGACATTGTTATATACCTGTCCGTCATAAAATGTATACTTATCTAATAACCCAACTACATCAATCAACTTAAATTTTGCAATATTCTTTGAAAAAGAAAAATCGTCGATAAAGAATGCTCCCATAGGAATCATGTTTCCGTTATTAAACTCTGACAATGTGACTTCCTGCGTTTTCTGAACACTCTTCCATGCTCCATTTTCGTTTTCTGCGTCAAAATCATTATTCATATCAACAATTGAAATATCCGCTTCGTTGATAGACAAGGTTGCAGAGGTCACATCAATGTCCTCCTGCACCTTGGCTGTCTGGATCATATCCTTATCCCACACGATATATTTTCCGTATAAAATGTACTGAAGCTTAATATATCTCTGTGGAAAGCTTGTTCTTACAAATTCAATCTCGATTTTTCCATAATTCTGCACCTGATTATTGCAAACATAAATAAGGCTGTCCGGGTAAAATGTCTCTGTGATTAATTTTGTACCGGCGATTGTATACCATGTGATTTTCAGCTCTGCTGGTGGCTCATCTTCAAAATAAAGTGTGATCGCTGCGGATGTATGCTGCTCTTGGAACGTGACTGTAATCTTAGGATCTGTTTCAAAAGTACAATCTTCCTTCGATAACGCATCATTCCAAAATGCAATGTCTTTCGGATTTTCCGTCAATACGCTTTTACTTCCATCTAGCACAAATTGGTTCAGTTCAAAAGTCCCATAACTTTTCTGTTCCGTCTGTTCTGCAAATAACTCTATTGAACCTATGCCCTGGTTATCATCTGTCGTGACCGAAGCATCCGCAAGTGCGGTAACATCTATAAATTTCATTTCTGCCCTGCAATATGTTCTCATAAATGCCCCCTTACGGTGTCTTAAATGGTTTTTTACTCGTCATTTTCCAAGACAAGCCTTTATATTTCGCTCCGTTGTCAAATACCTTTTCTACTTCATCTTTAATTGATGAAAAATACCCATAGAAATCAAACTGCTTGCTTGCATCCGGTAAAGATACATGATGGAATCTGTTTTCACAATCTGTTATATGATCCATCAGTTTATCATAAAGTCCCGAATCGTCTATTGTGCCAATTGAAATTGTATAGTTCTTATAGATTCCTATACTCTCAATATGAATATCTCCGTCCTCTGTTCTTTCTGCATACTTTTCCAAGAAATCCAAAGTCCTTTGAATAGACACCATAGGGATATTATATGTAATTCCATCAATGATAAGTCCTTGTGTATACTTATGTACCATCTTATCCCTCCGCTATCCCAAGTCTTATTTCTTCATCCTGTAAATACGGCAGATTGATTCTTGCGAACTCTTTACCATCCCCCGCCAGTACTACCGTCTTTGCACCGCTGTAGTCCGGCATTTTGCTTGCAAGCTTCGATGCAAGGTCGTCCATCCAGCCGGTGTTATTTTCAAGCGGCAGGACAGCTTCTCTTCCGGCTTCTCCGATTTCTGCAAGTGTCCTTCCGGTTGTTACGCCACCGTTGGCAAGACGAGGCAGATTTACAGTAGGAATTGTCGGAATACTTGGATGCCATGATCCGCCACCCAAAAAATCAGGTAAATCAAATCCAATGCTGTTAAAGCCAGAAATCAATGAATTTAGACCGTTAATAACATGGTTTACCATACTTTCAAACAACTGAATTACACTGTTTACAAATCCTCTTACGGAGTTTTCTGTCTGCCTAAGTGCTCTATCTGTATCTTTGGTAAATAAAACTTTAAGTGCAGAAAATACTAACTTTATACCAGCTAACAAAACATTTACTAAGTCTAATATTGTATCAACAGTACCTTTTACACTTTTTCCCAAATTATCCAAAATAGGTGATACTACTGGCAATATATTTTCAATAACCCACGCTATAATAGGCTGTAAAATATTTGTCCATAGATCATTTAATATATCTATAACTAGTCCAATTATTTCTATTACATTATCGATAACAGGCTTTAAATGGTTTTCATATGTATCTTCAAACATTTCAGCCCAACTTGCCAAAATTGGTTGAATATAGGTGTTCCAAAATTCAAGAAATTTTTCTATTAATTCTGACATTCCATTTTTTACATTTTCGATAAACGGATGAATATGTTCATCGTACAATTCTGTGATTTTATCGGTCACATGCTGCACGCCGTCTGATATAGTCGTTGTTAAATCCGCAATCACACCAAGAACCCCATCCAACGCATCTTTTAAAGCATCCTGATTCTCTACAAAAGGTGTCACGATGCAATCGATAATATCTTTTCCAAATTTTGCTGCATTCTCCGTAACCATCATGAATGCATCCGAAAAAATCTGAATCAGGTTTGCTGTGATCTGCTGTCCATTTTCATCCCCAAATACAGAAAATACATTTGCGAATGCATCTGCTCCCTGTGATGCCAACACTGAAATATCAGATGCTATATCAAACATGTCGATAATATAATTTTTTATATTTTCAGAATTACTTTCAAGATAAATAGATATCCCACCAAGAAGATTTTCTGCTATGGTAGCACCTATGCTTACTACAGATGCCGAAATGCTTCCAAGTGACCTTGAAAAAGTCATAGCAAAATTATCAACAGATGCAGAAACTTCACTATCTGAAAAAATATTTAAAAATGAATTCTTTATGCTTTCTATACTGGATTTAATATTATCAAATTGTAAAGAAACATCTAAATTGCTCCAGGTTTCATCCCATCCATTTTTAATAGAAACTTTTAATTTTTTTAAATAATCTATAAATGGCTGGATTTTATCTGATAATTCTTTTCCAGTAGGAACTTCTTCATATAAATCAGATCCACCACTACCAGTTCCACCACTACCGCTCCCAGAATCATTTTTCTGTAATACATTCAAGTCATCAAAAGCCGCTAATGCTCCAGCTGCTTTTTTGGCAGAACCGGCTGTTTTATCAAGAGATGCCGCATAGTCTACCTGCTGCTTCTTTGCCTTTGTCCAAGTGCTTTTTCCGCTTATAGCCGCAATAAATCTATTCATAGCATTAATGGCATTTGTAAGCCATGTGCATAAGGTTACGATTGCTGGTGTCAATGCAGATATGATAGGTGCTGTCAATGCTCCGATAGAATTTTTCAATGTAGCCGTAGCACTTGCCATTTCAGACATTTTTCCATTAAATTCAGAAGAATACTTCGCCATGTTCTGTATACCTTCTGTAAATGCCTTAGATATGGTCTGAGACACTTTCATAACCGCACCGAATATTGCAAAACTAACTACTGTCTGCTTTATATGTTTCGCCATGTCAGATATTAAGCCAGAAGATTTTTTTGCTGTTTTTCCTACTTTTTCAATGTCTTTCGCACCAGCACCAATAGATTTCTCATTGACAACGGTTTCTCTCATCTTCTGATTTAATACGTTTTGCTGATCTGTGATGCATGCAAGCTTGTTGGAAAGCTTTTTGTATTCTTCTGTTTTTGTAGGGACGGAATATGCTTTTCCGGAGCTTTCGAGTTCCCTCATCTGCGCCTTAACGTTTGCGGCTTCTTTTCCCGTTTCTGCCATTTTGTTCTTGAGGTCTACCCATTTTGAGGAAAGCACTTTATCATCGCCTGTTTGCTCCATGCTTTTTATTTCGCCGCGAACGTACGCAATCGATTTAGATAAATCTTCTACATCATATTGCATTGCTTTGTATGTCCGGCTCTTTTTGTTTCCTCCGGTAGCAAGGAATTTTTCCTGCCTGTTTTGCAATTGCGACAGCTTGGATCGCAATTCTTCCAATTGCTTTGTTGCTTCTTTATACTGCTTTGATGGCGTGTATTTTTCTGTTTCTTTCAGTTTTTCTGAGAGGTTCTGACCTTTTGATACTAAACTATCAAACTGTTTGCCTAAGTTCTTATATTCTTCGGTTGGGATTTTTGCTTTTGCAAGCTCTCTCATTTTTTCCGATACATTGCTAGCTTCTCTTGCAAGCTTCTGAAACTGTGATTCCATCTGCATGAGCTTACTAGATGCTTCTCCATTTTCAATCAACGTTTTTATTCTGATTTCGCCATCATATTCAGCCATGCTAAAGTCCTCATTTCTTAAACTGTTTCAATGCTTCCTGTTCTGTTTCTTTCTGCTTTCTTATTTCTTCCATCATACGATCGTAATCGTCTATCTTTTCTTTTTCTTCGCTGGTATACTCTTTTTCTGGCTGTTCCAAAGCATATCTATTCTGTGCGTTTCTGATTGCATCTTTTTCCTTGGAACTCATGTTCTTTTCAATCTTCTTCTGTCGGATCTCAATTACCTCCATGAGAGAAGATAATCTTCTTGGCATATTCCAGATCAAGCCATTAAATTTCCACCAGTGCATATCTGCTACGGACAAATCAATACCGTATATCTGCAAAAAATCTGCATATATTCTCCATTGATCTACATCATAGTCAATAAAACGCTTTGTATTTTTGCTACTGCCGGTATTGTCGTGATACCATCCGTTTAAATACCAGGAAATACATTCATTTAACTCATGGTGCTGTGGATGGTCTCTAAGTTCTCCGTATTCATCAGAGAACATAAGATAAAGAATAGAAGTTGTTTTCTCGTACTCATTCATTTCTTTGTCATATTGCAAAATATAAATCTGCATACCTATGCGGAAATCGGTATTTACTTTGTATCCGTTCCATTCAGTAGGCAAATTGTCAAGCATGACATTGTTCATTATTTTGCCCCACGTCTTCTTACATTGTATCTGTTCTGCACCTGTTCAAAACGTTTATTGAAAAGCTTATTCATAACAGGGATAACCTGCTCTACAAACTCCACGATTGCAAGTTCATCCGGGACAATATCTCCGTAAATCTGTTTCATGGCATCTTCGCCAAACAACCCATCTATACTTTCCGTAATCTGCTTAAGATATTTCACACGAATGCTGTTAAGTTCTAATGCTGCATCCACATTAATATCATCCACATTCATATCGTCTTTGTGATTCTTTCTCCATTCGGCTGCTTCTTTTTCACAGTTCTGAGATATATTATTTAATTTATCAATTACACCTGCAAACTTCTTAGCTGTGTCTGCATTCGCTGTATCTACTGTTATAACTGTAATAAGATCTCCGTCTTCGTCTTTTATTGCAATTTTTTTTATACCACTGCTTAATTTAATTTCTTCCATTTTTAACATCCTTTCCTAATGTGGGACACCAAGGAAAGGTAGGCATCCCACATATGCTAATTTTTAATTAACACCTATGTAACTGGGTAATCTTCATCCAAAGCCAAAGCGCTTGCTTTAGGCGCCCATGTGAACGATCCATCACCAGCAATAGTGATTGTTCCAAGTTCTACATCTCCATTTCCATTAATCTGGACTGTAGACTTTAAAATATCACCACCTGCTCCACCAGTGCTTGATGCACATACAGTTACTGGGACACGGATACAATCTCCGGATCCGCTTGTAATATCAGCTTTATAGAAGCGATAATAATATGTCTCGCACTGATCTCCTGTTGGAAGCTTTTTAAAAACATCATTAAACACTGTCTGCATTTCATCTGACAAATGTTCTCTTTCCGGAGACATTGAAAGTGCATACCCTTTTACAGAGTTGCTTGCATTTTTCATGTTTACGTACTGTGTGCTTTCTGTGTTAGGTCCCCAGTCTTCAGCAAGCTCTGTGAAACCGTCACCCATTTCAGCAAGCTTTTCAGTTGATCCACCCATAAGGCTTCCAATATCCAAAAGTGAGACCATGTTAGTTCTGTCTTTTGCCATGAGTATTCCTCCTATTTTTTATAAAAATATTTAAGCTGCATATTAATTGCTAATTCTGTTGTTTTCCCATCTGCTGTACCGCAAAATACATCTGATGTGCGGTTGATTTGTTCTACAACAAAATTTTTATCTTTTAGTGTGAATTCTCCACTCTCAAGGAACTTTGCAATATTTTCAAGCAGATTGCTTGCTGCAATATTATCCTTGTTTGTTGTTGGATTGCTTTTGTATACGATCTGGAACGTCATTTGTCCGACATAAGAACCGCTGACATATTTTTTCAAATAAACTGGGTATTGCGCCGGAAAAACTCCAATAGACTGAGTATCTTTTATGCTGTTCCATAAGATTGTTGAATTTGATGGTTTGAACCCGGGTGGAAAATCCGGATAACTATTTATCATATCAAGGATAGCTCTTTGCGCCGTTTCTGCATCTGATACAAGCATTATTTTTGTCTTTTCATCCAAATCATTTACCTCCAATCTCAAACCTTGGTATAAGGCTGTAAACACCGATAGTATTCACTTTGTAGCAATTCCCTTTTTCATTTACCATGTACTGAAAGAATTTACCTGGATAATCGTCTGAATTAATTAATCCAACCGGCAATTCCCTATCAATGAGAAGTTCATCTTTCTTTGCAATCACTACGAAGTCAAAATCATTACTTCTTAAAGTGAAATGCTTTAACTTTTCTTCTTCGCTCATGTTCTCCCAGTCTGGTGGATTAGCATAATTCAATGTGCCATCATTCGGGATTTTTACAAGAAAACTATCTGCATCTTTCATTCCAGATTTGTTTATGTTCTCTGCCTGTGTAAGCTCGATTCTTACATTTTCAAATAGAGTACCGAAATAATATTCAGTTTCTAAAGTGTCGTTGTAATGCCTGTTATATAAAACCACGGCATCTTTATATCCGATCCCCATAAGCTAAACTCCCATGTACAACAGGTTTTCACGCCTTGAATCGACCATTCCGGTTAGGTAATTTGATGCAATATCGTAGCACTTACTGTTAAGTGCTATTTCTGATTTTGCAAGTTCTACAAATGTAGAAGAAGATGCTCCGGCATCATAAGATACTGATTCACTTCCAGAAGTCATGCTCTTAATCATTTTCCCTTTTACAGTTCCGTCCGCATTTGCAATAACACCAAAGTTATTAACTGCCGCAGAGTACTCAGATACATTCTTTAGCAATTCAGCTATTTCGCAGGTGCAATCTTTGATATTATCCCACCATACATCCTCTGATTCTGGCTGAGGATAAAACACAATCCTGTTTGATGTGATCGCATTGATTCTTCTTTCTGCTTTTCTTTCATATGGAGCAAAGTCTTCTTCGCTTTCGAACAAACTTCCACCATATTTAGTTTGGTAATATTCAAAATCTACATATGACATTGCTCCACACTCCTTATTGCTGTGATAAGATTTCGCCGATAATATCAGCCTTCTTTGTTGCGGTCAGTGAATACCCTTTCCTCTCTGCCAGTGCCTTGATTTCTGCAACTGTAAGAGAGTTTAAGTATTCTTCCGTAAGTTCCCCACTAGCATTTACCGCCTGTGTAGTGGGATCTATTCCCCCGGTGTGATTGAAACGTTAGCTACTGCATCAATGTACTCTGCGAAAAGTACAAATCCTAACAGTGCATAAGTTACGCTGGTTGCGCGATCGTAATCGCCTTTTACCTTAAATCCGATAAGATTTGTTTCTCCGCTGACTGTGTAAGAAAGACCGGCTTTCTCAAAATCTCCGTCAGATGGATCTACATAATAAGCAACAATGTTGTTTATAGCTGTTGCCAGGACTTTTCCAGCTGGGATTTCGTTGTCAGAGCAAAGGATCATAATGTCTGCTCCGAGAAATTTCTCAATATAGGTAAGTCCGAAGGCTGTCTGCAAAGTAATTTTTGAATTTCCAAGATAATCATATAAATCCATCATATTTACAAACACTGCAACTCCTGTAGCAGTTTTGTGCATTGACTTGAACTTATTCTTGACAGATCCAATAGCTTTAGCTACCGCCATCTGAAATGTTTTTGCAGTGTTTGTAAGTGTACCAGTTTTCAGATAGTTGTAGAATTTTGTTGTAATTCCATCCTGCAGGTCTGTCTTGAACTCTTCATCTGTCATTCCACAAGCTGCTTCATATCCATGATCCTTGATAGCTTCGATAGAAACTTCTTTTGCATATTTTTCAAGAGTAATCTCTGAATAAGGTTTCTCTTTTACATCGTAATGTGTTCTTGGAATCACATCACCTTCTGCTACAGTTCCGCTCTCTAACGTTCCCTCTGCATATTTGCTTTTAAGAATAGTTCCGGGCTGTTTCCTAATTGCTCTTGAAATTCCAAGAATTTCTCTTAAAGCTTCCCAGTTTCTTTCAAAAGATGTAACAAAATCAATTTCCCTTGCCGTTACATCAATGTCTCCTGTTGTAATCAGTCCTGCGTTTGCTGCAAAGAACTGCAAATTTGTACTCATCGTTAATCTGTTTTTGTTCATATAAAACTCCTTTACTGTTGGAATAAAGAAATGTTTTCGGCAATTGCTTTCTGACGTTCTGATCTATCTTTGATAGATAAAATGCTCTCTCTTGTTGCATGCTTATCACCACCGGGATCATTTTCATTCGGCTTTGTAAAACGCGCCGGCGGAGTCTGCTTATTTACAAATGCATTTGCATCTGTCTTTTTAGCTTCCTCAATAAGATCACTGAACCCTATCAGCTTTCCATTTCTCACGCTTACGCCTTTGGAAATGTCTTCCATAATGGCTTTCTTTGCAGATTCAGAAGTAAACTCAATTTCCGCAAATGCTTCTTTCAAAAGTTCATTCTTCTCATGCTCTGCGATTTTGGCTTCGTAATCTTTTTTGGAATCCTCTGCCTGTCTCTTCCAGTCATCACGCTCTTTTAAAATGTCTTCCGGGCTTTTTCCATCCAACCCTTCGAGCATTTTCTCTGCTGATTCTGCCCGGGTTTTCCACTGTTCAGATTCTTTTTTAACTTTGTCTTCCATTTCTTCTTTGGAATACAGCTCTTCACCCATACTCTTTTTAAGAGATTCTTTCTGTTCGTCTGAAATTTCAATTCCGAGTTTCTTTAATTCTTTTGCTACGTTTACCATGTTTCTACCTCTTTCTTTCCAAGTTGTTACTCCGGTCAGTCCGGCACGAATGAGTTGCTATTTACTCCATAGCTGGCAATTGGGAATGAAGGAATCGAACCCTCGACAACCCGGATATAAGCCGTGTCTTCTTCCACTGAATTAATTCCCAAAAATAAAAAAGCACGCCCAAAATAGGACGTGCCATGCATCATCCCATAACTATTCTAGGTTAGCGAACAGAATCCCTTTTTCTGTCCGGTACTTTTAATATTCTTTTCAATATATATTTTAAACTATTTTAAATAACTTTTTGTACCATTTTTAAAAGGGCGGATTGCTCCACCCTTTTTTGCTATTTCCCACCGAAATACCTTCTAAGTACTTCTTTTTCTTCTTCCACAATGCAATCTTTTTTTAATCTGTTGCACTGATCGTATATATACTTTCCGTACTCTTCTAATTTGGCTATCATTGCATTTTTATTTTCCAATGTAGGATTTTTAATGTATTCTTTTTTAAGCCCTATATAGTCCTCATACTGCTTTATAACATCCATTTTCAATTACCCCATTCAAAATATCATCTGCTATACCAACGACTTCTTTTCCATAAAGAGACAGAAAATCCGCTACGATTTCCTCTACATCTATTGGAATGTGGCAGTCATATGAAAATGAAGCGCAGTGTACCAACTCATGAGATAGGACTCTCTCTAACAGACTTCCGCTTAATGCATTTGACAAATAAACCGTTCGTTTGCTCCAATCTGTAACACCAAGTGTAATTGTTCCGTCTGAACGCATCAAGCATTCACTATTAGGATTTACATATAAAATATTCCATTCAACATTATTGATTTTAAACACTGCGCCCACCTCTTAGATTTTCTGTAACATCATCTGTAATTCATTTCTCCACATCTGCTTTTCTTCCGGTGCTGCATCTGATGTCATTTCAGTAATATCCATCTGCATATCTCGCAAATAATCTTTTCTTGCTTTTGCACGCTCTTTTTTATCTTCCTCTGAATTTCCATGATGGTTTTCTCTGGTCTCCATATAAGTACGTCTGGAAATACCGGCTTTTCCCTCTCTGGAATCCCTCTGATATGATCTATCTCCCATCATTCCGGTATCTGTATACATCCTTTTCAGGTCTTTCTTATCCATGTCTCTCATGTGCTCTGTATCTTCGTAATCATCCGGGTACATGTGATAATATGGTGGCTCATCATATCCTCTTCGTTTTCCTTTGCCCTTAGGTGCGAATCTTCCATTAGCATAACGATACTGATCATAATATCTTCGGTCATCCTCATACTCTAAAAGCTTTTCCATGATATCTGCTTCGTCCGCTTCGTTCATTGCCTTAGTAATTGTGGCATGATACTCTGCTTCTGACAAATCCTTTATCATGTCGATCACTTCTCCCATTTCTTCTGTGTTGACATTCTCAATCCCTTTTTCAATCTCACATAAGGATTTTTCAGCAAGGCATTCAAGCATTTTATGAATTCTTTCAATATGCATATACTAAGCCTCCCTTACTACAATTAAATTACTGTTTTGAACCTCAATAGCCTGTCCAGATGTATTCTGAACCGCTATTGCGCTGCTGTATCCATAAGCAACATCTACATAAACCTGTGCAGATACATTGAATAAGTTTTCTGCTGCCGCAGGTGTCACGATCATTTTTGTAGACTGTAATGGTTCTCCATCAATTGCGATTGCAAGAGAAATAGCTTCCACCGTTCCACCGGTTGGGATCTGGATATTTCCACTATAAGATACAAGAAATCTGGCTTTGCACTGGTTTGTGATTCCTCTTAATTTAACTACTCCGCTTCCCTGTCTGTGAACGATACATTTTGTTCCGCAAACCGGTGTCTCAGTAAATGCGACATCTTCTCCTTGCAGGACAGTCTGTAAAGCATTGGCTGTAAATTCTGACATAATATTTTCCTCTCTTTCAAAAATATAAGGGCAAACATTGAAGTCTGCCCTTTGTGTTTAAGTAATACTGCTATGCAGACATAATCTTGTCGATTAAGATACTTTAATTATTCAGTTGTCTAACATCCGCATCCAGTATTGCAACCACATCCATACGGAATGTATGTGTTCGGGTTTGGCACCTGGTATGCTGGGATTGGCGATGGATTAACAGCACTGATAATATGATTTGTCTGTGCTGTCATAGCGGTAGTCAGAAGTGCGTTCTGTCTATCCTGTGATGCTGCAAGTCTCAAATCATTATTTTCTGCCTGCAACGTTGCGATCTTATCCTGGCATAAGTAGTCAAGTATCGCTCTTGTTCCGGCATTCTGGCTGTCGATAATATCTCTCGTGTTGTTGTTCATGGTGTTCTGTAATGCGCAAGTGTTCTGCGCCATGTTGAAGTTTACACCCTGGATAGCTTCACGGGTTTCGCAGCAACAATTTGCAAGCTGAGACTGAATAGCATTTGCATTCTGCATTCCTGCTACTGTGTCCGCATTAATTGCCTGCTGAATGGTGTTAAATCCTGTCAGCATTCCGTTGTTTACTGCATAAAAGCCATCACAAAGACCATTTGTAATGCCATCAAGCTTACTTATGACTGCTGAATTGTCAAATCCTCTCTGGATATCAGCCTGTGTAGCCGCAGGTGCGGTGTAAACGCCACCACCATTACCACCGAATCCATAACCGCCCCATCCACCGAATAAGGCAAAGAGGATAATGAGAACCCACCAACCACCATCGCCCCATGCACCATCATTACGGTTTCCACCAGTAACGGCGGCAATGTCCGCTAAACTTGGAGATGAATTAAACATATGTGTTCCTCCTAATAAAATTTATTTATACATAATCTTGCAAGAATAGTATCAATGTTTAAACTGGCTCATGATTTCTTCCGGGTTAAGACCTTTTTCTTTGCACAAATTTCTGGCAAGCTGTTCCAGCCCTTTACTGTCTCCACGGTTCATCATGTCGAATGTATTTTTCATGATCGGATTATTTGAAAATTGAGAGTTGTTCATCATTTGACTTAATATCATTTTAGGGTTTCCACCACACTGGATCATCTGCATTAAATTCATTCAGAATCGCTCTCTTTCTTTGCTCTGGTAGTCCTCTGGGACTGAGTTATTTTAGCTTCTATTTGGTCTAATCGCTCCATTATCGGGGCAATCAATGTTGCCGTGTCTTCTTTCGGTAATTCGTTCTGCTTTCCGTCTAGCTGCGGTTTATATGTAACTGTCTGAATAAGCCCATTAGCACCCCACGATTTTATATAAACTTCTGATCCATCTGCTTTCGGGAAAATGGCAAATGGTGCATTCATAGGAACGTCATTTGCTGTGACTTCCTCAACAGAATTAACCATTCTTCCACAAAGTCCAGCTTGTTGTGGCATGATCTGTTGTGGGAATTGCTGTTGAATCTGCTGTGGCTGTTGATATTGAGGATAAGAATACTGGTTATATCTTTGATACTCGTACATAATAAACCTCTCTTTCTATCTTCATTTTATTATGAACAACACAATTGAACCACCCCAGCAAAACCTCATTAAAAGGACACAAAAAAGACACCCTTAACGGATGTCTTTAATGAGGAGAAAGTTATGTGAAATGTTTTCCGGTTACTTTAAGAATTTTATGTTGCATTTTTACGTTGATACGTCCTGCTGTCTTAGTCGAAACATGCATAATTTCTGCACATTCTTCCAGAGACTTTTCTTTCTTCCGTAAATCAAAGAGCGTTTCTTCTGTCGGTGTGAAATCACACAATTCTTTTATATGCTCTTTTTCTTCTTTGGTAAAGCACGTAACAATGTTTTTCATTTGCTTTACCTCATTTGGGGGAGTTTCCGGCTATGACGGTGAGTTTTTGTCTCGCTTGAGTTCCACTGCATTAATTAAAGAAAGGTGGATAGCCAAATATGTATGGTTAACACGTTATTATAATAACATATTATTCCATTTTCGTTGTACCATTTTTTTCAATTTTATTTTTATAAGCCGTTGCTCGTCCATTTGCAATCGCAGACTGTTTTCTATTAAATCCAGACACCTTCGTTCTATCGCCTTGTAATTGAAGATCATTATTCTTACAGAATGATTGAAGCCTTTTATTCTGCATTCGCAGTTTATATGCCAGTTTATCATATTGAGGTTGCAAGATCTCTTTTACATCTGTTTCGGCAATCATATCAAGTTCCTGTTTCTTGGTCATAATTTCACGCTTTGTTTTACGAATTTCTCTTTCAAGGAATCTCTGCTTCTGCTGCAAATCATAAAGATTCTGACTTTCATCTGCATTTATATTCACATTTCCGTTTTCATCAATGTACTTATTTACCATGCCTTTTCGCCACGGACCATGTGAATGTCTGCAATTATATCCGTGAAGTCCTAAGAGATTTACAACAGTTCCTTTTCCGGTTTCAGTGTCTATGGTATACCCTGTACTTTCAAGAAGATTCGGAAATCCTGGTTCGCTCCCGATTATTTTATATGCTTTTCCTTGCCAGTGATCGTGAGATGAAATCCCTGTTGGATCCTTTTTATCATATCTGGCACCCGGATGCGCTGATACTAGAACATACTCTATTTTATTTTGCGCAATATAAACGTTCGTCACTTGTGCCGCGGTCTGATTCATAGATGTGACGATGCAACATCTCACTGCCGCTTCAAGAGAACGCTTCGTTCCGGTAGGATATTCTACCATAACACCAGATTCTGCATATCTGTCCAGAACCTCGCAGACTTCGCTACTGTAAGACTGCATTCCAGATGCAACTCTATAATCAACCTCATTCAGCATGTTGAGCAAGTCTTTCTGTGTCTGGTTAATGGTTGTCTTTGTCAAATTATCAAGTTCACCGGATGTCTTTATTAACTCTGCATTCATTGCCAGAATTGCCATATTATTTTTTAGTGGAGATATAATATCTGATGCTGATATCTGCGTCAAGACTTCCTTATCATCCGAGAATGATGTCATAACACTATCCCTTAATAATCTACGAACCTCATTTCTTGATTTTCCAGACATTTCAGATATTCTTTTTACAATCTCTGTGTTATGCAGTCCCATCTGTTGGAGTTTCCACAATTCCCGGTCTGCTGTTCCGGACAATTCACCGGATTTTATCAATCGTGTTGCAATGTCTGATATAATCCAATTTTCAAGATCTTGATACATTTCAACCAGTTTATCAGTTTTTCCGTAAAAATAATCCGGTCTAAGCATTATCCTTTTCCAACCTCTTTCTTAACAAGATCAATCCACTGCTTACCGTGATTTTCTTTTGCAGTTTCAAACCATCGTTTGCCCGTTCCCGGTGTGTGATATTTTAATTCTGTGCCTGTCGGATACTTCTTTTCTCCACGATTCGCCCATGATCTTCCGTCTGCCGTCAAATAAAGTTCGCCTACATACTGATAATGCGCATATGGTGTATCTACTGTAATCAATCCGGGTTCTTTTATCTGCGTCTTGTTTCTTAAATCGCCCTGCTGCATAGGTGTGTATTTTCTCATGTCATTTACAACCTGTTCGTCAAGAACATTCTGAGCATTTCTTAAATTTTCATCCATTCTCTTTGTATCAAGCTTTATATTAAAGCTTCCAATGACTTTATTATATATTATATTAACACACCCCTTTCTATTACTTTGATAAATAAAACTTAATCGTTTCGATCACAGTATTTTTCGGCAGCTTTACCGGAGCCAATTCGGGCGGATCCTGTTCCTGGATAATATATCCACCTCTTAAAACACCAATTTCGGAAAGCTCCGGCAGTCCTTGAATTGCTTTACTCTTCTCCAAACAGACCACCGCTGTTTCTTTCCGCATCTTCCTGTGCTCTCTCCGCAAACATGGCATCTACTTCGTCATCATTAAATCCCTCGTATTCCTTGAGGTATTTACGCTTAGAATAAATGCCCTGTATCATTAAATTATAAGCTCTGGTTCTGTCCTGCTCGAAGCTTGCAAGCAAATCTTTAAAATAAAATATATCTTCGTCCGGTACATCATCATCCAGTGCGTCCACATAGCCGACAGGGATTCCGTAAAGGTCGCAGAATACGTTTATTGCATAAATGAGATTTTTCAACGCTGTTTTTATGCATTTCCGGATGTCGTTAATCGTCTCTACAGTCTCGTTATCATCACTTTCAACCTGTGTTGCGGTCAGTCTTCCAGACTTCCTATCAAGGATAAACTGTCCCTGTGAGAATCCGCATTTTGTCGATATCATAGATAGAATGCTGTTAATGTCTGAGATTCTGTCAGAAGTGAGCATGGTAGGGACGTGTTCATCAATCGTACTTTTTGAATCAAGCCCCAATTTCAAGCCTTTAACGAACCGAGGAAGCTCCACTGTTGAGACACGTGTACCACCTTTTCCCTGTTTTGTCAGCGCATTCTCATCCATAAAAGTAATGTGCTGAGAATCCTCAACCTCGTTTCCTTTTTTACTCCATGCTATATCAAGATCTCTAAGCTCCATAAGTGCATTTGAGAAAATCGATACACCTTCCGGTGATGAGTAGTCGATCGTATTGTTGAATGGTGTTTTCAAATAGGCGAACAGCGGCTTTTCTACGTTCATAATATGAACTGCTTCCTCAATTGAAGACCACTCAGGAACGTCATGCAGTTCTATCTTCTTGCCAAGTGAGTTACTGCTGTTTGACTTGAACGCTCTGTTCTGGATCTCGTACACGTTCATCTCTTCGCCCTCTTTATTTTTTGAGGTCGTGAAATGATGGTATTCAAGTCGGTAATAGTACAATTTATCTTTTATAAGTCGATTAATAAAGATGCATCCTCTAATATCTCCGTTGCTCGTCTTTTCTGTAATCGCAAAGTCCCACGGCATAATATAATCTATCATGTTGTCTGGGTTCATTGAACCGTTTGGTTTTAAAATTATACCACCAACTCCGAGCATATCTTCTACTTTGTCACGGATAGAAGTGTCAACCATTGCCCTGATGCACTTATTAATAAAATCCGCTCTTTCCGAGCCTGTTACGCTCACTGATAAATCCATGCAAGCCTTCTTCGCTGTGTACTGGCAGAGGAATTTTGCGAAATTTATCGTCCTGATGTCTTTATTTTTCGGATCCACCCAAAAAGGGCTTCCCTTAATTATGTCGTTCCATCTCTGCTGTGAGTTTTCAATCTCCGGAGAAGTGATAAACTCGACATTAAATTCTTTCTCAGCATCTGTTCTAAAAAACTTCATGATCGTCTCCCTTATTTTTTCAAAAAAATTCATTTTTTAATCCTCATAATCGTCGCTGTCTTCATCATCATCATCATAAAGACCGTCATTCCTTCGGCTGGTCATGATAATCCTGTTCAATGCATAAATGTTTGCCATGATCGTATCTTCTTCTAAGGTCGGGTATGCATCCGAGAATGAACCATCTGGAAGCTGCTCATGCTCTGCTTTTACAAACTCTTTTTCTGTATTCGGGCAACGCTCCGGATCAATCACGATCTTATTACATCGCTGAAGCCACTCCCAGCAGTAATCTCTTCCTTTTCCACTTCCCCATCTTTTCTTTGCCCCGATCGCATTGAATCCCCAGTCCTGCATCTCTGCTATTCCGTCCGGTCTGGCAGAATCGCATATAATCTCGACATTCATAAACTTCTTTATCTTTCTGGCAAATGTAGAGTTTTTACACTTTTTAGAATACACTTCGCCAAAAATATAAAGAGTATCCGTCTCGTAATCGTAATAATTCTGACTGAACACCTGCGGGTGTGTGTATCCGAAGTCCAATCCGTGGTTTACTGTATCGAATGTCATTAACTCTTCATCCGATATTTTTCGGATTTCTAAATTGTCGAAGATGCCGCCGCCTGTTCCAGTAACTTCTCCTAAGTAGTTATTTTTATAATATAATGGTTTATGAATCCTAAACCACTCCGCACGTTCGAAGAATCGTTTTCCTAACCATTTCACTGGGACATTATAATAATAACTGTGGCAGATCCGTGTCTGTGGCTTATTTTTACATTCTTCAGTGTACTCATTCATAAAGTTATTTTTTGACTTCGGAGGATTGAAGATTTTTATGTCCAGTGCAGGTGTATCTGCTCTCAGGAATGTATCTTCGATGTTATCCATCTGCTCCACACCTGCCATCTCGTCGCACTCCTCATGAATCAGCATCTTAACGTAGCCAAATGGCACATTAAATGACTTCAAACTGATAGGCTTATCTGCTCCCACGAACATTACCATCTGTCCGGTCGGCTTATACACCGCACACATTGGAGACTGCTTAAAGTCCCAGTTATCCAGATCATTACACCGGATCACGACCTTCATAAACTGATTATAAACTGATCCTCGCAAGTCGACCTTATATCGTCTGGTATATACGATATGCGCCTGAGGATCCTGCCGAATGGTCTCATATGCCAAGTCTCCCCAGAAGTTAGACTTGATAGAACCGCGCCCACCCTTCGATATAATCTCGTGTATGTCTATCTCTCCAGTAAAAGCTTCATGCACCGTTCTGTAAATTTCCACAAAGTCGGATGTTATGTCTGTGATAGGGATCGTCCAGAGTGCTGCCTTTTCTCTCTTCTCTTTTTCTTCTGCTTCAAGTTTATGCTTTTCTGCAATCGTCAAAGCTTTCTCCAGTCCGTCCATTGCCTTAAGCTGATCGGAGAAATCTGGAGAGAATCCAAGACCGTCCACGACTTCGCCCTTCGCTATTTTACTTCTGCGCTCTTGGATCTCTGCTAGCGACATGATATCCCGGTGCTGTTCTTTCTCAATTTGCTCCATTTTTTCCGCTATATATTGTGAAATGACAGTTTTTGACAGCAGCTTTTGTGCACTTCGGTTTGCTCCATTCTCACTATAGCCAGCGCTTATGTATGCCTGTGTAGCATTTCCACCATTCTTTATGTATTCATCTGCAAATGCTTTCTGTTTCTGTGTGAGTTTTCCCTTCATCCGCTCACCGCCCGTCACGCATTTCGTTAATTGCATTTATTACACGGCAAGTGTCATACACCATCTTTTTTCTATTCTCCGGTTTCTTTAATTCATTAATTGACTCCACGAATGCATCTTTCAGCTCAGGATTTTCACGAAACAATTTTTGTATATTTTTTCTGGAGCAATCAAGACAAATATCTGTTATCTGCCCGTTTGGCAAAATCTTTCCGCATTCTCTGCATTTCGTCATTTGCTTACCTCCTTATAAATTTCAAGCAAGCAGAATATTACTTCTGGGATAGATGCCGTTTTAAGAATCTCATAATCTTCCATTTTCCATTCTTGTTTGTTTTTCTTAAAGGTGTACACTGGTGTAAGGATTCTGTAAATTGTGATAATGCGCTTCTGATCTTCGCTGTAAAATTGATTATGGTTTATTTTTATGATCAATCCACGCTGGACAATCGCAGTCTGAAGCTTTTTAACTTTTCCTTTTAAATTTGCCAAGGCGCACACCTCCCATCATTTTACTTATAATTTTATTATAAGATATTTTTTAACTGTTTTTGTTCCATTTTTAGGCATAAAAAAAGCGGCTATATTTCAAGCCGTTTTTTCTCGTTTCTTCGTTTTTCTCTTTCTCGTTTTCTTTTCAGTCTCTCCTCTTCTGACATTTTCTGTTTTCTCGGTTTTCTCTTTTTTCTCTCCGGAAATCCTTCTCGCGCCTTATTTTCTTCGCTCCATTCTAATAAACGCCATCCTTTGTACTGAGCACTCCCACTTTTATGTTTTCCGAGCAAATATCTTTTTATGTCTCTTATTCCCCCAGAAAACAGATCCGGTTCAATCGGGCTTATAATATCTTTATTATCATTTGCCCATTTTTTTAAATTGTTAATTCTGTAAACATCACCTCCGGGCGACTGAATTACCCAGCTTTTCGCATTCGCATTTGTGTCTTTTCTGCCTGTATTCGGAGATTCTTCATATCCAGCATGTGCTTTTTTTAAAACTTCTTTATTCTGTTCGCTCATTCCGTAAAAATGCCGAAGCTTCGCGGAGCACTTTCTACTGCACGTTCTTTCTGTCCCAGATGGCGCAGAATAAAATTCTTTTCCACATACGGCACATTTTCTCATGTTCTTCTGTGCTTTCGCTCGGCATTTCACAGAGCAATACAATTTATTTCTTCCCTTTTCTTTTCCACAAACCACGCATTTTCCTGGCATTTTTTAATCCTCTAAAAAATAAAGTATATCTTCTGTGCTATCGACAATTTTATAAGCCTTTGTGTAATCGATCATGTCGAGTTCCTGATCCGGCTGCACATTATAATAAACTTTATAAATTTTATCATCAGTTACCATGTACTGATAAAACTCATCACCGTCCCAGCACTCTGCATTTCCGACGATTTTTATCTTATCATAATTTTCAATATCGCCGTTTTCCTGTTCTACTGTTAATTTCTGTAATGGGAATTTTCTCAATTCTCCATAATTTTCCTCTAACCATTTGTTAAAAAGCTCTGTTCTACTCATTTTTTTATCTCCTTTTTTAATTAATGCTATAGGTTTTTACTGGTCAATTTCCGGTAAAAATTCTCCGGTGTGTAATTCTTCCGCAACAATCCTGTACGCTTTTCGTATTGTGCTGGCTCTATTTACCAGATACTCCCAGCACTGCACATCTTTCTCTGTCCAGTCTCCCATATACTCGGCTTTTACTTCATCATCAAGATTAATAAAATCCATGATGTCTGTGTCATGTCTGTTTTCAATTTCCTTCATGATTTCATCCAACTTCTTATAACATTTTCTTAATTCTTCCATAATTTTATCCCCCTTAAGCTCTTTCTCTTAATTCTTTAACTGTATATCTTTTATGCCACTGTTTATATTTTTCAAATGTGTTCTCTTTGCTCCAGTTTTTCTCTGATCCGTTTACATTTTCGTAATAGTTCTTATCTCTCTCGTATAAAAGATGTAAAAGCTCCTCACGTTTCATTTTGTTAATTTCTGTTTTTGAATAACTGTAGATGTTTTTTAATTCTTCCATTTTCTTTCCCTCCGGTGTATTATGTGTTTTCCTTGTTTCTGATATTATAATACATCATTAGTGCTTAATTGTCAATACTTTTTAGTGTTTAATTTTATTATTTTTTCATTCTGTCCATTTTGTCCAATTCTGCAAGAATTAATTCCCGGGCGAATGAACTCGTTTTCAAACCGTATGAGTTAATCCGGTCAATCGTCCCCTGTGGAAGAATTAAATTAATCCTATCCTTATTTTTCATGCATTTTTTAACTGCTTCCCTGTTTTTCACAGCTTTTTCTTCTGGTGTCATTTCTGCCATTCCTAAAATCTCCTTTTCGGTTTTTCTTTCATTATATATTATTTAGTGCTTAATTGTCAATACTTTTTTAGTGCTTAATCAAAATGCACAATTTGCAGTTTATTATTAGTGCTTAATTTTGTGCAATATGTCAATTGTTATTAGTGCTTAATTATGCTATTATAATATTAACAAAGGAACAGGAAAACAGAAAGCGAGGAAAACGAAATGAAAGATTTAAGCGAATGTAAAGAATATTATAAAGATTTATACATGGATTGTTTGGAAAATGATTCATTTGAAAAAAGCATTTTTGAAAGCACTGAAAAAGCTCGATATGAAACATTCTGCGAAACATTAAAATTTATCTATGGCGCAGATTTTGAAAACATTATGCCAAACTGGTCAAATGATGCATTGAAAGAATTTTATTCAAGAAA
>ULMI01038619.1_pt1 | contig 25237 bp, 16 predicted proteins | sample 1951631 | NCBI WGS metagenome assembly ULMI01 (sample SAMEA4835548, study PRJEB28245) | human gut metagenome | biome: gut microbiome; material: fecal sample | place: Denmark | collected 2008 | reverse complement strand
ATGCGAGAAAAGCAATTAAAAATTAACGAAACTGTCTATAAGTATTTAAAATCATATTTACAAAATTCTATTATTCCGATACTATTAGATAACAGAGAACTTGCAAATAATGATCCATTTATTCAGGCAGAATTAGATAAATTAATTGCAGATACAGAAGAATCTTTCACTTCTGAATATGAAATTGCAGCACAAAATATACTAATATATTTACGTCAATCTCGCAACATAGATTTAAAAAATAAGATGCGAGAGTTATTTTTAGATCTCTTGATTACAGGAACATGTTATTATCGAGTGATTCCAACTGAAAATGGAGAAAATGTATCATTAGAAATATTAAATCCTCTAAATACCTTTATTGAACGTAATACTAATTCTTATTATTTAAAAGATTCTTATCGAGCAGTTATTCGTAAGTACATGACTAAAGAGGAAATAATTAATCGGTATCACGATGAATTAACTTCAGAAGCTCTAGAATCTTTAGATAATGATTTTCATAAGAATCAAGCATATTTTAACAGTGTATTTGTAAGAGTTCCAGCAGCTAATACAGAAATTAGAACTGATACAGGAACTATCTTGGAAGGAACAAGTACAGGTATATTAGGAGGATTAGAAGTAACTCCAATGTTGCCATTTGATGAAACAATAAATGGACATAGATTACTTAATACGATTCCAGTTTATGAAGTTGAATGACTTGAAGTTAATAAAAAAACAGGGTATTTAACTAGACACGAAGGTGTAAAAATTGGAAATGATATTTATATTACTAGAGGTGAATCTAAATATGTAGTACGCTCTTCTGATTATCCAAGTAAATGTACATTATCAGTTAACGGAACATTCTTTTTAGATAAAAACGGGCAACCGTTCTCTCTTATTTTAGCTACTTCTGACTTGCAAGACAAATACGATATGCTATTGTTCTATAGAGACAACTTAATTGCTTCTAGTGGAACTGTTGGCGAATGGTTAGACTTAGCTAACGTTCCTGAAGCATTAGGAGTTGAAATGCCTGAAAGAATTCAAAAGTGATTAGCTTGAAAAAAGAATGGTGTAGCTATTTTAGATAGTTCTCAAGAAGGGCAATCGTTAAATACTATTTTTAACGGATTTGACGATACAGTGAAAGTTCAAGCAATACAAGCAATACAACTTGCAATTCAATCTGTTGAACAACAAGCATCATCTATTACAGGAGTATTCCAAGAAAAACTAGGTCAAATAGAGCAACGAGACGCTGTTTCAAACGTACAAGTTGGAATTAAACAATCTACTCTATTAACTAAACAGTACTTTGATGCAATGGATTTAATGTATAAAGAAGTTAACTATGATATGTTAAATCTAGCTAAAATAGTATTTAAAAAGGGATTAAAAGGTGCAATAATTTTAGGAGATAAATATGCTAAATTGTTTACTGCATTGCCTGAACACTATACTATAACTGATTTTGATATTCATATCGAAGATAGTACTCGAACATATAGAGATATGGAGGCTTTAAAATCTGTTAGTCCTGAATTAATTAAAGCGGGATTGGCTGATTCTGAGTTAGTAGTTAATATCTTCAAAGCTAAAAATATGAATGACTTAGAACGTTATATAACACGTTCAATGAAATCTAAAAAGCTTGAAAACGATCAATTAATGCAATTACAACAACGTATACAACAATATGAAGCTCAAATTCAAGAAAATCAAAGACAGCTAGAACAACTTAGTTCAGAAAACAAAAAACTGTTAAATCAGATTGATAAAAATAGTAAAGAAAAACTTGATCTAGAGCGTAAACGTATTTCTTTAGAAGAGCAAAAAATCCGAGATAATAAGGATTATAATGATAGAGTAATTGATACAAAGGAAAAACAAATCCAAGTTGAACAAATGCAGCTATATGACTCAAATCCATATAACAATAAAATAAAAACAAATATTTAAACAGATGAGTGCATCACGTCCAATTGAAGTAGAAATAACTATGACGTCTGGATGTTATTTACAGGTAACAGATATTACAGGAACGTCTAATTTTGAGCATAGTTATGAAAAATGACAAGAAGAAAATAGTGATTGAAAACAGCATGTATTTATTGATTTCCTAGAAAATAATTCCTATAGTACAGATGATTTAACTGTTCTCGAAGACTCTATAAGATGTTTAGATTTAGAAACAAATGATATTCGAACTCCTTATATGTATAAGTTACCTAAAGATGGTTTATATATATATAACAAATATTGTATTGAAAAATTAGAACATCTTAAATCTTCAGGTACGGATACATATAATGCGAATGGGAAATTGTTTTATTATAGTAATGGAAACACTTGAGATATTTATATAGGAACAACCGATGGACAAAATGAAACGTTAACCGTAGAATCTGCAAAGAAAGTTGAAGATTATTCTGAATTATCTAGTTTAATAACCGATGAAATTGAATATTGAACGAATAAACAAATTGTATCTATTTGTTATTTAAATAAATGTTTAATTTCGTTACAAAAGAAGATGATTTATGATAATCTTAATAGTAAGTGTACATATGATAATTGCTCATCTGATGAATCTATAAGAAATATGCGAAATTTTCTATTTGATTCTGTATATATCTTAAGTTGTTTAATTGAACAAGGAAGTTATTTAGAAGCACAACGTATAATTGAAGACTTGACTTCGTGTAATTATATATGTAAAGATATATTAGGAGAGACAAATTATAATAAATGTGATTGTGGAGCAACTATATAATATCTTTTTAAATGTGTATCTATCAGAATTAGAAAAATTAAAATTCGGATATACATATGATAAACAAACTTTAAAATTTCTAGATGATCTTATGAACACAATAGATTATATAGAAAACGGAGATATATCTAGAAACGATTATTTTAAAATAATTCAATATTATGAAGAGAACAATTAGTTCAGGAAATTTAAATGCTTCTAATATCGAAAATAATATTTCACGTCAAACATTTGCTTACAATAATACTATTGATTTCTATCGTGGATTATCGTTTAGATATGAGGAGTGAAATCCAAACAGTCATTACTTTAATGATGAATATACTGTCGATTTTGTTTCTCACGATAATGCTCTTTTTGCTTGTAAAAAAACACATTGATCTAATGATGTTAGTATTGACTCTGAACCATTAGTTAGTAAAGTAAATAATGAATATTGAACTCTAGTAATGCAAGGTCAACCTGGAGCACAAGGCGAAAAAGGTGCTGTTTTTATTCCTCACTTTGATCCTAGTTCAGGAATGTTAAGTTGAGAGAATAACGGAAACTTACCTAATCCAGATCCTGCTCTAATCAAAGGAGATAAAGGAGATCCAGGGCAAAAAGGAGAAGACGGAGAAGACGGAATTGGATTGCAATTTAAATGGGATGGGACAAATTTAGGAGTTAAAAGAGAAAATGAGGAAACGTGAATCTACGTAAATCTAATAGGACCTAAAGGAGATCCTGGACAAAAAGGAGATCCTGGACAAAAAGGAGATCCTGGTCCTAAAGGAGAGAAAGGAGATAATGTAAATTTAAGAGTTGCTAGTAATTATATACAGTTTTCTTATGACTCTGTTTATTGATACAATCTACTTCCATTGTCAGACATTACTGGAAAAAATGGAGTTCCTGTAATAATTAGAAACAATGGAATAGAACTTCAATGAAAATATGAAAATTTAGACGATTGGTATTCATTAGTTCCATTAAGTGAACTAATTGGTCCTAAAGGAGATACAATAGAAGATGTTTTTATTGATGAACGTTTTCATTTATGAGTTCGATTATCTTCTGAAAACCAAGCTAGAGATTTAGGAAATGTAAGAGGTCCTCAAGGAAATGATGGCAAAGATGGCAGAGAAGTATTATTACGAAGAGCAGATGGACACATACAATGGAAATATTATGGTTCTGAGGGAGGATGAACGAATATTTGTAGTCTTGAAGAAATTAGAGGAGTTGGAATTAAAACTTTACTAATTAATGAAAATGCTCATTTAATAGTTACTCTAACTAATAACGAAATACAAGACGCGGGTAGAGTATATGGAGAAAAGGGAGATAATGCTACTGTTACTGTTAATAAAACTACTACAGTAGAATATACTGAACCTGCTAATGTAAAAAATATTAGTTCTGACCCTACTAATGCAGTATTTGATTTTTATATTCCTCAAGGAGCTCCTGGAGATCAAAACATTCATGTTGGACCAGAATCACCTTGTGAATATAAGGAAATGCATCCTGAAAATCCTGCTTATGATGATTGTCAGAATATGATCTGATATGATCCAACGAATGCAGATGATGAGCAATATAGAGGGCCGAGAGGTTATTCAGCTTATGAACAATATGTTCAAGGTGGAGGAACTTTGACAGAAGAACAATTTATTGAAACTTTAGGACAAATTGCTACATGAGATAATGTTAGTTTTAAAATAGTTCAATCTTTACCTGAATCTGGAGAAACTAATGTTATATATTTAATTCCTAATCATCTTTCAAGTGGAAATGATTTGTTTGATGAATATGTTTGAATAGATAACGGGCAAGGTACACATAGATGAGAACTATGAGGATCAGGCAAAACCGTAGCAGATTTAACTAATTATTATACTAAAACCGAAATAGATCAGCAAGTTGATGTTTTAGAACAAAAAATTATTGCTGCAGGAACACTTACATGAATCGATATTAATTAAAAACAATAATTAAATGGCAGTTCCAGTATTATTTTACAGAGGCCCAAAAAGCTCGTATGACGCTAGTCAACATGGCAATGGGATATACTTTTGTACCGATACTTATGAAATATTTATGAACAACCATTCATATGGGGGAGGTAAGGTACAAGACGTTACATTAAATTCTACAAATAATTGTTTAACTATACACTATACTAGTGGAGATACTACTGATGTAGCTTTAGCGAAAGCGTCAGAAGTATTAGACGGTTTGATGTCTAAAGAAGATAAAGCTAAATTAGATAGTTTGAGTGGAAATTATTCGTCTAGCTTGTCTTCAACGGTATCTACCGTAGAAAAACTGGGAGGAATTGCTGCTGGTACAACAGTAGCTCAATTAACTGGTAAAAGTTATAATGAAATTTTTGATACACTCATTTTCCCTACGGTTAATCCTACATTCACTAATCCTAGTGCTAGTATTTCTTTAAAAAGCTATTCTAATATTCAAGAAATTGGAGCAGTTGCTCCAACTACTGCTAATTTTAACGTTAGTTTTAATGCTGGCGCAATTAATTTAGCAGGTACAAAACAAAATAATAGAGCTGGTGCACAAGACACTGAAGCTTCTAAAATTTTATATGGTTCAAGTAAAATAGAGGATCTTCCAGAAACAGTAGTGGCTGGAGCAATGGATTATTATTATCGTGCGGTGTATGCACAAGGTCCTCAACCAAAAGATTCAAAAGGAAATAATTATCAAACACCACTTCCTGCGGGATCTGTAGATTCTAGTAAAGTAACCGTAACAGGTTATCGCCCAGCTTACTCAGGATTAGTTTCAACAAATAATATTACTCAAGAAGTAATTAAAGGAATGACTAAAACTGTATCTGCAAAGAAAACTGTTAAAGTTTCTGGACCAATTACTGAACAATATATTTGTTTTGCTGCTCCAACAGGATGGAACGTATCAAATATTAAAGACAGTAACAACTTTGATGTAACTGGAACTTATACTACTAGTACCGTTCAGGTTACTTGTTTAGATGGACAATCGGTTAACTATACCGTATATCTATCGGGTAAAATGACTCAACCTAGTACTTACTATGTAAACTTTAACTAATCATGGCAGAATATTTTGGTAAAGGCATTTCGGTAGGTTCTGGGTTTGATTTAGGTGCGAATCTACCACTCGACAATAGAACAATCCAAGCATCTATTGCTGATCGTGACGCAATGCCTACGATTCAGTTAGTAGAAGGTCTTATTGTTTATGTAAAAGAAAATAAAACCGCATATATATTAAAGAGTTTTGATGAAGATGGTTCTAATAGAGTTTGGGAAACTCTTGCAACTGGAACTGTTGTAGAAATTATCAATTCTCTTGAAAGCGATAGAACAGATGCTGCTTTATCTGCTGCTCAAGGTAAAGCTTTAAAAACGCTTGTAGATGAGTTAAGATCTTCTGTCGCTTCAGCTTTAGATTATAAAGGTACAAAAGATACTTATGAAGAACTTCCTTCTGAAGGAAATAAAAAAGGAGACGTGTGGAATGTAGTTGCAGCTCATGAAACTACTCCTGCTGGAACTAATTATGCTTGGGATGGAACTCAATGGGATCCGCTAGGTGGAACTATTGATCTTTCAGGTTATTATACAAAATCTCAAGTTGATGGTGCTATTTCTGAAGTTAAAACAGAACTTGAAGCTACTGATACAGATTTACAAGAACAGATTACTACAGTTACTAATCAACTTAATAATAAAGTTGATAAGGTAGAAGGTTCTGGTTTAATTTCTGATACAGATCTTAATCAGATTAGAACTAATAAGTCTAATATTGAATCTTTACAAACTTCTGTTGAAGATAAACAAGATTTACTTACTGCAGGTGAAGCAATTACAATTTCAGAAGAAAATACAATCGATCTTAAACTTGACGCTGCTACAGATTCAGCATTATCTAAATCAGCAGATGGTTTAAAACTTGATTTAACAGGTTTAAAAGGTTCAACAATTAAGATTGGTACTGCTATTACTGGTGGAGTTGATGTTGGAGCAGATCAAACAATTGTAGCTGGAATGCAAGCTCTTAGTAATAGTATCCAAACAGCAGTATCAGGAGGTATTACATCTCTAACTAGTCCTGATGAAACATTAACTATAAGTGGTTCTGGTACTTCTAGAAGTTTAGTAGTGAATGTAGCAAAAATTGTTTCTGCTAATTCTGCAATTCAAGTAGGAACGGATGGAAAGTTAGATATATTTTGAAATGAAATTTCATAAGTAATCTTTTATTAAAATGGCAAATACAACTAATTTAAGTTTTTCTAAGTTAACAACGGTACCTTCACTAAATTTAATACCTGGACGTATTTATTTTGAAACTTCGACTGGATTAATTAAAATAGCAAAAAGTGAAACCGCAACTGATGTTTTTGGTGGAGTTAGAGATGCTCATTGAGATGAAGAAACAAAACATCTAACTATTACTAACGCTAACGGTACAGTTATTGATTTAGATTTATCAGATGTAGCTTCTGCAACAGAAGTTGCCTCTGCTCTTAGTCAAAAAGCAGATACATCTTACGTTAATACAGAGTTAAATAAAAAAGTAGATAAAGTTGTTGGTAAACAATTATCTACAGAAGATTATACTACTACTGAGAAAACAAAACTCAGTGGTATTGCGGCTGGTGCACAAGTAAACGTTATTGAAACTATTAAGGTTAATGGAGAACCTGTATCTCCTGGAAGTAATAAAGACGTTAATATTACAGTCCCCACAGTAACTGTAACTGGTGTAGCTTCTGAAGATAAAATATTAAAGTTAAGTGGTGGTACATTAAGTTCAGAATTATCTTTATCTTATAGTACTGAAACAAAAAAGATTATATTATCTGGGCAAGATAGTGTAGAAATTGCAAGTATAGATGCTACCCAGTTTGTTAAAGATGGAATGGTACAAAATGTATCATTTGATCCTGAAACTAAAGTTCTTACAATTGCATTTAATACTGATGCAGGTATAGAAAATATTGAAGTAGATCTTGCATCATTGGTAGATGCTTATACTGCTGGCTCAGGCATTACCATTAATAAAAACGTAATTTCAGTTGACACCTCTACAATTGCTACTAAGCAATCTGTTACAGATATTGATACTAAACTTGGAAGTGGATTTAGTTCAGAATCAACAGTATCTCAACAATTAGCAGCAGTTAAAACAACTGCTGAAGCAGCAACTACAGTATCAGAAGTTGATAATCAAATAGATGTTAAATTAGCTGAATTAACGGTAGCAGATAAAGATAGTGGATTTGTAAGGTCTGTTACACAAACAAACGGGTTAATTGAAGTAACAAAGTTACCTATACTTGAGACAGATATTCCAAATCTTTCAATTAGTAAAATTAATAATCTGCAATCTGAACTTAATAATAAAGTTCCAACTACAAGAAAGGTAAATGGATTATCTCTAAATCAAGATATAACTTTAAAAGGAAGTGATATAGCTCTAACTGGATATGAAAAAGGAACTGAGAGTAGTTCTATTGTTGCAACAGATACAATTAATAAAGCTATATCTAAACTAGAAAATAAAATTGATGTTGCTGCAAGTACAGGTGTCCAGTCTATTGGTGGAGCAGTAGGAGTAATTACATTACGTAATGGACAAGCTGCAACGTCTCCAGCAGTTAATTTAACGATTGCAGAAAAAGAACTACGTGCTGATGTTATTGGAGTAGCTACTACAGCACAAGGAAACAAAGCAGATACTGCTTTACAAAGTGTTACTGCAAGTGGTTCTAATTATTTAACATTAACTGCTAATAGTAAAAGTGGAACAACTCAAAATCTAACTGGATCAATTACTATACAAAGTATAACTACAGCTAGTTCTGAACAAAACGGATTAGCTGAAGCTAATGATGTGAAAGAATATGTAACTTCAATGTTTCAGTGAGTTGATTTTGTATAAAATTAAAATATAAATAAATGGCATTAGATATAAGTTTTTTACATTTTACAACTAAAGCCTCTTATGATGCTGAAAAGAGTCGTAATGAAACAGACGGAACTTTAGAAGAATTCGAAAGTTGTATTTCATTTATTGACGAGGGTCCAACTATTTGTACTAGAGGTAAAGAATATAAATGTAGTGTAGATCAAAACTTAGTAGAAGAATTGATTAATTCTGCAGGACATGCCACAGTTTCACAGCTAGCGGATTATTTACCGTTAGCTGGCGGAACTATGACAGGAACTCTTAATTTTGCAAAAGACATAAACGATATAATAACAGTTTCAACAAACAATGGAGAAAAAAAATTATTAAATATTATTGATTCTAAGGTATGAGTAGGTCAAAATACTGGTAATATAAACGGAACTGTAATCAATGTTACAGATGCAGGATTAGAAGTATCACGTCCATATAGTGCTAGTAACGCAATTGTATATGATACAGAAAATTTAACAAGCTTATCACAATTAGAAAACGATTTAAATTTAGATTTTATTCCAAATAATAAAATTGGAGTAGCTAATGGAGTAGCATCATTAGATAGTAGTGGTTTGGTTCCTTCTAGCCAGCTACCATCTTTTGTTGATGATGTATTAGAATATGATTCGTTTAGCGATTTTCCACCTACAGGAGAATCGGGAAAAATATATGTTGCAAAAGATACTAATAAAACTTATCGGTGAGGAGGAACGCAATATGTAGAAATTTCTGCATCGATTGCTCTAGCTAATACAGTAACTGGAAATGATACCGCATCTACTGCATCTAGATCAGATCATAATCATAACAATACTTATGTAACTCTAGCTACAGAGCAAACAATTTCGGGTAAGAAAACGTTTTCAACAGGTGATAAAGCAATTACTTTAACTGGCAATATTAGTACTCTTATAAATGGAAGGGATCATTATACTATTGCTCTAGTAGCTCCGTTAACAGAATCTAATTATACTAGTTTATTTGGAATAAAATTAGCTAATGGTAATACTGCTGTTTTTGGAGGCACAAATAATAATATTGGATTAAATTTTTATAAATCTGATAGAGTTGAAAATGGAGTTGATTGATTTTGAAATTATACACAGGAAGATAATATTGCATACTTAAATACTAATTTTGAAATTCGTTCGGGAGATATAACTATTAATAGCACTCAAACTAATGGGTTAACTATTAATAGAGATACCACAGCATCTGCTGGGATACAATTTAGTAATATTAGTAAGGGAAATCTTGGATCAATAGAGTTTGCTGATAATTTTAATTTCTATATTAAGGATGCTGATGGATCACAATTAGCGGTACTAGATTCTACAGGAAATATAACTTTTGTAGGAAGCGTAACCGCTACTTCTTTCAGTGGAAATGCTAGTAGTGCAACTAAATTATCTTCTGCTAAAACACTTTGAGGACAATCTTTTGATGGTTCAAATAATGTCAGTGGAAATCTCTCAGATGTAGGTAATATTATTCCTTCAACTACTAGTACACTTAATATTGGAAGTTCAAGTCTAAGATTTAATTTAATATATTCTAAACAATTATTTACTGGAAATAAAACCGCATGAAATTCTAGTGATCAAGGAATAGCTGTTACAGGAAATAGGATTAGTATACATTGTACTACTGATAATCCTACTATTTATTTTAGCAAAGGCAGTTCATTTACTACTAATAATTATTTATTATGAGATGGAAGTACCATAACTTCTGCAAGTGCTTTAACTACTACTGCTAGAATGAAAGCTAGCCGAGGATTTTGCGTTTCTCAAATTTCTCCTGAAGGATACGGTATTAGTTTAATAGAAAATAGTGCTCCTTTAGCTCCTACTTACGGAATGTACTTTGGGCCAACTGCAACATATGGTACTCACGGAACAGTAACTGGAGATCACGCTATATATTTTAGCATTAATAATAATGCAGGCAGAGGTTTCATATTCAAAAATAGTGAAGTTGGATGTATAGCATCTATTGATAATAAAGGTAATTTTACTGCGAATCAAATATATAAGGGAGTTAATTTTACAACATCTGACATTCGATTAAAAACAAACATTAAAGACGTACAACGTAATTATATATATAAATCACTTAATATAAGTCCACTTCGTTCTTGAAATTATAAGAAAGATGGGACTTTTGCAATAGGTAGAATTGCCCAAGATGTTCAAAAAGTATTTCCTGAGCTAGTAACTAAGAAAAATGGATTATTATATATTGATAAAGAATCCTTATTAGAATTAGAAGTTGAAGCTCTTAATTTAAAAGTTCAACAGTTAACTACTAAGTTAAATGAACTGACTAATGAGAAATTTGAATGACAATAATATTGTAGTGGGTAATTATGCCCACTACAATTCTAATACATATAAAATATGACAGGAGATTTAATTGTAGATTATAGAACCCAAATAACTTCTGCTCAATATGGATTTGGAGGACAAGTTTTAGGAAAGCTAAAGGAAGGTCAAACATATACGTTTATAGCATGTGGATATTGTAGTCAAGAACAATTAGATGGGTATGGTCAGTTAATGATATCTATGTATTCTTCAAATCAATCTAAACAGTGTGAATTGTATTTTAATTCTACAACGCCTATTGTAAAACAAGGTACATTTATTCCAGATCCTTCTAATTTAGATACTTGAATAACAGCATACTCTTTTCCTAGTGAAACTAATGGAGGCCCAGCTCAAAATGTAACTTTACTTTGATATAAAGTAGTTGAGGGAGAATATGATTTTGATATTTATGATGCATACGGATTAAATGGACCAGGTTTTAATATACTTAGAAATCAATCTCGGGGCGGTAATGTAGAATATTGAGCTAGTATAGGTGTTGCTAATGATATATTAGAACTTGATACTACCACGTTTGAAATTTCATGTATTAAAACTAATGGTGCATGAATGAATGCTAGAGATGCTTTAGAACTTAATGGATTAGAATTTAAACCTAATACACCATATACTATTTGTTGAGAAGCATATGTACCTGAGAGTAATGGAACAACTAGTTTTAAAGTTCCAATGGAAAACTCTACAATGTTAGCAGGTGATCTTACAGTTAGTGAGGATCGTTTAAATCGTTGAGTTAAATATTGAGCTGTTTGCCAGCATTCTTCTAGAGGTAATATAACTTTTTATGTAAATAATCGGAATACATTTTATTATTTAAGAAATGCTAAGTGAGTTGAAGGTGATCATAGATATTTTTTAAATTGAACAGGAACTGCTCAAAATGTTTTGCCGTTTACAGATAATTTTGTAAATTTGCAAGGTTTATGTAGAAATATTCCTTATTTTTGTGGATCAAGTTTAGTATATAAACCAGATGGTTGTGCTCAATTAATGTCTGAAGAATTTAATACTAATTGAAAAAGTGGCGCTCAAGGTAACTGATCTATTGTGGACGATGACTCTATGGGTAAAGTTGTACAATACGAACGTATTAATGGCACAGGAAATTATCAATGAAGTATTAGCGAAGGTGTATATACTAATTTAGCTAGTTTAAATGATAAAACCACTTCAATGTGGATAGTTGTAAAAGACAACGGAAATAATTGAATATTTAGTCAGTGAACAGCTACAAATGCCACACTAGCTCCTACAATTAACGATAAGAAAATTGATTTAGGAAACGGATGATATTTGTATTATAATGTCAGAAACGATCGTGTATTCAAAGATAATTATGCAGCTGGAATTAATGGCATTTTAGGTACAGTACAATTTTATTCTTGCGGAATTTGTGAAGGAGATATATCTCCATTATTTGATTTAGCTGCATGAAACGGATTTTATTATAAAATATCAGAAGAAGAAAAAACAGAAACTAGTGAAGATTGAGTTACTACTTCTATAAATATTACTAAATCACCTACAACAAATATAGCTAATACAGGAGGTACTGTAGCTTTATCTGCTACTGCTACTCAAACTAAAGGAAGTATTACATATAAAAGAGCTATTTTTTCTAATGGAACTTGTAGTGATTGATATCAAACAAATTCTTCTAGTGAAACTCAAACAATAGACATTAATTCATTAGCTACATTTAGTAAAATAAGTGGAACTGGTTCATTATCTGAAAGAGTTATAACTTTTGATGAGAATAAAACTACAACAACTAGATCTGGAATATATAAAGTTAGTTATGATGGAAAAGAAGCTCAAGTTACTATAACTCAATCTGCTGGAACAGTTCGATACGAATTAGTATTAAGTGGAATTACAATAATTCCTGCTTCTGGCGGAAGTGTTACAATAGGCGGTACTTATAATACCTATTGAAACGGATCTTCTACAGCAACAAGTAGTATTTCTGTTACTCCTATATTATCTGCTACTTCTACTCCAAACGGATGAACATTATCTGGTAATAAGATTACTGCTCCTTCTAGAGGAACTACAGTAGGAACCATTTTAACTGCTACAGGAACTGCTTCTTATGGAAATGCAAGTTTAGCTTATTCAATTCAACAACAAGCCAATAATGCTACGTATTCTACACCTAGTGTATTTGCTCGATATACTAAAGTTGTTCCTGCTAATGGTGGAGATTCTGGAGTACCAACAGTTAGTTATTCGCAATCTACTACATATACATCTGGAGCAACTAACAATATTACATCTGGAGCAACTATTACATATAAACAGTCTTTAGTTGTTTCGCCTGTTGCTAGGTTATCTCAACCGTGATTAGCTAATCCTGCATTTACAGTAGATGTAAAAAATGTATTCGTATATGATAATGCTAATTCTGGCAAGTGTACTTTAACAAGAGTTGCTGCAACAAATCCCGTTTCAGTAAACGGAGGATATATAATGCGTTGGCAAAACAAAGGTTCTGGAACAAATCCTAATTTAGGAGGATTTGGTATGTCTTATACTGGACTTGCCAGCAACACCTATTATTGTACATTTGTTGCAAAAGTACCTAAAGGTTATAGATTTCAATTAGGTTATAATTCTTTAGGTACAGGAGGCACTATTGAATGATTAACATCCTCACAGGGTACTGGAGATTGACAGAATTATACTGCAAAAGTTACTTATGGTACAGGAACTGTAAGTTCTGTATTCTTTTTTAGTTTACGTGATGGAAACCCAGGAACAGAAGTAAATCCACTCACAGTTGATTTAGCTTATATGACAGTATTAGAAGCAGGCATTAGTAGTACTGGACTTAATACTTCTACGGGGGCTTGAACACTTCCTAATATGACTATTAATATAGATAATTTATGTGCTCTTAGTACTGCAGATCATAGAGGAAGAGTAACAGAAATAAATCTTACTTTAAATGGGAAAACAGTTAAAGTATTTGCTCAACCACCACAAGCAGCTAATTATGTAACAAATATAGCAGTAGCTCAAGGTACTGAAACAATTACCTATCCTACAATTCCAGCTAAAGGTGGCACGTACGCTGCACAGGGAGGAGGACAATATGCTCAAACTTTTACATTTACATCTGGATCTACATCTTCTGCAACTCCAGCTTCTACATATGGTACATTAAACGGAAATGCTGTTTATTCAATGACTCCGACAGGTACTTTTACAGGTATGGCTGGTAGTCAAGTAGTTGTATCATCTAAGGGCTATACAATATCTGCTGCAACTCAGTCAAATCCTATAACTCGAACGTTTACTCTTACTTGAACACATTCTGCTAATTATACGCTAGGTGGTACTAAAACAGGGTCATATAGTAGAAGTGATATTAAAGCAACTCAAGCACTAAATAAAGTAGAATCAATTACAGCTCAACCACAATCAGGTTATACAACGAATTTAACATATCCTGCAGGTGATATTCCAGCTAAAGGTGGTACTAAGAATCCTGAAGGTAGAGGAGCATGTAAATATGTATTTTCATCGGAAACTGTAAAAACCTCTGCTGATTCAGAAGTTAATAGTCTCTTAGCACAAACAGTAGTGAGTAGAACGTATAGTGGTTCTGCAACAGGAATGTCTGTAAATTCTAGCGGTATAGTTACTGGAGATAACAGAACTACAGTGATTGGGGCACGTAGAAGTATTAGCGTAAACGCTAGTTTAACTTTAAAATTTACTAATCCAAGTTCAGTTGGAGGAGATACTCTTACAAGTACAGACACAGATACAATAGTAGTTTATAAACAAGCTAATGCCGTAACTGCAACTAGTATTACTAACGCAAATTCTACAAATCAAACAACAACGTTTGCAGTTGGAGGACAAACTATTGATGGGTATTATGCTCATCTAACTTATACATCTGAAAGTACTAATTTTGATACAACTGTTGCACCAGGTAATATATGAACAATATCTGGAACTGGATTTAGTATAGCTCAGTCTTCTTATCATAATTATGCAGTAAAAGTTACTGCAGCAGATAGAACTACAGTAGCTGGAGCAGCTAGAACTGCTACATTAAGATATTCAAATTCTAGTATTTCTGCCAATGCTACACTAACTTTAACTCAAGCTGCTAACGAAATAGTAAGTTATAATTATGGAAATTGAACTGGAACGTTAACTGTTCCATCTGGAGATTTACCCGCTGGAGCTGGATCTAAAACAATTACTTGAGGTTCTATTAGAAGAACAAAAACTCCTGTATATAGTACAGGTGATGTTGGAACAGCAACTACAGAGTATTGAACTGGAACTGCATATTTAACTTTAAGTGGAACAGATTATTTATCATTAAGTAAAAGTAACTATACAAATAGTTCTAGTACAACTACTAGTACATTAAATAAAACTTCTTACAATAATGTAATTAGAGATCGAAAAAGTTATACAATATATTTAAGACAGAGTTCTGCAACTGGTACAGTTATAGCTCAGGCAACGTTTTATACTGCAGCTAATGCTAAAACATCTATTACTTATGGTAAACCTACTATTAATACTTTAACTTATAGTGATATAAATGCAGCAGGAACAGGAGTAAGTCCTACATTATCTTATACACAGAGTAGAACACAAAATTATACATCTGGTTACACCGAAGCGCTATCTAATTTAACATCAGGAGCTACAGCTAAATGAACTGGTACAAATTCAGTTAATGGGGGTGCTATTAATGCTTCAACGGGAGTAGTTACAGCAAATTCTTGTGGTACAACGTATACTACAAGGAGAGTAGTACTTAAGGCAAATTTAGTAATAACAATGAATGGAGTATCATCTGATACTAAATCTGTAGATATATATCAACAAGCGAATTATGTAACAAAAGTAGCATTTAATAAAACAGAAAACTTAACATATACTCAGATTGGAGCAGGTGGAGGAAATTCTAGTCCATCTACGAATAGTGATAATGTTATAACTTTTACATTTACATCAGGAGGAACAACAACTACAACTCCTGCTGCAACATACGGAGCAGGCAGTATGGCAAGAACATATTCTTGACCTGGATCTTCAGGAACATTTGCGACGCTTAATACTTCTACTGGAGTAGTAACTGCAAATTCAAAAGGTGCTACAGTTTCGGGTGTAACAACATCGCCTGTAATTACGAAAACTCTTAAATATACATGAACTCCTAAGAGTCCATATTCAGGAAATACATTAACTATTAATTCAACGACTACAGGTAAAGTTCAACAACAAGCTAATAGTAAGTCTTATGGAGATATAGATATAACATATCAAATATCTGCTATTTCTGTAGCTGGCGGCGGTGGGCAAGTATATTTATCAAATTATATAACTGGTATAACGCAAAAAGTAACTTATACTTCAGGATATAGTGCTGGAAATGAAAATATACTTGATTCTGCAGTATGTACTTATACTACAGATGTTTCAGGATGAACTATAAACGGTTCAATTCTTACTGTTTCTGCTAATAATACGTCTACGGTAAAAACAGGTACTGTTAAATTTACAGCAAATCATCAAGGAAAAACTAAAACCGTTAATTTAACAATTCAACAGAGTGCAGGAACTAAAACTTATGGTCCTATAACAATTACTAACTTTACTTATCCAATTGCACCTGCTGGAGGTGGTTCAGTATCTCCAAAATTATCATATTCTCAAACTTATGGATATAACGGAGCTACTACTGGAGGTGGTACAATAACGTCAGGAGCATCGATTACATATTCTGGTACAAATGTTGATGCTAGAACTGGCACTGTTACTGCTCCTAGTTTAGGAGCTAATGCTACAAATGGAGATACATTATTAACTACAAGTAATGTGTCTGTAATTATGAATGGAAAACAACAGGTAGCTACTATAAAAGTTTATCAAGAAGAAAATTATCTTATGATGCCATCCTTTAATTCAGGATTTTTTAGTCCTATGATAGGAGATAAAAATGGAGGTACTTGTTCTATGACAGTAATGACTACAGGAACTTCTAAAATGAAATCTGGATATACTATATACTCAGGTACTTATGTACAGGATTATTTGTTCTTTTCTGTTAATGTTGCTTGAGCTACTGTTCAGGGAACTGGACCTGGTAATAATTCATTTGTTTATTATGCTAATTTAGGTCCAAGTAGAATTCTTAACTTTTCTTTTGTATGACACGATATGAGTGGAGTAGAAAAAACTCAATCATACACCTGAAATCAAAATGGGGGGGGATAATTTAAATAACAAAATGGCAGTAAAGTATTTTAATAAACAAACTCAAAAATGAGAGATATTTCCTGGCACTGCAGGAATATCTGCTTATGAAGCTGCACAAGAAGGAGGATATAAAGGAACTGAAGAAGAATTTAATGCTCAAATAGCTAATTTTGAAACAATATTAAGAAAAGAAGTAGAAATTACAAATAGTGCAGATGATGTACATTATCCAAGTTCTAAAGCAGTAAAAAATTACGTAGATAGTAATATAAAATCTGTTGAAGTAGTAGATAACTTAACTACAGAAAATGCAAGTAAAGCACTATCTGCTAATCAAGGAAAGATATTAAATGATAATAAATTAGACAAATCAACTTATACTATAGATAAAACTAATTTTGTTACTAAAGAAGAAATTCCTGATATAACTAATTTAGCTACTAAAACAGAGTTAGTAGATAGATTGAATGGCAAAGCTTCTAAAATACATACACATTCTATTTCTGATGTAATTGATTTACAAACTACATTAGATGTTAAAGCAGATAAGTCAGAAATTCCAAACATAACAAATTTAGCGACTAAAGAAGAATTAAATAATAAAGCTAATAAGATTCATAGTCATGTCATTAGTGATATAACAAATTTACAAAATATATTAGATAACAAAGCGGATACAACTGATATCCCTAATATAACAGATTTGGTTACTAATTCTGAATTAACTAATGCGTTAGCAAGTAAAGCAGATAAATCTGAATTACCTGATATTTCAAATCTTGCTACAAAAGATGAATTAAAAGAAAATAACTTATCTGTTATTACTTATACTACAACTACAGGAACTAATGCTACTGCAAATAAATCATTATTTGATAGTATTAGTTCCGAAGAAACATTAGCTATTAAATATATTACATTAAATGGAACAGTATTAGCTAATCTATATAAAACTGATGATATTTTAGTATATTATGTTATAAATAATTCTATAAAAATAGATAGTTTTGATAATACAACAGGAATATTTAAATCTGAAAAAAGTTACGAAATAGACAAATTATCATTATATAACGCATCTATCTCAACTTTAACGGATGATGAAAAAACAAATATCCGAAATATACTTGAGCTTTCTAGTATATATTTTCCAATAAATGGAAATACAACAACTGATCTCAATGAAAAAATATCTTCTGGAACTTTCTCTTATGAGGAATCTACTAGTAATTCTCCTAATAATCTTTCAGGGACATTAATTGTATTTACAAAAACTAATGTAGTTAATCAATTAGCTTGAGATTCAAACGATAATATTTGGAATAGACAAAAAATAGATGAATCTTGAGCTCCGTGAAAACTTTTATCAAATATAAAACCAACTAGTGTAAAAGGAACTTTTACTTCTGCTGCTGGAAATATTTCGTTAAGTATTACTGAGGCTAATATTAAAGTTGCTTTGATAAAAAATGCCAATGCTAATCCTTCTTTAATGCTATACTCGATTTCGGGAACAGAATTAGTTGATTATAGACGATGGTCTATCTGAGGAACATCAGGAATAGAATCTACCAATGAATCTGGGGACAATGCTACTTTAACTACAACGGGAGTTACGATAGATGCAGAAGTTTATATGAAAACTAATGAATCTGGAACATTAATGATTCGACAAATAAGTACAGGTAATATTTATGAGATTAGAAGTATGATTTCAGGAAATGGTAGTAGAGTAACTATGTGATATACTAGAATAATCTAAAAGTATTATTAATATATAAGCATGTATTAATGGATCAAAAATATTTTCCTCAAGTTTTTAAAAAAGCAGTTAGTATCTGTAGTAAATTATTTGAAATTTCGGAAGATAAAATATTAAGTAAGAGTTCTAAACGTAATATTGTAGATATAAAAAAATTAATAGTATATAAATTTTATAGTTTAAAACAACATGATAAGGATAATTTAGTTAATTTAATTTCTAAAGAGTTTAACTGTGGACATTCGAGTGTAGTATATTGATGTAATAAAGCAAAAGAATTATACTTTAATGATCCTAATTTTCGAAATGATTATGATGTGTTTTCGACTGAATTAGATTTTTATATAAAAAAATTATAAAAAACATAATATATTTTTTGACTTAAGCAAAAGGTTGATAAAATTATTTCTATATTTGTAGTGCAATTGTAACATTACATATATGTAATAATATTTATTAACCTTTTAACTTTTTATATTATGATGGAAAATGTGATTGAAAAACACTATGTTCCTACATCTGGAAGTGGTCTTGATGCTAATTTAGTCGCTGCATTAATGAATAACAATAATAAAAGTCTTGATCCAGCAACAGTAGCATTACTTCGAGATAACGATAAAGGTTTAGAGACAGCCGCTTTAGCTAACGGTGGTGGAATGTTTGGCGGAGCAGCTATGTGAAATAATCCGTTAATAAAAAATTTATTAAGTCTATTTGAAATGTCCTAAATTTTTAGTAATATTGCAGATATAATTTTAAATGTAATATTATGGAAATATGAAAAACTATTGAAGGAACAGAAAATCATTATGAAGTTAGTAATTTAGGTAATTTTAAGTTAGATGGAAAACCCATAGACACTGTAATTGATAGTACAGGTTATGTAAAAGTAAGGATTGCCTTTCCAATAGGTACAAGATGGTTTTGAGTACATAGAATAGTAGCTGTATACTTCTGTGAAAGATTTAATGATAAAAATCAAGTTAATCATATCGACGGAGTTAAAACTAATAATAAATCTAATAATTTAGAGTGGTGTACAAATACTGAAAATCAAAAACATCGAATAAATGTACTTGGAAAGGACTGTAAAGGAACAAATAATCCGATGTATGGCATGTCTTGCGAAAAATCTCCAGTTTTTAAAGGATATATTAATCAAATTGATCCTAAAACTGAAGAAATTGTAGGAAGGTATGCTGGTAGCGGAGATGCCGCGCGAAAATTAGGATGCAGTGCCAGTGGACTTTTACGTGTAATTAATAAACCTAATAGGACTTATAAAGGATTTAAATGGACTCGTGATAATACATAAGCGGATTTAAAACTCGGTGAATTCAGGGAAACTCTCATGTAGACAATCCTGAGCCAAGTCTCTTATAAAACTAAGAGAAAGGTGCAACGACTATCCGTATGGAGTAGATTTCAAGTGAAATCGAAGCGCCGAGCCTCTTTAAATTTAAAGAGTGATGATATAGTCTGAACTCTATAGTGATATAGAGAGAATATATGGAAACGATATATTCGCAACAAAATGTTATGTATCTCGTATGGATGTGGATGATGAGATGGATGAACGGCAACGGAGAATGAGGAAACGGACAAGGTTTAGCTAATCAGTTAAACAACGATGCAAATACTAATTTAACAATTCGAGCAATTGATGGAAATCGGGATGCTTTAAGAGAACTTGCAACTAATCTTAATTGTGATTTTAATACTTTAAATTCGGCTATCTGTGGAATTAAAGGTGCTATTGATAAAGTAGGTTGCGATGTTGGCTTCTCAGCAGAGAGAGTAATTAATGCTATTCAAATGGGTGATAGCAATATAATTAGTAAGATGCAAGATTGTTGCTGTACTACACAGAGATCGATAGATGCAGTTAATCTTAATTTAACTAAGATGAGTTATGAAGATCAATTAGCTGTTCAGGCACAAACTAATCAGCTAATGACTGCAATTAATAACGGTTTCTGTAATGTTGGACAGCAAATTGGCAATCAAACTGTTGCAATGCAAGCTGGATTCCAAGGCATTAAGGATCTATTTACACAACAGAAAATTGATACCCTTCAAAACCTTAATTTACAATACAGTAATCAATTATCGCAATTGGCTCAAACCGCAGCTATTCGTGAATTGATTGATCCAATTAAGAAAGAACTTTCAGATATTCAATGTGGACTACCTAAACAACCAGTACCTGCAATTCCTGTAAGTTGTGCTTATCCTTATGCTGGATATGGTGTAGGTTATGCTGGATATTCTGGTTGTGGTAGTTGTGCGTAATTAATATTATCTTAATGTTATTAATGAAATATGGCAACAACTAGTTCTAATCCAACAGTTACAGGGACTCCAATTTCAAATTCTAATAATGAAAGTCCCGCCACACTTCAAAGGAAGTTAATAGTTTTAACTTTCAATTTACCAGATAATATTGTTACTACCTCACCTATTGAAGATCAAATTACAGTAGCTATAGACTCAGTAGACGAAATTACATTTACTAATCCTGATGGAACAACAAGTACTGATTATCTTATTATTGTTAAAATTATACAAAATCTTAGTTACTGTACTAGAAGTTTAGTAGGATATAGAGAGGCAACTCGAACTAAAACTACATACGAGTGTTTTATTATGCCAAAAGATACAGGAGCAACTGAACCACAAATTAGTGCATCTTATGAATATGATGCATTTATTACACATTGTAATTATGTAGTTCCTAATATAGCTAAAACTAGAAACCATGCTATAGTTATAAGTGTAAGAAATAGCGCTACAGCTCCATCAGCTTAAAATTACTATAAATATGATACTACATCCTGAACTCATTAAGAAATATTTTAGTCATCCAAAACAACTTCTAATGGTTTGTAAAGATCACTTAGCGGATGCTTGCAAAATTTTGGAAGGAGAAGATGAGTATAATTCCTATAAATCTTCAAGTCGCTTAAGTAAGAGTGAAGAAATGGATTATAATTTTCATTTAGCTAAAGTATGTTGCATTTTATGTGATTACTTTAAAACTGAAGGTTTAAATCCAGAATCTTATTTGAATGAAGTTACAAGATATAAAAGAGAAGAACGCTAGAATTTAGATTTCATAAGAGAGGGATATATGTAAATGTATTCCTCTCTTTTTACTTTAAAATATTTTATGGTTATGTTTGCTAATTCAAAAGTTAATGATAAGTTATACTTCTTAAATATTAACAGTATAACAAAAAATCCTGAATTATATATAGGAACAATTCTAACTGCGGGAAATCCTATTGATCCTCCTCTAAAGCCAGGAGAGTTTAGAAATCCTAATATACCTGTAGAAAAGATAATGTCTATTCGTGTAGAAGTATTTGGAAATGTATTAGAATATACTGTTCCAGCAAATGCTACATCTGTAAAAGACGGAGATACAGAAATATATTTAAGACGAGATGATTTAGAAACTAAATTAAAATCTCAAGTAGATTCTTATCGAATAATGTTTGAATCAGTAAACAAACAGAAACAATTGTATGAAAAATACAACGATTTATTTCAATCTGTAAAAGGAAACTCCCAAGAAAATGTTACAGAAGAGAAATATAAAGAATTAATAGCTAGAATAGCAGAACTGGAAGAGCAGTTAAAAGAAAAGGAACCGCCTAAAGAATAATTATTTGAAAAGTTAAGAATTCGTTCTTAACTTTTTTTTTATTTAAATATTTTGTATTTTTGTACAAAATTTATAAATAAAAATTCTATGGCAGATGCTTTACATAAAAATGCAGAAACAGTAGGTTCAATAAGTAAAGATTTAGTATTAAATACTTTTGGCCGAATTTATATAAGAGTTAGAGATAAATATTATGAATTAAACTACGATAATACTGGATTAGATAATACATCAAATGATTCAAAAAATGATCCTGATATTATTATTTTAGAAAGTAGCAATGATCTTACTTCTATAACATATCCTGGAGATAGTAAAGTAATACTTACACTAGATGGGGGATTCTATATTACAGTCAATGGAGAGTATAGACCTTATACTATAAAACAAACTGGTAGTTCTTGAGAAATTGAAGATTTAACTGTAAAAAATCCAATTAAGATTCTAACTACTACTGAACCTCCATTTATTATTAACTCTAAACAATTAGTAGAAAATTTAAATGCGCAGTATTTAAATGGATATACTGATGATAAATTTGCTAAAAAAGCAGAAAACGAATCTATCTCTGGAAATTGAACTATTAAAAATATCTTATTTATTGATAATGTTTTAAAGAGTACAAATAATAAAAATACTTTAAATGATACAATATTAGATTTTGCTAATAGTACATTAGATATTGATTATATCAACGTACGCAAAGCAATGCGTGTTTATGAATATATTATTAATCGAATTAAATGTACTAATGGATCTTTTTGAGTCTCAGACAGTGCTATAGTAGAATATAAATTTTCTCCTACAATTAATTCAGGCGATGATGCAAACACTTGATCTTATACAATTGTTGATTCTATACAAAATGATTATAACTTTGGAACATTAGATAATGAGTGACATACATTAGAAGAATGATATAATATATTTATACCTGATTATTCAAATCAGCCACATATACCAATTGATATTAACAATAAAACACAGGTTGATAATGCTACAACATTATTAACAGGAAGAACTCCTGAAGGAATTATTACAAATGAAACTTTATGAAACAAAACTAAAGAATTATATCCTACGCAATATGGAGAATTAAGTATACTTAATTTTTTAGATACATTGTATAATAGTTTTTACAATATTGATGGAGTAATTGAAAACTTTGATGATAACATTGTTAGATGTACTATGAAAGATGAGACTTCTTCAAATTTAACTGTATTTTGAGTTAACGATGTTATTAGATTACAAAAAACTGTAGGATATAATATTTATAATATCGAAGGAGTCGTTACTCGTGTAGAGAATAGAACTGTATTTATTAAATTATCTAGTAAAAGTAATGGAGTAATTGAAGAGGGAGATACTTTTGTTCGAATTGATAATGTTATTCATCCTGATCGACGAGGAGCAGTTTATATGACTTCAGCGGATTATAAAGCGCCTTATATTGATGTAATTGATAATACTAATTATTCTTATAATAAAAATGATTATAATGAAGATATTACTGACGAACCCTATGTAAATAATTCTAATATAAAAATACGTTTAGGTAGATTAGATGGGTTAGCTTATGATGAGGTATTTGGTAGAATGTCTGGAATGGGAATTTTTATTAAAGGAGATTATAATCCAGATTATATTTCAGAAGCTACAACAATATTAGGTCAGATCGAGGAGTTTGCTCAAAATAATAGTGGAGGTTTATATATTAAGGATGGGTGTATTGCTCTTGGTTCATATGCAAATTCTAATAGAAAAGTTGGAATATTATTAAATAATGATGGATCTGGATACTTAGCGCAAGGACATATTTATTGAAATAAAGAAGGTACACTTTATTTAGATGGAGGAAGTAATGAAGGTTTAATTATTCTTAACGGAGATATTAAACTTGGCCCAAACAGCGACGGTTCATATAGAATTGAACTAAATAATATTGGTTCTGCTAAATTTGGAAACGGATCGACCAAATTTTATGAAAATGGAGGAGGTTCATTAGCAAATGGGCATATTACATGAACAATGTCTGGAGCTGTTATTTCAGATATATCTATGCATATAGGAAATAGATCAGCATGACTATTTTCTAAAGATCGAAATAATTGATCTGATCGATTTCCTACAGTAGGAGCTTCAGATTTATGTTATGCTATTGGGAACGAAATGGAAGTAATTCCAATATATGGAGTAGAAATATATAGTAAAACTACTTGAAATTCAGGTATTCCTTCTACACTTTATTATAGTTTTACATATCAAAGTCAATACAGTATTGATGGAGGGTTGACATTTAAAGATTGGAAATCAAATGTACTAGATTATATGCCTGCTCAAGAAGTTCAAATAAAAGTAACTAAAAAAAGTGGGCCTGCTGTATCCCAATCTACTGTATATACAAAAACTTATACGAGTAATTATATCTATGGTATTCAAAGTGATGATGAAGGAGT
>ULMI01038134.1_pt1 | contig 28422 bp, 48 predicted proteins | sample 1951631 | NCBI WGS metagenome assembly ULMI01 (sample SAMEA4835548, study PRJEB28245) | human gut metagenome | biome: gut microbiome; material: fecal sample | place: Denmark | collected 2008 | reverse complement strand
TGATCCTACAACTGCCATTATGCAGAATAATCCTATTAATGCTCCCATACTATTTTACTTTATTATTTTATACCCAATATAAGCAAATATGTAAGTAACAAACGCCCCGATTGACATGATAATATAAGAATCAATGTTATCCTTATTTATAACAACCGACGCAACGCTCCCTATCACTAATGCCGCGAAAGACAATTTGGAAAGGTCATAAAAGAACTTACCGAGTGTTTCTTTTGAAACCCTTTCTCGCTCACGGATGTCCCGTTTCTCATCCTGCTTTTTCTCCCAGTTTCCCATGTTGTTTTATCCAATATCAATAATCTTAAATGCTTATACATAAGATCATTTATTATGTTGCCAACAATATTTACTTCCGGGCTCAGCATTTCTCTTGCATCGCTCTCCTTTTTTAGTTGTAGCTTGGCATCTGTTATCTGAATATGTCGATCTGTAAACATTTGTTTTATTGTCATTTTTTATATTTGTTTTGTTTTCGACATCAACTTCATTTTTATCATTGATATTTATATATTTCTCTAAGGACAATACCCTATCTTTTAAATCTTTATTTTCTTTTTCAAGAGAACTTACTTTTGATTCTAAAGAAACCAACCTGTCTTCTATTGATATGACATCTTTAAAAGATGTCATAAAAACAAACATAACGAATAATAAAAAATACTTATACATATATATATTCAAATTACATTTTACCCATTGCTTGCTAGTTCTGTATTTACTGATAGTCCTAATATTTATTGCCTCTTTATTGCCATACCGCTAACGAAGTAGCCTGTTATCACAGTCCCGAATTGTTGATTAGTTTCCGTGATTGGCGTTATACTCAATCCTATAATACCATTGGCATCATTCTCTACAGCACGATTGTATAGCTCCTCTATCGCCTTATCCGTTGTAGCCTTAATGTATTTGCCATAATTAATATTTAATTTAACGCTAGGATCACCAGAGTAAACAGCGTCATCTATATACTCCTTTGTATTGACATCCTTCACCTCATATCCGCTATTGACTTTAGCCGTGACACTTCCGATAGGCATGTAATCAAAGCTTACGGAATTTGATTCTGTCATAAAAAAACCTTTTTTTGAATATTTAGAATAATCAATGATGCTAGATTCTTGTATATAAGGAAACTTAGCGACCGAACATCCGAAAAAAACGAAAAAAATAAATGAAATTGAAATGATTGTCTTTAATTGTCTCATGATTTACGATTTTACTACATTATACTAAACTGTCTTATACACAAAATAACTCTCGCCAACGCCGTTATGCTCTCCTTCCTCACGTCCTTCGGGTCATGCTCCTTATTATATGACACTAGATTCAAGTAGTCGTTACCCTCACTTGACTTCTTCACGTATTTAACCACGACAGACACATCGGAATCATTCTCGATCTGCAATATGTATATCTCACCGTATTGCACGGATTCTATGCTATGCACTTCTTTGTACGCTATTATATCACCGGATTTAAGCAACGGGTACATGGAATCACCTATCACCTTTACAGCCCCATCGCACTTCGGCATGTTAGGTATCGATATTTTCCCTAGGTAAGCCTTGTTTCGATCCCCATCCTCCGAGAATAGACGGCTTAACCCAGCAGATACATCTATATCGTATAAGTTAAACTCGGACATCGGATATATCTTGTCCGGAGTCTTAGGATGGGACAAAGGGATTATGTCTCCGGATGCTTCTTGGGTTGACGGTTGCTTTAGCATGTCGCCTACCCCTGTAATAACCCATACGGGATCTAAATCGGAATATACTCTAAGTATATTCTCAACAGCGTTAGCAGAAATGCTTTTTGTCTTTCTCCAATACCCATTGGAAAATCCTGCATCCACTTCCAGCTTATAAACGCTAATCCCTTTAAAATCAATATATTTTGAAATCCTATCTTTTGCATCCATAAGCGTATTGTATAATTAATGTTAATACTGAGTATATATTCTCGTTAATATGAGAATTATTAGAATATAGTCTATATATTTGCATCGGATTCATATAAGAAACCGGTACTTATAAGTTTAATACGCAAATATAGGAAAATAATTATAGTCATGAAAAGAAACAAGATTTTAGTTCCATATGGGGCAAGAAAAAAAATAGCAAAAGACACCGGATTCTCTGATATATGTGTTCGTGATGCGTTAAACGGGGTGACGAACACGGAGAATTCAAGGTTGATAAGAGACAGGGCATTAAAGTTTTACGAAGGTGTTGAAATAAAATAATGGATCATGGCACGAGAGAGAAAGACAGGGAAAGTGGAGCCTATCCAAAAAATATGGCTCTCGAAAGCGGAGGCTATGGCATATCTAGGATGCTCGGATAAATTTTTACTGACACTCAGAGATCATGCCGAGATTATGTTCGCACGATGGAACAATACCATATGGTACGACTTGAGGAGTATTGATCGCTTCTTAAATCGGAACAAGGTAGGATAACAACCAAGCCCCATAGCTCAACGGATAGAGCGTCTTCCTCCTAAGAAGAAGGTTCCGGTTTCGATTACCGGTGGGGCTACCATTAAGATCTTTGACGTATTGTGACCCGGAACGCAGCGACGCCTTCAACGTCGTGAGGTTCCCGGCTATATCAAGGTAACGTGATAGCGATATATGCGCCGTGACCCACGCTGGGATATAGCTTACTATAACATCTTCCGTGTATCCTTTTGGTGTTATGCCGGCGGCGGCATTGGTTAACCATCATGGAGGATGTACGATATACTCCCCCACCCGTTATCATTCGGGTTCGAAACCGTTGGAGGTTGTGGGGGTGCGAACATTAAAATATAAAAAACATGAAAGAGAGAGAATTAAAGATATGGTGTGTAGAACAAGCATCAAGATGCTGCTCCAATGAGAGGGAATTAGTGAAGTTAGCTAAGGATATTTTTGATTGGGTAGCAAATAAAGGGGATGATCATCGCACCAAATTTATGGATACAGATGATATCCCCATAATTGATCCCGGCGACTACCCTTTGGTATCTACATCCTCAGATGAGAAAAACTGAGAGAACCCACATCTTTGGCAAACGACCATAGTTAGTGGCATAGATCCTTTTCCCGGTCTTGTGCTTGACAGTAATTGATATTTATCGGCATATATTACTGCCCAAGGCTTGGACAACCCGCAATTCGGACAAGATTCCCTTAAATAAGAGATCTTCTTGATAACATCAGAAGCATTCATATAATTTATTTTTTCGTTTAGCGGCCTAAAGATAGGCAAATTAGCCAAGACCACAACTATTCCCGCCAAGAGAGCCAAAGACTCGCAGGTTCCGGAGCGAGACCGGAGGCGGGACGAAACCATTTGCACTGTTTGACATGTTTATGTGTAATAAAGCTACCAAGACCTTACAATACCGCCGTGAGGCAGGAAAGAATATTAGTTTTTACTTAAACTGTGCCGGGGTGGGATTCCCCGGCAAACGCTCCCTTAGCTCAGTTGGTCGAGAGCATTCGCCTCATAAGCGAGAGGTCGCCGGTTCAAGCCCGGCAGGGAGCACGTTTCACCCCTAGGGGTGCTTATTCAATCAGAAAATCAAAGTCACAATTTTTGCAAACAGGTCTCCGTCCGTGAGGATATGAGGCCTTTTCACATCAAGAAATTTAAATCAACAACATATGATAAAGAGAAACCAAGCATGGCTCTGGAAGATATTCCGGGCCATAAAGAGCGTGATCGTCTTTTCTTTTAGGATGATATCCGCTACCGTACTAGGGCTAATATCAATAGTGTCAATATTTGAGTGGTACGAAAAACCTCTCAATATTCACCTCTTGATCCTAGCGATCATATCAATCTTTATTGTGGTACACCAAATAGTTATAATGACTTATGAGTCAGAAAAATGATTTCGGGGTGATATACGTGGTGCAAGCCCCTTCAAGGCCTAACCGATCCAAGAAGGACGATATCCTAGACGAGCTAAATTCTCTTAGCAAAGAAGAACTAATAGAGATAAGAAAAGATATTGTAGAACTAATAAATAGTAAATAGATGAAGACATTCGAAGAATTAAAAGAAGATCTGCTTGAACGGGCTAAAAAACATCACGCTTGCCAAGATGGATACAGTATGGGGTTAAACGCAAAAAGCAAACAAGACTTGCTGAAAGCGATAACCGATAATTGGTATTGGGTCTTGAGTGCGTCCAAGATGATTGACGCAAATTACCTAGAAAAAAACTTTACTGAGGAGGAATTAACCGAAGCTGGCATTTACACAAGAAAAGAACACACCTCTAATGCTAAATCATTTGCTTGCGGCTCTGCCACGGTCAAGGCTTACGACTCTGCCACGGTCGAGGCTTGCGACTCTGCCACGGTCAAGGCTTGCGACTCTGCCACGGTCGAGGCTTACGGCTCTGCCACGGTCAAGGCTTACGATAACTCATATGTTGAGGATTGCACAAAGAACATAAACACAGTTTCCGATCATGGAATAGTCAAAGACTACTACAATCATAAGATATATATAAAGAAAGGAAAATTCGAGATTATCGAGATCGAATAAATTCAAGGTCTTAGCTTATCGGTAGAGCGCCCCTAACATGGGGATGGCCGGGTTCGACTCCCGGAGGCCTGCAAATCAAGATAAATGAGAGACATCTACATCAAAGACCCCGACGGCGAACCGGAGTACGACGGGGAGGAGGACAACGAGGAATATGAGGAGAGCATGGAGGAGCTTAGGTTCCTATGTGATTCATATAATTGGTAACATCCCGCCCTTACGAGGTGCAACCCCGACCCAGACCGGCAACCGATATCCTAGACAAATGGTAGGCCATGACGATATCATTGGCCCGGAGGAAAGGGACACGGTAGTGAGGGAAGGGCGGCCGATGGTCTTAGTCCGGGTTCGACTCCCGGAGGCTGACGAAACATTTTAAAAATAAATATTATGCCTATTTTAAAGAAAACAGACGTTAGGCCGCTTAGACCTATTATCATGGTCATTTACGGCACACCGGGAACAGGAAAGACATCCCTTTCCAACACGAGCGAGAACCCATTATTGATCGATTGCGACCGGGGATTTGACCGGGCGGCGAATCAGGTCGACACGCTTACGGCGCAAACATGGGAGGACATCCTCTCCGAGGAAAGCTCGATGAAAGGTTATAAGACCATTATCGTGGACACGGCGAAATCAATGCTGGATGATTTCTTGGCCGTATACGGGGTTAAGCAAGATTACAAGCTGAGTAAGAACAAGCTTAAATTGTTCGGTTACATAGCGGACGAGTTCAAGAACTTCGTCAACAGGAGACGATCCGATTGCTCGGATATCATCTTCGTATGCCATGACAAGGAGACCCAAGAGGGAGACTCTATAAAGCACTCCCCCGACTGCACTGGACAATCCAAGGATCTGTTGATCCGCATAGCGGACCAAGTAGGGTTCATCACCATGATAAACGGGAAAAGGACCATATGTTTCGATCCTACGGATACCACCGTAGGGAAGAACGTGGCGCAAATACCTCCAACCGTTATACCCGAATGCAACTCATCGGAGTTTCCCTCCTTCATGGCCGGTATAGTGTCAAAGGTTAAAAAGGCCATACAAAGCAAGACCGAGGAGCAAAGGGTCGCCTTGGAAGCGCTAGAGCAGGCGAACATAGCGCTGGAAGCCGTGGAGACGGAGGAAGAGGCGAACCATATGATAGAGATCAAGCAATCCCTGAACAAGGTATTCGAGAGACCTTTCAAGGAGAAAATGATACGAATCCTAGGAGAGAAAGGATTCGTATTTAACAAGGAAACGGGTAAATTCGTCAAGGATGAAAAGGTTGCTTAGGGTGACCCAACTGGAGAAGTTCAGGCGTTACATAACGGAACATTCCGAATATGATGACGAGCGATCGGTCATAGACAATCTCACCGGGCAATTCACGGGAAACCAGTATACGAGAGTGGGGACGGCCTTCCATAAGATAGTGGAAGGCGATACCACCGGATGCAAAAAGATACCTAGAACGGATACAGAGATTCCGGGGAGGGAGTTCGATATAGACGGCTACCCCGTGAAGCTGGACTTGAAACAATGCAAGACAGCTCTGGAATACAAGGACCGCTTCCCGAACGCCTTCCACGAGATAAGGGAATACATGGACATGGGGGAAATAGTCATAACGGGTTGCGCCGATATCATAAACGGCCTTGAGATAAGGGATATAAAGACGAAATACTCTCCTATAAAGGACTCCGATTACACGGATAGTTGCCAGTGGAGGTTCTACATGGAGCTATTCGGTGTGGGAGACTTCTTTTTCGACTTGTTCCAGTTCGTCGGATACGACAAGGACAAACATGGTTATGATGTCCGTGGACTGGAGCTTAAACCTTACGCCCCGGCTATCGGATGTCATTGGTACAACACCATGGAGCGAGACAATCGTATCCTGCTCAAGGAGTTCGTCCAATGGTCCAAGTTCAGGGGCCTATTCGATAATTTACCAATCTACAAATCATAAAAGAGCATGAGCAAGAGCATAAACCAATGCCTATTGATAGGCAACGTAGGTAAGGACCCGGAAATAAGGACTTTCGATAATGGGGTCAAGGCGGCGACATTCTCCTTGGCCACCTCCACCGGAGGATACAAGAGGCAGGACGGGACGGATGTCCCTGAGAAAACCCAGTGGCATAACGTCGTGGCATGGCGTGGACTGGCCGAGATAGCGGAGAAATACATCCACAAGGGAGATAAGGTGACAATCCTAGGGACGATCAATTACAGAGAGTACGAGAAAGACGGCATAAAACGGTATGTCACCGACATATTGGCTTACGATATCATGCTATGCGGCAAGAGCGATAGCGCCGGTTCCAGACCTCAAGTGACCGCCAACGACGTTCCATCCCAATCGGATTTCCCGCCTATGGCTCAACCTATAGACGATCTACCGTTCTGATCTATGCTTATAAATCCAACAAGCGAGTTCGACCGGGAACGGGCCGACACGTACTACAGGAAATTGATGTCCGGCACCGATCCGTTCGAGATCACGAAGAAAGCGAGACGAAGGACATTGCCGCAAAACGCCCTTTTTCATCTATGGTGCCAAGTGATATCGGACCATATAGGCTATACCTCCTTGGAGGATTGCAAACGGGATGTCAAGAGGGCGTTGCTAGGGATGAGAGAGGAAACGAACAGGATCACCGGAGAGACGCAGAGGGTGGATTATCAGACATCCTCCATGACAACCTCCGAGCTGGCCTCGCTCATGGATAAGATGAAAGCTTGGGCGCAGACCGACCTTGGTTGCTATCTACCCTATTTCGGAGATCCCGGCTATGAGGAAATGTATCAGCAATACAACTGGAAATGAGAAAAAGCGACAGGCCTCCAAATTACCTGATCGACAAGATAGTGAGGCATACTAACATTATTATTACCGCTCCTTATGGCAGCGTCAAATACATGGATGCGGCCAGACTCCTTAAAAAGGAGGTCAAGAAGCTGGAAACCTATAAGAGATACGATAATGAGAGATCTTAAACACTGCCTCAATGAGGCTTGCTCTAAAAGGCATTGCCTCTGTCATCAACGGCAGAGGCATTGGAAAGACCCGTCTAAGACAGACGGGGAAACTATAAGGGCTGGACAGGCTCTATTTGAAGGGAATACCCCTTGCAAGGGGTACATTCCCCAATATGAAAGAAAGAAATTCAATATTAATTATTAATGATATGGGAAAGAGAAAAGAAGGTTCTTACAACTTTGACAAGAACGTACAAATGTTTTTGGCTTGCGCAAAAGACGATAACCGACCCGCTATGGAATGCGTATATTTCAAGGGAGATTGGGCCTACGCCAGTGACGGGCATATTATCGTTAAAAACAGGATATCCGAATGCTCAAACCTTGACGAAGCCATGATACAGGCGTTAGACGGCAAATTGCTGCATAGTCTATTTTTTAAGGACATGTTGAAATATGATGACATCCTTATCTCTGATGACGGGATAGAGTGTCATAAGAAAAATGATAAGGCGTTCTTCTATTTCGCAGATGATAACTTAAAATATCCAAACGCAGAGAAGGTGATACAAAGTTATCTAGCAAAACCCAGCGTCCCACTTCCGCAAATATCCTTTAACATGGGCTTATTCGACATAATGAGGAAAGCTCTATATGAATGCGATCGATGCACGGCTACTTTCAAGGGCGTTAACGATGCCATCATTTTTGACAGCATGGTAGAAGACGTAAGCAGTATTGGATTAATCATGCCTTTATACAATGAGGCGCTAAATCAAGAAGCTAATTAATATTAGAGTGTGTTTTTCATGGTATTAGATTTGGGTTAATTAATGATTGTCCCCGCCGTCCGGGAGGATATGCGGGGCAAACAAAAAAAAGAAAATTATGGAAATAGTTAAAAGCAAAAGTTTTAAAAATGGTAAAGTTTACTGTTTACGTCTTGAAGATGGTATGCTTGTAGAAACTACCGACACATTTCTTCCGTATTATACTAAAGATGCTATAGGAAGAAAACAAAATTTCCTTGATAATGATAATCTTGGAAATCGTTCTGAAAGGTGGATGATTGGAGTTTCAACCATGAGTGGTTGTCCTGTACGTTGTAAGTTCTGTGCCACTGGTAATATGAAGAAATACCGCAATCTTACAGCGGACGAGATTATAGAACAAGTACTGTTTGTTACCAGAAACGCAGGTTACAACCCGCAGGATTCCAAAGAGTTCAAGATTAACTATACTCGTATGGGAGAGCCTTTCTTGAATATAGAAGCTGTAAAAGAAGCTATTGAACGGATTACGGAAATGTTCCCAAATACTCACCATTACGTTTCTACGATTGGTATTAAAGATAGTGACTTTTCTTTTGTGAAAGGCAATGTTACGCTACAGATTAGTTTGCACAGTTTTGATGAAGAAAAGAGAGGCTGGCTTATTCCTTATCCGAAGAAAATGTCTATTGAGGAACTTGGGCAAATAAGAACAGAAAGCAATCTGAAAACAACTATCAACCTAACATTGGTAGATGAATCTGACTTTGATGCGGATAAGCTGGAGAAGCATTTTGATAAGGAGTATTTCTTCGTGAAGTTATCTCCAATCAATCCAAATAATATATCAGAGAAAAACAATCTTGGTAATGGAATTATCGAGGGAGTGAATTTAGTATAAACAATTTAATTTACAGAATCATGGAAAAGATTAAAGAACAGCTTGAAAAGATGGGCTACGATTATGCAGTAGCCATTGCAACAAAGTCAGAGGTTGAGAACGGAGCCGCTTGCGGTCAGTTGTCTATCATCGTTGAAAGTGATACAGAGGGATGATTTAAATTTTGATTTAAAACTGCCTACTCTATTTCTACAGAGTAGGCAAACATGGTGGTATGGCGGAATTGGTAGACGCTAATTGAGTGTGGTTAATCGTAGAGTGAAATTCTCTGCTAAGTGTTAGATAGGTTGAAAATAAAACCTGACAATCCACATCAATCCTATCGTGCAGGTTCAAATCCTGCTACCACCACGAATAACAAATATCTAATATGGAAACAATACAAGATTTAGATCACTTGACAATGGCCATATACCTTATCACCGCGATGCTAGGTCTAATCGCAGTGATCTTGGCCGTATTCTTATTAATAAACGACAAAGAAAGGAGAAATCCATGGGAAAGAAAAAACATGATTTAGTGATAGCCGTTGACCCGGACATAGATAAATCCGGCGTATGCGTACTGTCTCCTTCCACGAGACAGCTAATTCTAAAGAGCCTCCCCTTCCCTGTGTTGGTCGATTTCATAAAGGAGGCAAGAGAGAGATACAAGGTGATAGACATAGTGGTCATTGTCGAGGCCGGATGGCTTAACGAAAAAAGCAACTTCCATAAGGCTAGGGGTAAATCCGGCGAGAGGATAGCCAAGTATGTAGGTCGTAACCAGCAAACCGGGATATTGCTTCTCCAGATGTGCGAGCACATAGGGATTCCTTGCGAGGAGGTAAAGCCTTTGACCAAGCATTGGAAAGGGGACGAGGGCAAAATAACCCATGAGGAACTCTCCTACATAGTCGGTCCCTTGCCTAAGAGAACGAACCAAGACCAACGTGACGCTACGATTCTGGCTTGGTGGTACGCCGATCTACCAATAAAAATAAAGACTTGGTGATATGGCGAAGAAGAAAGACGAGCAAGAAAAGGTGAAATGTGGCAATTGCGCCAACGGACATCCTCACAAGGGGCTATGCGTTTGGTGCATCATACATGATGCTGGACGGGTAGCTAACTCCACGAGATTTTGTAACACTTTTAAAAAGAGATAACATGGATATAAAGAAAATGTCAAACAGGGATCTCAAATATGGCATAGACCGATGCAACGCAAGGTTGGCCGGGATAATGCCAATGGGATACATGGACAAGGAACTATGCCTCGATGCGATGGAGCGATATAGGCAGGAGTTGTATAACAGGGGGATAATATATTAAATACATGATATGGAAACAAGGAAAGAGTTAACGAGCTATTTCCCTCACGACAGTAATGCCAGAAACTCGGATAAGCTGATTCGTTTACGAATGAGGCATAAAGCCGCCGGATATGGTGTTTTCTTCATGATATTAGAACGTCTTAGAGAGGAGCCAAGCTATATGAGTGTCAAAGATTATAACATGATAGCCTTTGACCTTCGTGAGGACGCATCCCTAATAAAGTCCGTCATTGAGGATTTCGGGTTATTTGTCTTTACCGAGGACGGTAAGTACTTCTACTCCGAAAGCTTCAAGAAAAGAATGGAATTCAAAGACGATAAATCAAAGAAACGATCCGAGGCAGGGAAGATAGGTTTAGCTAAACGATGGGGCAAAAAAGAATCAGAAATAGCAAATGCTACAGAATTTATAGCAAATGCTACGGATAATGATAGCAATGCTATAGCAAAAGACGAAAAAAATATAGCAAGAAAAGAAAAGGAAAGTAAAGATAATAATATACCCCCTACCCCCAAATCGGGGGACACCGTCACTCCCGTTCCGGAAGCGGGCGATAACTCAGAAAAGGTAAAAACATGGAAAGATGATTTCAACATCTATTTGGATTTAGTCCGTAGCGCATATAAGAGCATATGCGACGATCCAAAGATCATGGAGACCCAACAAGCCTATTATCCCGGCGTAAATATAAAACTATCTCTCGAGAAGGCTTGCACAAATTTCTGGGCGACGGATGCCGGATGGAAGCACAAGAAAAAAAGTAGGGCTAAAGAGATTGACATGAGAATGACATTGATTAACGCAATAGACAAAAACAAGGTTTATTATGGCAAGAACGAGCATCGCACAGACCTCACTTACATCGTCCCAGATTGACGGGAAACTACCTCCCCAAGCCAAGGAGATAGAGCAGATAATACTAGGGGCTTGCCTCATAGAGAGCGACGCTTTCGAGAAAATCGCCTCGGAACTATCTGAGGCCGATTTCTACGACAAGAGGAACCAATCGGTATTCAAGGCCATATCCGGGCTATACAAGGAGAGAAAGCCCATAGACATGATGACGGTCACCCAAGCGATGTTGTCATCCGGAGATCTCGAGAGTATAGGAGGGCCGATCTACATAGCCTCCCTTACCTCCAAGATTGGGTCATCGGCCCATATACTGGACCACGCAATGATAGTCAAGGAGCGATCCATACAAAGGAAAGGACTGGTGATAGCCAATGAACTTGAGAACGCTATCTATTCCAACGAGGATATAGGTGACGTACTGCACAAGGCCATAAACGGATCAGAGAGCCTCATGGAGGAACTTATCGGTAAGTCCAATGGCGAGCATATATCCAAGGCTCTTAAAGGCTCCATGGACGGTTTATACAAGCGTGTGGAGATGGCTAGGAAAAACATCCGGTCTGGTGTAGACACTGGGCTTCACGACCTGAATAAGATCACTAACGGCTGGCAACCGGGAAACTTGGTGATAATAGCCGCTAGGCCCTCCATGGGAAAAACGGCCGTGATGCTTCACTTGGCCAAATCGGCGGCAAAATCCAACACGCCCGTGGCTATATTCTCGCTTGAAATGTCCGACATAAGCTTGGCCAACAGGTTGATCCTATCCGAGTGCGACGTAGATCCGGAACGGTTCAAGTCCGGGTATATGACAAACGAGGAGATCAACAAGGTAGAGAAGGCAGTCAACGAGCTTTGGAGGCTCCCGATCTATGTCGATGACAACCCGTGCGTTACGATGGATTACATCCGCTCACGATGTAAGATACTGAAGAAGCAAGGCAAGTGCGGGATCATCATGGCCGACTATCTCCAATTGGCGGAGAGCGGGGAACGGGAAGGAAACCGTGAGCGGGAGGTAGCCAAGATGTCAAGGACCGCCAAGATCACGGCGAAGGAGTTAAAGGTTCCCTTCTTGCTCTTATCCCAATTGAACAGGGGAAACGAGGCCAGACCGGACAAGAAACCCCTCCTATCCGATCTTAGGGAATCCGGGGCTATCGAGCAAGACGCTGATATCGTAATGTTCATTCATAGACCGGAGTATTACAAGATCGAGGTCAAGGACAAGAACGGCAACGTAGAACGCAATTACGGAGAGTTGATCGTGGCCAAGAATAGAGATGGGGCCACTGGATTAGTAAAATTTAAGCATAATGACGGCATGACCAAGTTCTACGATTACGGGAGTTGTGACAAGGACATGCCATTTTAAAAACAGATCATGGAAATAACAGAGAGATTGAGAAACACCCCTACCGGCTTTGTTATCCAAGTCGGGATAAACAGGGTGCAAGTCAAGCGCTTCGAGGCAATATACCAAGGGAAAGCGGTCGTATGCAGGGGATGCCTGTTCCGGGGCGATGGAGCTAGGGATTGCGAGTACAGCAAGGCTTGCATGGCCCATCTGAGGCCGGATCATGATAGCGTGGTTTTTGCTAAAACGAGAGAGACATGACACATGGATCATTATTTTCTGGCGTGGGCGGTTTTGACCTTGCCGCCGAATGGATGGGATGGGAGAACCTGTTCCATTGCGAGATTAACGAGTGGTGCCAAAAGGTACTGAGGTTTCATTTCCCAAAAAGCATTCAATATGACGATATTACAAGAACTGATTTCACTCCGTGGAGAGGGAAGGTTGACGTACTCACAGGAGGGTTCCCTTGTCAGCCATTTTCAACGGCAGGAAAGCGAAGGGGAGCGGAAGATGACCGTTACCTCTGGCCGGAAATGCTTCGGGCAATACGGGAGATACGACCCGCTTGGGTCATTGGTGAGAACGTTGCTGGAATCACCAGCATGGTACAACCCGGCAGTGAGGTTACGGTGGAAAGTCAAGCCTCTTTGTTTGAAAAGGCTGACAAGGAAACAATACTCGAACAAGAGTACGTTATCGAAACCGTCTGCCGAGATCTTGAACGTGAGGGATATTCCGTCCAGCCGATTCTTATTCCAGCTTGCGGTGTCGGAGCGCCGCACAAGAGGGACAGGGTATGGTTTATTGCCCACTCCGAGGGCGATGGAGATCGTGGAGCATCCCATGAAGGCGGCGGAACGACTCAAGGATCGTACGGGAAAGAAATTGAACAATCTTTCATCGGGAGCGGCATTTGGACTACTTCCCACCCCAACTGCTCAAGAGGGCTTCAATTCGGGGAAAGGAGAGATATTCGTGACAAGGAACAATACGATCAGGATAAGGAACCAGAACGGCACGAGCAGCCGTCTAGGTTTGGAGGGAGTGGTGAAGCATATGTTATATCCGACACCGACAGCCCAAGATTTCAAGCGAAGGGGTCCGAACAGCAAACAACAGGGATTACCGGAGGCGGCCTACGAAAAGATGTTACCGACACCTACGGCGAGAAGCTACAAACATGGCTCAAAAATAACGGACGGGAGATCGAGGAGGAAAATATCGCAAGGCTGGACAATGGAGTTGAACAATCTTGCTGTATCAGGGCTTTTGCCGAATCCGACAAGAAGAGACGATGCCTTATGCAATATACCAGTAATGATTGGCCAGCATTGTCAGCAGAACTATGGAAAGACTTCCCAACTCAACCCCCTGTTTGTCGAAGAAATGATGGGTTACCCTTTGATGTGGACTACCTTGCCATTCCTTTCACAAAATGGAGACAAGAATCCATAAAAGCCTACGGAAACGCCATCGTCCCACAAGTAGCATTTGAGATATTCAAGGCGATAGAAACATCAACCTTTCATCATAGTTGAAAGCCGCATTCAGCTATGAGGAGAGTAATCAAAATCAAATAATCATGAAACAATACAACGATTGGGAAGAGATCGACAAGGACACGAACGGACTTGTCACCTCGCTAACCTACATGGTACTTTTCGTGAACGACCAAGTGTATAACTACACGGTCTCGCTCATGGAAGCCATGAGGAATAGCGAGCACTACAGGCATAACGCAAAACGGACGGCCAACGCTATCGAAAAAGAGATAGACGCTTATAACACCAACATCTTCCGGATAGCCAAGGCCAACAAGGAGGCGTTAGCCGAGATTACGCAAAGCATGGAGGAGGACGTGCAGCCTCATATAGACCGGTATTACTACACGATCAGCCAGATATTGCTGGATCACGGGGTATCAGGCTCATCTAACCGGATCGCATCCCTGTCATCCACGATAAACATGCTGGCGCAGATGTCGAGGATCACGATAAGCGATTTCGGCGACAGGATGCGGAAAATCGTCCCGTTGGCCTACAATCCCCTATCCTATCTGGCACTGGACAAGGTAGAGTATCTAAGCGACCGGTTATCGAGCGAGGTCACAGGAAAGGACGTGAGAATAAACTTAAATGAGCAGCCCGGGATCGTGAAGGCGTTCACGGCGATAAGCAACGCCTTGCTAAGGCCGGAGGTCTTTGAGAAGGCTTTTGAGAAAGCGGGGTAAATTATTAATTTGATCATTATGATTCATGAGCGGAAACAGAAATAAACTTATAGCCTTCAATTACTTCGGAGGGAAATTCACTTGGTTGGAGTATCTGTACACGAACTTTCCAAGAGATTTCACCCATCTGGTCGATCTGTTCGCCGGAAGCATGGCCGTTTCTCTCAATTATCCGGGAAGGATCATTAAGACAGCAAACGAGATAAACGGGGATATAACCAACTTCTTCGAGGTATTAAGGGATCATGAGCCGGAGTTGACAAGGTTATTGCTGTTAACCCCATGCTCCGAACTGGAGTATAATAACTCATGGGAACCTTCCGGGGATAAGATAGAGCGTGCAAGGAGGTTTTACGTCCGTATCCGGCAATCATTCTTCGGGTTGGGAGCGCAACAGAAGAACAAGGGTTGGCATTGTACCAAGCAACATGTCAACGCCAAGGGCGGAGAGACTGTCTCCCGATGGAACAATGCGATAGAGAAACTGCATGAGGTCGCAGAGGTGATCAGGGGCAATTTCCAGATCACCAATCTGGACTATAAGGATTGCATTGATCGGCTTGATTTCCCAAACGCTTTCTTCTACGCCGACCCACCCTATCCGCTTGAGTGCCGGGCCTCTTCGAATGATTACAAGTACGAGTTCTCTGACGATAAGCATCGTGAGCTTTCCGATCGTTTGCATTCGATCAAAGGCAAGGCAATGATAAGTAGTTATGACTGTCCGTTAATGCGGGAGTTGTACGGGGATTGGAACATGATAAAGTTCCCGGTCAAGAAGAATAACATCCGGAGCAGTGAGGTACAGGAGGTGATTTGGATTAATTATGATTTAGAGAAAACATTGTTTTGACATGAAAGCGAGAATAAGAAAGACTGGGGAGATCGTTGATGTTATCGCCTTCAAATCTTCCGAAGCCTGTCCTGAAAAGGATTGGGTGCGCTATGTGGATTCCGAGGGGCTTGATCTCATACAGGAACTCAACGCTCTAGAGGATCTAGAAGTTATAGATAAGACGGAGAATAAAGCCGTTGATTGGGAACAACGCAGATATGAGATTGCAAAAGAAATGATGGCAGCGTTTCTTAGTAATTCAAGCAGAGAAGTCTATGAAGGCGCTTTTAAAACACAAGCAGAATATGCCGTAGTTTTTGCCGATGCGCTCATAGCTGAATTGAAGGAAGGAGGTGAATCATGAGAAATAAAGAACTAATAGCTCTTCTCCAAGAGCAAGATCCGGAAGCGGAGGTAATGATACGCACGTCCGACGATCAATATGAGTACGATCCGGTGGATGTAACATGGGACGAAGAGATAGAATGTGTAATTATTCAGGAGGGGTAGATATGAGTAGACTAAAAATACTAAAATCCTCTCTTAAAAAGAAAGAGGATAAATTCAACAAAAAAATCAACGACCACTTTGGGGATGTAGCCTCCGCTAACGGGCAACCTCTTAACGATAAGAGGAACGGACCGGCCACCATGCGAAGATGGGACAGGCAGAACAACGCTATATCCAATCTCCAAAAGGAGATAGACAAAACCAAGTCGGCCATAGAGCGAGAGGAAGGTAAGCTCATAGGCATGGCCCGTAATAAAGAGCTAATGCCAAAGGAGATTACAGATCTTATCGATAATGGCATATTGATACAATGGGGTAAATATCCGCATATATTGTTTGTTGACGGAGTGGATAAGGCACGGATAATCTGGGATAACAAGAAGAAGATGGTCATGCACAAGTTCGCCGATTCATTAAAAGACAAAGAGCAAAGAAAAATATTCGCCCGGGTGTATAATTCGCTTCATGAGGCGATCAACAAGAAGGAGAAATAAAGCATGAAGAAAATAATGTTCAATGACCGATTTAACAATTAAATAAACAATCATGAATCAAATTTGCACGAATAAAAAACAATCCCACCGGCTATTAGAGGCCGGGGTGAGACCGGGGACTGCGGACATGTATTTGGACGAGTTCGAATGTCCGGTCGCATTTGAATATGGCAGGGTTGAAAAGCATGTGGATCAAGATATGGCATTCCCTGCTTGGTCTCTATCCAAGCTAATAGACATGATACCCGATCAAATAGAATGTGAGGGATATAACTATTACCTATTCATACTTCCACGAGATAAAGAATTAACTATAAAGTATTCCGCAGGAAGTAACCTTGCCCAGTCATATTGCAGGGAAAGCTTTTTTGATGCTATCACTGAAATGATTGAATGGCTTATCAAGGAAGGATACCTTGACAAGAAATACCTAACAGATAAATGCGGCGATTGCCGACTTATCGAGGATGAAGACGCTAACGGGGAAGCTTGGTGTTCATTGCACCAAAAGCCGGTAAGGTGCAATAGTAGAGCTTGTGAGGATATTTTAGAGAAAGGAGGATCAAATGATTAAGGTAACGCTTATAGACTAATAAAGGAAGGAGATGCCTGCACATCTCCTAAAAAACAGCTAGGCTTACTTTTTATCGCTCACCAAGAAAGAGAAATAACGAGAGGTCTTAGGATAGATTCTCTTACCATTCTTTACTATGTAGCGACAGAAAATACGAGTCTTGCTGTCTTCGCGCGTTTGGTCTTCCACATTAAACACCTCCTTTCCGATTTGCCTGACGACCTGCATCGTCAAGCTATATTTAGCTACGCCCTGTCAAGCGAAACTAAAAAAAAGCCCAAAGTTACAGGACAATGGGCTTGTGTCTTTTCTCGGACAAGGGAGATAGGACAAGGAGGTGAATGACAGTTCACCAGATTGGAGGTGTTAATGTTCCAACCAAACGCAACGCAAATATACAGGTTTACCATGTACTAACAATGTGTGGTTAGCAATATTTAAATATTATTTAAAATCATGGAAATAATAAGAGATTCTACCATTATGGCCGAGTGCCCCGTATGTCATACTGTATTGAGGTTAAGTGCAGAGGATATCAAAACTTCCCTTAACCTATCGGGATTCTTCATATGTCCAACATGTAACCGTCACACGGTATTGTACAATTCAGAAGGGATATTAAATAATAAGATAAGAGTCAAGATCATAAAAAATGGAGATAAATAAATATGAGCAAGATTGATATGAGACTGACAGTAGAAGAAGCGGCTCATTTATTCGCTGAAAGCAGGAGTAGCGGTAGTGCATTCCCGGCGTATTATCAGGGATTTATTGCAGGTGCCGAATGGCAGTCCTGTCAGTCCCCGTGGATAAGCGTGAAGGAACGTCTACCGGAAAATCAAGACATAGTCTTGGTTAGAGGTGAGTACGGGGGCAAAGCCACCGCTTATCTACATGGCAAGGATAGTGGCTTTATCATTTACGGGGAGGACGCTTATAAGGTATTCGGGGAGGTTACCCATTGGTGCCATATTCCCGATCTTGAGGAATAGTATTAACCGAGCCTTCATGGGAAGGCTCATAATTTAAATAACATGTGCGTACTTATTTACGACGGGGATGTAGAAATACAATCCCCTAAACAACTAGAGGATCATTTCCCGCAAATCACGAAAATGATCCCAGCGGAAGGGTATGACAATATCATACCGGAATCTTGCCTGTGCCAAGTGGACATAGAGAATACTCTTGATAGTGCCGGAATAAAGTATATTGAAGATTGCGGGGACTATATAATCATTAATTCATGGGAATAAGCCAAATTGTCCGGGACGAGAGAGGATTGAAAAAGCTTCTTCGATCGTCCACTGGATTAAAAGTATTCGAAGCTAGGTACGTCGGATGTTACAACGGATTTATAAGCTTGTCAGACGAGGCAATACTAGACAAAGCCCATATCACTTTTTATAGGGGAAGCTGGGATTGTATTAATGGAGGAATATACAAAATATGTATTTATACCCCTTCCATTGGGAATAGGGCAAATGTACCATACATCCAGTCTATCGTGCGTAAGATAACTAATGCCTTGGATATCCGCTTCGGAAAAGATGGATGGAATGAGTGTAACCGATCATTGCTTGAACGATGGAGACCGTTAAGCAGATTCTCGTTCTATTTGCAGTTGCCTAATTTCAGAGATATCATAACAGGCACATCAAGTGCCTGATCCGGCCCATAACCTCATGAAAGTTTATAGGCTCGAAATCCAAGGAATCCGTGAGGCGGTCTATCTCCCGTCTTGCGGATTCCTTCTTTGCGTGTCCTTTATTTTTGGTTTTCTTAGTCATCCATGGCACACATATAAATCCAGACCTTGCCTTCCGGAGCGTCATCATCCATGAAGTAGAAATTAATAGCATCCTCGATGATCTTTTTCTCGGCGTCCGGGCCGAACCATTCAGAGAATTTTACTTCCTTGTCATGCCAGTTCGCGTTAAGAGCAACGTACACGTCCCATATGTTGGTATTTCCCGGTATGCTCATGCCTTTTATAGCGGTAGCCACCTGCTCCATATTCCAGTGCTCGCCTTTATGCTCTCCCGCCTTGCCTTTATGACGCATTGCCGCCACGTCCATCCTAGCAAAGCACTCATTATAATGAGGCCCACAAAAAACCTCATGTAAATCACGCATAACCTCGTCATACGCCTCCGGGTCTTTCTCCCTTAACTTTTCCATAGCCTCCTCCATCACGTCTATGGAGGCCCACATCTTCTTCTCGGAGCCTAGTCCCTTGGCTTGGTACTCCCTTATCTGTTCCTTGTATCTCATATCTCATATTATTATTCGGTAAATATTGATTTCAACTCCAAAAAATCCGCTTCCGTTATACGGATAGCGTTCGTTTCGCCTAGGATAAAATTCATAAGAGCATTATCCGGAAGTTCCACCAATATAGATCCCTCCCCTATCGTACCCTTCAAGAATCCTTGCTCAAACTTGTAAGGTTTCATGCTCTTGAATACGTTCATAGCGTCATCGAATAACTCTTCCTTATCATAATTGCCGTTCTCGTCAGCCACGAACATCATGAAACCCTCTACCTTATCAGTGATCTCCTTGTCCTTTTGCACGAGGATGTTATGGACACCCCTTTTAAGATACTTTCCAAGAGGCTTGAACGCCGTGTTCCCGGAGACGAAAGAATCAACCCTTTCCTCCGCCCATATCTCAACCGAGCTCACCAACCGGCTCTTTAATTCCAACGCTTGCTGTTTAAGTTCCATGATCCCGATTAATTAGGTTGTTTCTTCTTACCGCTATTCTTCAGCTTCAGGAACTCGGCGTAGGGCATATCGGCGTATTTAGACGTATACTCATTAAAGAGCGCTATATTCTTGTTCGCTTCCTCAGAGGCCGATTTCTTGACCCTCTTGGTGATTGTCATAAGGCTGTCCAGTATCTCCTTCCCGTCCTTGGACTCTTCCACGATCGGGCGCATGATTCTCATGTATTCCCGGTTAAGTATGCCCATCAGAGCGTTTTGTGCCTTCTGGTATTCCGGGTCGTTGTTTAACGCCTCGATCTCCATGTCCGTCATATCATTAACGACCTTGTCCATCTCATCCCATAAGGGAGATTGGCTTCTTTTGGGGTTATTCTGAGGGTTTAACACCCGCTGCTTCTGGATTTGTATCTGATTGAGGGTCTCTTGCAACTGACGTTCATAAGCCTCCATCTCATTGCTCATGTTACCGTTAGACCCCAATAACGGGTCACCTCCTATGTATACGTTATTTAATGCCATAATATCTTTTGTTAGTGGTTGGTAATAGGAAAGTGGTAAGCCCCGAGGGGCTACCACTAACTTTTCTTTCTCTTGCTAACCTTAGCCTTCGCCTTGGGCTTGGGCCTCGGATTATCAAGCTGTCTCAGCGGGGGCGCTTGTCTGGGGAAACCCACAGTAGCTACGGTAACTCCCATAACCGGTAACGACAGGGGTGTTAGGCAATACCAGCTCACCCTTGATGTTACGACAATCAAGCTGTCTCGTGTAGTTGACAGAAGCCGTGAACGCCTTGTCGATCTCGCACTAGATCAGACGATCTTGGTAAGGACGGATAGCGGCACCTACGGCTACCTCTTTCTCCAAATGGCTGATACGGGCGTTCAACACGTCAAAACCGTCACGTTGACTCTTGTACAGGCCAAACGCCGCATTGTTAAGCTTGTCGGTTTGATAGTCGTTAAGGTCACGGATAGCCTTGTAGTTCCCGAAATCGCCGTTTACCTGTGATTGGTAAAGCTGGAATTTCTCGGCTACATCCGTATTACGATGGTCGTAATCGGCCTGCATGCTTGATACGTGAAGTCCCCACAATGAGTTAGTCAAGGCGATAGCCTCCTCACAACCCTTTTCCCAAGCCATGAACGCAGTCGGAGCGCCTACCCCGGAACCACCACCGCCTCCTGTGGTCGTGTTGATGTTAACGTTCTCCGGCATACCGGCTCCCCAGCCACCGCCGAACAAGCCGCCACGGTTACGTGACACCGCCCAAGCTCCAAGAGCCGTACCAATGATACCCAATGTCAAGCCGGCGTTACCCACGCCCTTGCTTGCGTAATCCTTGTGCTCATCCTCATGGACGATCTCTTTCTCCTTAATAATTTTCTCTGCTTCCATATGTGAAGTTTTTTATGGTCATATCCGGGTTATCCCGGACACCACAAAAATCCAGAGAAGTGCTCTGCTAAATAAATATCTCCTTGCTAAGTTGTTGCTAGTTCTTTGCGGAAGGGAATGAGACAAAAAAGCGCCGCCAATTTGTATTGACGACGCTTTTACCTTTTAAGGGAGGCTTTATAATGATATGGAAAGGAGCTCTTCTCCTAATTTATGCAAGGCTTTTTCCAATACATGCATTGTAGCGTGGTTGGACTAGATATATGTTTTTTCTATCTGAGTATTTATCGAAACTATTCCTTTCTAGGAATTCATCATACTCCTTAGCTTTTGGTTCATCTAAATTTTTCATACCTTCCTCTTTATATGATATCACTTTAGTTTATCCTGCAATATTTTCTCAAATATCTTTTTATACTCCCGAGGAGTTTTCTTGCTTTGATATAGCATATAAATCAAATCCAAGTATTCTTTCTCAAACAAACTACATATAAAAGTCAAATCAGGCACATTCAATGATAAGCTATGCGTGGAAGTCTTTGTATAACCATAATCTGGAACGACCGTACTATCTTCAGGAAATCTGAAGCTTTGAGTAACTCCATTGCCGTCTTTGTATGTGCCAACATCCTTACTGGCAAGAAACACATAAGATTTAGGGTCATTAGATCCAGAAGGATTTTTTCCATGCACATAATCACTAACCCCAGACCTCTTTTTCGATGTAGTGTATGTGGCTAACACACAATCTTGCCCGTCATTATGTAAAATGATCGCATATTTTGGTTTCGTACATATATTTGACAGCTTAAACGTGCCATATAAAACGTTTCCGGGCTTAAACATTATCGCATGACTTTAATTTACTATTAATCATCATAATCTCCATGGCACCATTATAGTTCTCCAGTTTCTCAGGATCATCCGCTATTAGTCTCTTAAAGTCTAAGCTATAATCTGATACTTTATAATCATTATCGAAAATAATATTATGCTCTTTCTTGGTAATATCCCATAACGATCCCTTTTTATGGGTCAAATTCACCAATTCACTAGGCTTTTTATTCCCATATTCTTTTATGACACGATCTATTATGTCCATTTCGTAGTCGCTAAATTTATCATCCGAGAATGACACCTTCGGCAAAACATAAAAATGATTATCTGATCCTGAACATTTCTCCGCCTTAACATAATCAGAGAACTCCATTCCCCCGCATTTTATATAATATGTATCTGGGGCTACAGGGCCATATTGCCACGCCTTATAATCAAGCCAAGTGACAGGAACGCCATCATCCTTAACAGCCTCTTCATCTATAAGATATAGAAGCTTAATAAGCTGAGTATGGTATATTGGAGATATCCTCTCCGACAAATATACCATAAGATTGCCTATTTTATCTTTATTGACTTTTATTCCTAAACACATTTCGATTTAAATAATTTCCTGTTCAATAAACAAAACCCCGATACGGATTGTTGCGCCGCCGAGGTTTCATTATTATCTTTCATGCCGCAAAGGTCGCATAAAATTTTGTTATATGAAAATTTTTTCATAGACAAATCACATGCCTTACAACATAACGCACCCTCAGACCGTACCGGATAGCTCCTCTTTCACGCTCTCCACCGTTCTTCTCAGATAGTAACTCCTCCTTATCCTGTCCGGGTACAGGTTTCGCATCCGGTTCACGGCTTGCCTCGTCATTCCCGTCAGATCGGATATGATATTATCGCTCAACTTGCGATCGGCCAGTATGGTTATAGCCACTCCCTAGCGTCAACGTTCCTCTCCTTGTTGTTGCTAAACATCATTACCGGATCGGTCCCGCACTCCTTGCAGACTGCCTCTATCACTTTTTTGTAAAAAATTTCCACCTTATTCATAAACTTTTTATTTCGTGGTTTGTTTTACTATCAAAGCCGGGCACAAAAAAATGCACGGCAGAAAGACTTATAAGAATCTTCCCGTCGTGCGTGGCATGAAAAAATAATCAAACTTCCGATCCGATTATTTAGGGAAGATTCTTTTTTCTTTATCCTCCCTTTCCGGCTCGTTCTCACGAAGTCACCATCAAACTAATATAAATTATCATGAACAAAAAAAACGTCAGCCCTTGTTATTCATATAACGCATTCATTCTATTATCAGAGGTTTCCCGGGTGTGAGCCACGGAAGCCTCACCAAATCCTATAGAACCCGCCTATCCCGACATAGGGAGACAACCCGTGTTTACCGATTCCATAACCGGCTATCGCTCCGATTCCCCATCTACGTGGGGTGATCGTCTTGGTTATATACTCAGTCCTTCTATAAACCTCGATGTAATCAAGATTAGGCTTATAGCCGGATATCGACAGACGGTAATCATCCGTCTTGTACTCCTTTTGAGTTATCGGTACCGGAACATATACAGGTTCCTTTACCGTGTCACCGTCCAACGTGATATAAACAGGGAACGGCTCAGGTATTGTTTGTACCAGTGTCTCATAGACCGGGTACGGGATGCTGTCATGTATCGTGTCAACATAAGTAAACGTGTCGGTCTTATGTATTTGATTGCCATCCACATCCCCCCGGACATGGTAGCCAGCCGTGAAACTGGCTACCAAGCACACTAGTATTAATATTACTTGCCAAGGTTTCATATATTGCGATACTCCTCCTCGGCATTAAAACACGGACACATCTTCATCCACTCGTCCGGTTCAATCTTACCGTTACCGTTAAGATCCGGGGATAGGTCACGATGACCGCAGATCCTACTATCCGGGAACTGTACGACCAAATCCAACAACAGCCTTATAATCGACTGTCTCTGTGCCTCCGTACGTGTATCATCCGGATTCCCGTCCGGATCAAGACCACCCTCATAGCATATTCCTATACTGTTCTTGTTATATCCGGTCACATGAGCCGGAATCAATTCCAATGGACGCATAGATACTATCTCCCCGCTCTTCCGGATATAATAGTTATAACCTGCGGAGTTGAATCCTCTCGCCTTGTGGTCTCTCTCTAATTGCTCAGGGGTATAATCCTTATCTACCCTAGTGGCCGAACAATGGATCACGATCAAGTTGATTTTCCTGTTAATCGTTCTCATATCAATTATTTTTTATACTTTTATGCGCTTTGTTAACTTTGTTCCTCTATCATAACCTGTGACAGGCGTGATAGAGGCGTTTTTTACATCCAGCTCCCCTATCCTTTTGGATCTGGGGAGCCTTTTTTATTCTTTGTCTTGTTATACTCATCCAAGAAGTTGACCTTGCTGATAAACTTAACGGCGGCAACCCAATACAAGAAGGCTATCACCTTGTTATCCGGGAATACCTTACCCATGTTCTTCAAGACATTGGTCCCGTAAAACCATATCATCGCCCACGTGATCCAAGACACGAAAGCCTTGGCGTTATCCTCCGATATATCCATCATCACGCCTATCCAGAACGAGATGATTATGATCAGGAAATAGACTAGCATGTACACCCAGCTACGGATGAACTTGCTCTTCCGGAAATCCCCGTGATCCGCGGCCAACCCCCAGAACGTATCGATGAAGGCCAGCGACAGGATCACCACCAAGAAATTCTCGATCGGCGAAACGAAGTTCATCGCCGTGACAACGGCGGCTATGGCGATGGACTTGGCCCAATTTGCGAGGTCTGATATGTAGGAGAGGTAGCGGTACATATTTTGTATTTAATATATTTTTTCGAGAAACAGCAATCATGGTGCGATGTTAGCCCATTCCATTTAATCGCATTTCAGATAAGAGTAAATTATTTCCAACCGGGAAGCCTCGATATCGTTAGCGTCAAGCAATTTCTCCAGATTCAGATTGTCCAGTTTCTCCATCTCGACATCCTCGCTCTCCTCCAGTATCTTCTCGACAAAATCATTGACCTCCTTGTTGTATCCTTCTATGATCGAGGACGCGTCCCTCAGCTCATCTCCAGACATCACGGGCTTACCGCCCGTGTTCACGGAATCATTATGGCCACGAACCTTTTTCATCAGGTCGTCAAAGCCCTCCGGCTTAAACTTCTCAATGGCTTCTTTTATATCAGCCTCGTATGTCTCCGATATGGGGCGCAATTTTCTAAGGTTGTTCAACACCGTCATCTTCGAGGATGACACCATACCGGTCAGCTTGCATCCGTTCAACACCTTGTACAATTCAATGGCTTCTTTCTTTTTCATATGTTTTTTATGTTATAATTCAACTTGTAGCCCGGTCGCGTCTGAATGACACGACCGGAAAAATAGATTAATCCATCATCACAGATACTTGGTTCTCGACAGCGTCGATGTATTTCAAGACCTCACCGCTTACTTGCAGAACGGTTAATGTGCTATCATTAACATTGACGCTCAATCCCCCAAATCTGGTGTAGTTATAGCTTCCGATATAACCGGCTTGCTTGTTATAAACCTGTCCGTTCGCCTCGGATACCTTGTTCTCGCTCGTTATCGTAACACGGCTCTCCTTGATATCAAGGATATCTCCGGTGCCATTAATGAGTTTTGTTACGCTCTCTGTCTTTACTTCTTGTAATGTCATGATCTTTAGTTTTTTAAATGTTTATTCATAAAAAAATGTTACAACTATATGCGTTCCTTGTGAGTTATACATCCTATTCTGGTCAAAATAAAAAGACTCTGTATCACCGACATGATATACAGATAACATAGGAGGTCTTTCTGTAGGCTTAAAAGCAGATGTTACGTTTATAGTCTCCAATATGGAATTATCAGCGTTGCTTACTTTCTCATATCTTAGTCTAACAAGTCTTCTGTTGTCAGCGCTTATACCACCTAGCCCTGTGTATGTACCATTGACATGATTTTCACTTATGACATCGGTTAAACGGAAAGCATGCGCAAAGTTTTCTATATACACATCGGCTATATATGCTGGAGAAGCATCCGCGACAGTAATAGATAGCTCTCCGAATACAGGCAATACCCCAAGCATATTAAAATCAACCGTTGGCGTGCCTATACCTGCGGCAGTGCCTAAAGCCATTTTAATAGTATATTTTTTAGTATATGTACTTGTAGTATTTATCATCAATGGAATTTTTCCCATACTCATGAGCGAATTACGGGTTATTGCCTTGACTTCTGATCTAGAATATATAGAACTCCCATCATATACAAAAAGTTGGCACCCATTTACCCCGCTAATCTTAGACCAATCGTAATCGCCAAGATTGGCTTTGAGCTCTATATCTGTGTTTATAGGCAACGTACCGTGCCGTACAAACGTCTTTTTTATATTTGGCATTATCGGGATTGAAGCGTCGGTGTTGTGCCCCCTGAAGCCCCCAAGACTAAAAATATATTTATTAGAGGAATCTCTTTTTAGCTCAAAGCGTACAGGCTTAGATGGGCTATCAACCAATTTCCACTGGCCCGGGGAATTATTGCACCATATATTCCAATACGGGTAAGAAGAAGGTAAACCTTCAGAATCAATAATATTTCTTCCATGGACTTGCGTGTAGCCATTTTCTACTATCTCAAAAGCATACCCGCCTTTACCACCAGATTTTGCCTTGGCACATAATGTACCAAGATCAGTGCTTGGGCAATTTATTGCATTTCGCACCATCATTATCGATATATCGTTATTCGGTAATGTAGCCATTTTACGCCGCTTTTAAATCGTTCAACTCCTTTCTCAACTCTCTAACCTCTTCCTCAAGGTCCGCTATGCGCTTGTCCTTGTCGGTCATCCATGCCTTTGTAGATCCTATCCACTTATTAGTATCATCCATAAACGGAAGGAATGTCTGGATGGACTTGATAGACAACAGGCATCCAGTCTTCCCATAGTCATACCCATACCAATCATTATTAACGCCAGTACCTTTACCCGTAACCATTATAGGTAATATCCCGAGCATCTGCTGAGCAGACAACCCGACTTGCCTTACCTTATCCTTATCGTCATTCATGAAATAATAAAATAGCTTCACGGGTATCAACGAATGGAGATCTATGTTGAAATCGCTCAGATATGTTTTTCTCCTCATGTCCGAGTTGCTTATCCAGCTACCTCCATTGGCGGTAGCGTTACCACTATCCGCGAAACTGAACCCCTTGGCCCAGTTTGTCCCGGATTGGGTAATGGATATAGTCATAGTATTCCCGCCATGATTCCAGTTGCAATAATACCCTCCATACGTAGACCTAAAGGCCAGCTGTACCCCATTGGACGTGAATCCGCCATTAAGATATCCAGAAAATGAAGGCCCCGCAGGTCCTTGTGGCCCTGTCGCTCCTGTTGCCCCTTTAGGCCCTTGTGGCCCAGTCGCTCCTGTTGCTCCTTTAGGCCCGGTAGCTCCTTGCGGCCCCCGGATGTTCCTCGTGGTTGGGGTAGTCGTTGACGTGCTGTTCGTCCAGCTAAGATTACCACTCGTATCAACGGATGGATACCAGTATTTAAATGGAGCTGGAGCGTTCCCTGTGGAATATGCCACAACATCACCAGTGGCTCTTATATTTTTGCTAGACGTGAAATTGCTAGTACAATTCAGCGTGTCGCTTGACGTTGTTATGAGCCGGGACGTGTAATCGGATGTACTGTTACCGTAGTGAAAATCGATATATGGTGTGGAATTATTCAACTCGATATATCCTCTGCCAACAAGAGTATTATTGCTGCTACTATTATTACTCGTATTAGCGTCTCCAACATATACGCCTTGCGTAAAATATCCATTTGAGAACCTTCTTGATGAGTAGCCAACACTATAAGAATTATTACTTCTAGGATATATATCATTAGCCGTAATAGCCCCTGCAACTTCCAGTCTATCTACTGGGGATGATGTCCCGATTCCGACATTGCCGTCGGCCGAGATTCGCATCCTTTCATTTAAATCGGTA
>ULMI01048141.1_pt1 | contig 30654 bp, 22 predicted proteins | sample 1951631 | NCBI WGS metagenome assembly ULMI01 (sample SAMEA4835548, study PRJEB28245) | human gut metagenome | biome: gut microbiome; material: fecal sample | place: Denmark | collected 2008 | reverse complement strand
CGTCCGCGTCGAGACCGACGCTTGATGAAGTTAAGAAATTTCTCGAAGAGCGCGGCGAGAGCCTGCTGTGAAGCTTTGATAATCTATCCGGAGTGCTTCGGCGTTCCGGATTTTTTATATTTTGACATCGGTGGTATAATAATATTCGGAGCGCGCCGCGCTATCAAATACAAAGGCGGAAGCCTATGACAAAACTCAGCTCAAAAACAAAAGGTGTTTTCTATATAATTTTGGCGGCGTTCGGCTTTTCGCTGATGTCGATGTTTATCAAGCTCGCGGGAGACCTGCCATCGTTTCAGAAGGCGTTTTTCAGGAATTTTATTGCGCTGATTTTTATTTTTATCATGATGCTGCGCGATAAAACAGGGTTCGTGCCCGCAAAAAAGAATATCCCCGATCTCTTCGGGCGCTGCTTTTTCGGAACTCTCGGCATGCTGTGCAATTTCTATGCAATAGGCAAACTCAACCTGTCGGACGCGAATATGCTCAACAAACTGTCGCCGTTTTTTGCGATAATATTCTCGGTTATCCTGCTCAAAGAGCGCCCGAGCATAGTTCAGATAGCGGGCGTGTGCGTTGCGTTCGCGGGCAGCATGTGCATCATAAAGCCGGGGTTTGACAATCCCGAAGTGCTCGCGGCTGTCGCGGGGCTTCTCGGCGGAGCGGGTGCGGGAATAGCCTATACTTTCGTGCGCCGCCTCGGCTCAAGAAAAGAGGACAGCAAGCGGATAATCTTCTGGTTCTCTGCGTTTTCGTGCGCGCTGTGTCTGCCGTTTATGATAGCGGGCTACAAGCATATGAGCGCTATGCAGCTTATTTATCTCGTCCTCGCGGGGACTTTCGCCTGCGTCGGTCAGATAGGAATAACTCGGGCGTATATCTGCGCGCCGGCGAAGGAGATTTCGGTCTATGACTACACGCAGGTGCTCTTCGCCGCGGCGCTCGGATTTTTCGTCTTCGGTGATGTGCCGGATGTCCTGAGCGTTATAGGCTATGTTCTCATCTGCGGCGCGGGAGTGGGGATGTTCGTATATAACAAGCGCAGATGATATGAATTTTGAATCCATTTTTCTGTCGGGTTGGTTGTATTTTGAATAGCGCGGAGGCGAACTGCTCTAATCGACCTTTTGCCGATTTAGAAATTTTATTTTTTTATCGATATAAATTTACTTTCAAGTTCATTTAATTTTCTTGCGGATTAAAATATATGTTGCGTATATTTGTATGAAGCATTAAAAAGTGTTGAAATTTGGCTATTTGCGGCATCACTTTTTAGAACGGAAAAATTTTACGGCAAAAATGAGCTTATTTGCTAAATAGACATTGTTATTTTGGTATTATAGTGTTATAATTAGTCAGAAAATGGAATATAGTTATTTCATGGATGAGATAACTCTGCGAAAAATGTCAAATTGTGTATAAAACGGGTGCCTCCATTCGTTTCTTTGATATTTTTATAAAGCTGTTTGACAGCTAATGATGCCACTAGGGTATCATATAGGAGATTTGTGAGGAAAACAGGAAGAGAGGAGACCGGGGATACTGAAAAGCAGTGGGCTTTTCAGTATGTGGTTGCTATGGAAACGGGAAACGCACAGTATTGGTTCAGTACGGAAGAAGTTAACGGTTTAGAAATTAATGAATTAAAAGTTACAAAAAGAGCTGTTCCTGAGACTCTGAAGGTCTCGGGAAGCAAGGCATATTTGTTCTTTAAACGAGCCTTCGACATTGTGGCAGCTATTGTCGTGGGTCTCGTTTTGTTTTTATTTATGCCGATAATTTCTGCTGCGATAAAGCTTGATTCAAAAGGTCCGGTGCTGTTTAAGCAGGAGCGCCTCGGGAAAGACGGAAAACCGTTTATGATGTATAAGTTCCGCTCAATGCATACAGACGCCGAAGAAAATGGTCCCCAATGGGCAAAAGTCGATGACCGGAGAGTTACGCGCGTAGGAAAATTTTTGAGAAAGACGAGAATAGACGAATTGCCGCAGATGTGGAACATAATTGCCGGCGACATGAGCTTTGTCGGGCCGCGTCCCGAGAGAGAGTTTTTCTACGCGAAGTTTGAACGTAATATACCCAATTTCCGCGATCGATTGGCGGTTAAGCCCGGCTTGACCGGGCTTGCACAGATAAGCGGAGGCTATGAACTCGATCCGCAATCCAAACTCGACTATGATATCGAGTACATAGAGACACGTTCGGCTCTGCTCGATATTAAATATATATTTAAGACAGCTAAAATTGTGTTTACGCATAATGGTGCAAGATAAGACAGAAAAAACAGAAACTTGGAGGATAGATCGAGAGTATGGTAAAAACAAAAAATTCGTCCGGTGCGGCGGATAATAACGAGATAACATTATGGAGCGCGGCACGGCTGCTGCTGGGCAAGTTTTATTGGCTGCTCATTTCCGGCTTTGTCTGTGCGCTCATAGTTTGGCTAATTACGACATTTCTTATTGCTCCGACATATGAGTCGAGGGTGAGCTTCTATGTCTATAATAATGCCGAAAAATCAAATCATGCGAGCACGATAAACAACAGTGACCTTCAGGCGGCAGAGAGTCTTGCGACTACATACTCAAAGATACTTGAAAGCAACTCGGTGCTTGATGCGGTGCTCAAAGATCTTGGAGACAAAGCGGATCTTAGCAGAAAAGATCTCAGCGGAATGATCGAGGTCTCGGCAGTTTCGGATACTCAGCTGTTAGAGGTTATTATTAAATCAGACAGTGCGGAATTTGCCTGTGATGTCGGAAAATCATTTGCAAATGTTGCACCGACAGAAATAGTCAGAATAACCAAAGCCGGTGGAGTCGAGGTTGTTGACCGACCGGAGGTCGCAACGGAAAAATCATCTCCGAGAACCGTTTTTGATACGGCGATAGGTTTCCTTATCGGTGTTATCGGAATTTCGGTTGTACTTATACTTAAGATGCTTTCGGATACAACGATATATCTGCCGGAAGATATAGAAAATATATCCGGCGTAACCGTTTTGGGTCAGATACCCGAAATAGATGTATCCGAGAACGGACATACTTATTGGAAACTTACGAAAGGAGGGGTGATACGCTGTGAAAATAAGAAAGATAAAGATGATAAATCGAAAAAAAACGACGACTGATACTGCTTCAGTCAACAGGAAAAGGCTCATAAACAACGATAGCCCCTTTGCGATAAAAGAGGCATATGTAAAGCTTCGAACCAGCCTGATGTTTTGCATGAAGGCGGACAAAGAAGGTCCGTGCAAGGTCTTTGCGATAACGAGCGCGAATCCCTCGGAAGGAAAGAGTCTTACGGCTGCAAATATTGCGATAAGCTATGCGATGCTCGGCAAAAAGACGCTGCTCATCGACGCGGATATGCGTAAGCCGACTCAGCGCAGACTTTGGAAAGTTGATATATCAACGGGTCTTTGCGATTTTCTTGCCGGTATGGGTCCGCTTGAACTTGTAAAGGTAGAAAATCTGCCATTGTCGATAGTATGCACCGGCACGATACCGCCCAATCCGTCGGAGCTTTTGGCTTCGGATATAATGAAGCAATTCATAAAACGGTGCACGAAGAGCTACGACTATGTGATCATTGATACCCCGCCGATAAATACAGTCGCGGATGCGCAGATAATTTCAACTTATGTTGACGGCGTGGTGGTTGTTGCAAAGTCCGGTTCGACGACTTCGGACGAGCTGAGTATGGCGCTCGAAGCAGTCGATCGCGCAGGCGGAAATCTGTGCGGTGTAGTTGTCAATGATATGAATATGAAATCGCTTAAATATTCCTATAAATATAGCGATAAAGATAAATACGGTTATAAATATTCATATGAGGACATGCCGAACAATGCTAAGTGAGTGATACTGCAATGGATATTACTTTTGATTATCATTCCCATATACTTCCCGGGTGCGATCATGGAAGCGACGGAATAAAAACATCGCTAAAACAGATAGAAATGGCTAAAAGCGTGGGAATAAAAACCATATGCGCGACCCCACATTTTTATCCGCACAAGGAAAGTGTGGAATCATTTCTTGCGAGGCGGCAAAGAACCTACGAAGCCTTGAAAGCAAATCTGCCGGAGGGCGCGCCGGAGATAATTCTCGGTGCTGAAGTGCTGATCTGTGACGGAATGGATCAGCTCGACGGACTTGATCGCCTGTGCCGTCAGGGGGCAAAAGAACTGCTGCTCGAGCTGCCGTTCTATAAATGGCCGGAATCGGTATGGGAGACAGTCGACTGTCTCAACGACCGCGATGATATACGGATAGTTATTGCCCATGCCGACAGATACCCGCCGGAGAGCATCGAAAAGCTGATAGGCGAAGACATTCCGTTGCAGCTGAATGTCGAGTGCTTCAAGAATCCTCTGCGGCGAAAACGGTATATATCCTGGATAAAAAAAGGATATGTTAAATATCTCGGTAGCGATATTCATATGCTCGAAACGGGATATAAGGATTGGGTAAAATGCAGAAAGATTTTGGAGAAAAAGGCTAAATGAAAGTGAATGAACAATCCGGAGTAGAACAGAAGCAACCGCTTGTCTCTGTTATTATGCCTGCGTATAACGCCGAAGAGTACATATCGGAAGCGGTGCAGTCGGTGATGGCGCAGACATATACAAATTGGGAGCTTCTGATTTTGGACGACTGTTCAACGGACGGCACAGCAGACAAAGCAAGGTGCTTTTCGGATCTTGACCCGAGAATAACTCTATACAGCAACCCTAAAAATATCGGTGTTGCTCTGACTCGCAACAAAGGGATGGCTCTTGCAAAAGGCAGTTGGGTAGCGTTGCTTGACAGCGACGATATTTGGCATAAAGACAAGCTTGAAAAACAGCTTGCCGCAGCGGAAAATACGGGCGCAGATATTATATATTGCTCATACTCTTTGATGGATAAAAACGGAGAGCATTTGTCGGATTTTATTGTTCCGGAGAGAACATCATATGATGATATGCTTAGAAAAAGCGTGCTGAGCTGTTCTACGGTGCTCCTGCGCAGTTCTATTCTCTCGGCTCACTGTTTCTTTACGAATTATTATCATGAGGACTATGTTTTTTGGCTTGAATTGTTGAAATCGGGATATACTGCGGTTGCAAGTCCGGGTATTCTTGCTGATTACCGCATTGTAGATGGTTCCCGCTCAAACGATAAATTGAAATCCGCAAGAAACAGGTGGCTGATTTACCGAGAAATAGAAAAATTATCCTTAGGAAAGTCTGTAAGGGTTTTTGCGGCGTATGCTTTTAACGGATTTATAAAACATAAGAGGCTGTGAAAAATGAATGACTTGATACAGCTCAATGAACTCAGCGAGCACCAAAAAGTACTTCTTTCTATGCTTAAAGATTTTGATGCAGTGTGCGAAAAGCACGGTATTCGCTATATGCTTTTTGCAGGCACGGCGCTCGGCGCAGTCAGACACAGCGGTTTTATTCCGTGGGATGATGATGCCGACGTTATTCTGATGCGTGCGGATTACGAGAAGTTTTTTGAATGCGCAGCAAAAGATTTTGATGCCGAAAAGTACTACGTTCAGCGAGAATACGGCGCACACTGGCCTATGCAGTTTTCGAAGCTCAGACTCAACAATACTGCGTGCATAGAAAAATATCATCCTAAAGATCCTGAGCTTCATCAAGGAATATATATTGACATTTTTCCGTGCGATAATCTGTCGGATAACAAAGCGGTCAGAAAGCTTCAGTTTTTAGCTTCGAAGATAGTGATTGCAAAGGCTCTGTATGCCCGCGGATATGAAACGGACAGCTTCGCAAAAAAGTGCTTTATGCAGCTTTGCCGTCCGCTTCCTCTTGAGCCGTTCAAAAGAATTTGCATTCGTCGAAAAGACAGCAGCTCTTATATGGTTCATTCGTTTTTTGCGGCGAGCAAAAGCTATGAAAAAAGCATTTTTCCGCGCGCATGGTTTGAAAAAACCATGCGTGTGCCCTTCGAGGATGCGGAATTTCCCGTATCGTGCCAATGCTCGGAGCTCCTTACCAAGCTTTACGGCGATTACGAAAGAATTCCTCCGCCGGAGGAGAGAAGATGCAAGGAACACGCTGCGATACTTGATACCGAGCACTCATATACGGAGTATCTCGATGAGCAGCGTAAAATGAAAATAGATGTATACACAAGAAGTATAAGATAGAATAATATCAGGAAGGTCTTATACATAATTTAGTTGAAAGCGGACACGCTTTTGCATTTTTTAGAATTATGTTGTCGGTAGATTTTTATGTTACCATATAGCTGGTTACAGAGGAAATATGTATGTATGAAAGATAGTTTATTACATAAGGGCTAATTGCTTTTCATATATGTAACGATACTTAAATTATCTGATAGACAATTTAAAATAAAATGCAAAAGGAGAGATATTTATGAAAAAAACGGTTAGAAAATATCTATCGGTATTTCTTGCTGTAGCAATGCTGGTTACAACATTGTTGCCGATGGGGGCATATGCTGCTAAAAGCATGGCAGCATATACTGCAGAATCAGTTACGGGAATTGCAAGTTATTTAACATTTATTGAAAAACTAAAAATTCTTGATCGGTATGCTGTAGCGTATGCTCAGGAACACAATGCTGATGCAACGCTTCTTGAAATTACCTACATTCGCACCGGCGTTGAAAAGTATAACGATGACCAGTGGGAAATGCTGGCGGGTAAAGCTAATACGGATTTTATAGAGTATGTAGCGCAAGAGGATGCAAAAAACGGTACCGATGCCGCATTGCTCAGAAATCTTGCCAACTTTACATTGCCCAATGGCCAGGAAGTTGATTTTCGCCATATGTTTGCAACGCTTAATATTGCTTACTTTAAGAATAACGAGGATACGGCGGATTTTGGTGGCTGGATAGGTGATATTTGCGATTTAATGGAATATTCGCATATTAAAGGAATAAAGTCAACAGAATTGGAAACCTTGGTAGCCGAAATCAAAGCAAAGTATTTTGGAATTGACGATGATGAATATCATACATTTGGTATATTAGATCTTCGCGGCGATCTTGATGCTTATTATTTATATAGAACACTGAAAGCTGACGGTGGAAATTTGAGCACTGTGCTTGAAAATTATTTCACAGAAGTTCTTACCGACGAGGATCGAGCTGCGTTCTTTATAAATAATAGAATCCCCGGTAACACAACAAAAGAAAAAGTCCGCGGTGCAGTTACCGAGAAATATGCCGGTAACGCTCTTGCCAAGGCGTTGGAGGCTAACCGGCAATTATCCGATTTAGAAAATATTGAACTGCTGCGAAAAGCTTGCTGCTACGTTTTTGCAGATTGGTGCTATGAAAACGGTAAGGATAAGTTGACGGAAGTGGATCCGGATAATCCTGATCCCGAGCCCGGAGATGAGGCTTATTATTCGGTGTTTTCATCGAATACAACGACGATTGCTCCCGGCGTTTCACAGACCGTTAATTACGCGCTTACAAGGGACGATAAACAGATAGTTTACTATATTGCCACAGCAGATCTTTCAAGAGATGATGTTGACATTTATGCTAATTATCACGCAAATGACCCTTCTCAGGGCTGGGCGATGTCCCGTGTTACCGACCAGATGGCAGCGGCTCAGAAAAAACATTCAAATCCGTCTGATACTGCGAACTATGTTGAGCATTACAATGCAGTGGTCGGCGTCAATGCGGATTTCTATGATATGACGAACGGCGTGCCTAACGGTGCTTTGGTTATGGAAGGCAAGGAGTATCACGGAGGCGGTTCAAACTTCTTTGCCATTATGAAGAATGGTACGGCCATGATCGGCAGTGCAAGCGAATATGGAATTTATAAGGATCAGATACAGGAAGCTGTTGGCGGCGGTATTTATCTGGTTAAAGACGGAAAATCTGTCGTAAGCAGTACGTCTGATTATTATAATAATCGCCATTCACGTACCTGTGTCGGTATCACTGCGAGCGGAAAAGTTGTTCTGATGGTGCTCGACGGTCGTCAGCAACCATTCTCTGCTGGCGGCAGTGCAGAAGAACTCGCGCAGATTATGCTTGATGCCGGATGTGTTACCGCAATTAATCTTGACGGCGGCGGTTCAACAACATTTGTTGCGAAGCAGGAGGGAAGCAACGAGCTTACAATTGTTAATCGTCCTTCGGATGGATATGAGCGCTCTGTAAGTTCATCTCTTATGATTGTTTCAACCGCACCTGCTTCTAATGAGTTCGATCATGCATTGGTTACATCGGACTATGATTATTTGACTATTGGAACCTCAATTAAATTTACTGCTACGGGAGTCAGCTCTTCCGGAAATTCCGCGAATCTTCCGAGTAATGTTGTTTGGGAATCGTCTGATGAGGCGATCGGTACAATATCAGAAGGCGGTGTGTTCACAGCCAAGGATAATGGTACTGTAGAAATCAGGCTTATGTCGAATGGCACAGAGATCGGCAGCAAGACAATAGAAGTTGTCAATCCCGATGGTTTGAAATTTACAAAGAAAAGTATCAATACTGTTTATGGCAAGCCGATATCATTGCCGTTGGTTGCAACATACAACGAGAATCCTGTTGCAATTTGTGCGAATGATATTGAATTTGAATTGAGCAATGATGCGGCCGGAGAAATTAATGCAACAGGTTCCGAGTTTTTATTTATCGGAAATGAGGAATCTGGTTTGAAAAATACGACTGTTATTGCAAGAACATCGTACGATTATTCAATTGAAGCTTCTGTTAAAATTGCCATGTATAGCGAGAATCAGACGATTTTTGATTTTGATAATTGTACGGGCGGAGACAGAAGTTTGGCATGGACAAGAGATGTCTCGAATGCTGAACTTGTCTTCCACAGTAAGGACGAGCCTGATCGTTATCATGTCATTAATACTAATAAACCTATGGATGTTGACTATGTTTTCGCGCTTGACATGACAACGATTGATGTGCCTGACAAATTGCGTTCTCTTCTCTCTATGGTTGCAGGAGGAGATGTGACTGATGTTACAGCATGGGATTTCCTTCTTCAGCTGGCCGAGCGTGTTAGTCCTAAGACGGAAGTAACGATTAAGATTCAGTTTGACCGCAATTTCCATGTGGATACTTCGAATCTTGCTGTATCTAATGACTATTTCTGTTTAACGAATGCAGTCTTAGACGATAATAATCTGCTCACAGTGACCTGCAATTTTGTTAAGCAAAGCCAGGCAATCGATCCGGATATTGCAAACCCGATTTGCATTCTCAGCGGAATTAAAATTACTCCTGTCGATTCCGCAGCGTGGGATGCAAACAATCGCCTTAATGCAGTAGTTTCCGGTTCTGTTGGATATGACATTTACTTAGGCGCTAATGCACTTTACAATATGTCTAATCAGACATCTTTCCAGGAGAAATATGGCATTTATCCTTATGAGGAACCCGAAAATGTTACGCATCCCAAGGGCGGACACTTCTACTGTAAGGAATACAAGACCTTTAATGATCGTTTTGTTCTTGATAATGGAGCATGGTCCGGTTGGAAAACGGAGAATGGTGTCTCATATTATTTTGTTGACAATGAAATGCTGAAGGGAATTCACAAGGTTCCCGGTCAGAATGACGCAGAAAATGAATACTACTATCATTTTGATGAGACCACAGGCGCAAGTTTAGGTAAATTTACCGGTTTGTTTGAAACAAATGGCGATCGCTACTATGCTGTTAACGGTGTACTGAAATCAGGCTGGTGGGAGCTTACAGATGAAAACGGCGAGAATAGCTACTATTACTTTGATGAGAACACTTTTAAGGGCTTGAACGGTAATCAGACTATTGATGGCTACAAGTATATTTTTGATGAATATAGACTCGTACGTGGTGACTTTGTCAAGGATGCAGGTGGTACACATTATCGTTGGGCAGGTAAATGGTTGTGCAATACTTGGCTTGAACTCGATGGAAATAAATATTATCTTGGATATGGTCCCAATGGTTATGTTAAAACAGGAATCTTTCACATTTATGAATATCCAACACGCTATGCCGCCGATGAAAATGGCGTTTGGCAGGAGAACCTAACCGGACTGTTCGATTATAAAGGTGAGACTTATTACTGTGTAAAAGGTATAATTCAAGATTCTCCCGGATTAGTAAAAATAGGAAATGATTACTACTATTTTAGAAGTACAACAAGTGCTGCGGTAAAAGGAAGAACTTATTGGATTACAGTAACAAATGGTCTTCTTCCGGCAGGACCGTATGCTTTTGATGAAACCGGAAAAATGATTAATCCTCCTGCGGTCGATCCAGATCCGGATCCCGAACCCGAAGTAAAAAATGGTATTGTTTCTGAAAACGGAAGCCTCTATTACTATGAAAATGGAGTTAAGACCGCTGCAGGATTAATAAGGATTAATGGCGATTATTATTATGTAAGATCCTCTAACTGCGAAGTGGTTCATGGTAGAACATATTGGGTTACCGATACGAACGGTCTTCTTCCGGCGGGACCGTATGCTTTTGATGAAACCGGAAAAATGATTAATCCTCCGATATGAGCCCGAGGTCAAGAACGGAATCGTGAATGAGGACGGCGAACTTTACTACTATGTAAACGGTGTCAAGACCTATGCGGGACTTATACAGATAGACGGCGATTACTACTATGTAAACAGTTCCTGCAAGGTTGTTACCAACCAGCGTTATTGGATCAGCAAGACCAACGACCTTCTGCCTGCCACGTTCTACACCTTTGGTGCAGACGGCAAGATGGTGAGATAACAAAATGGTCATAAGTGTGGTGCGCTTTGCACCACACTTTATGGGAAGACGGCATTAAAAAACCGCTTTCATTATGGCGAGATTCTTTGTTGCTTTTGTGACAGAGAAAATGTATTCATGAAAAACAAGGAGGGCTAAAAAAAGAATGAAAAAACCATTTAAACGATTTTTATCACTATCGCTGGCATTATTGATGGTGCTGTCTATGCTACCAACAATAGCTTTTGCGGTGGGAAGATTGTATGATCCTGTGGCTTTAGAAAATGGCACAGAGACTACCGGATCATTCAGCGTCGGAGGCACAGAGTATGCGAATTTGAACGATGCTCTTTCCGCAGCTGAGAAAGGTAAGGATAAAACCGTTGTTATCACTGCGGATACCACACTGTCCGGCAGTTATACCATTCCGGCGGGCGTGACCCTGCTGGTTCCGTTCGACGCTGAAGGCACGCTGTATACAACAAAGCCTGGAGCGGTCGAAACACTTGCCAACCAGACTGTATATCGGACACTTACTCTAAACAGTGGTGCATCCATTACGGTCAATGGTGCAATCAGCGTTGGCGGAAAGCTATTTACATCTTCAAATCGCCATGTTTGCAAACCTACAGGTGCGTATGGGCAGATCAAAATGAACAGCGGCAGCCAGATTACGGTTGAAAACGGTGGCAACCTCTATGCATGGGGCTACATTACCGGCAGCGGAAATGTCCGCATTACATCTGGCGCAACGGTGTATGAGTGCTTTCAGGTTACTGACTGGCGCGGCGGCAGTGCAACGATAAAGTTTGCTACTCCAGCCAATGTAAATAAAGTTTTTCCGTTTTCTCAGTATTATGTGCAAAATATTGAAGCGCCGCTGACGATAGAATATGGTGGAACAGAAAAGGCACATATTGCGGCATATGGAGAGAATATTGCGATTGGTTTCGTAGGCACTGGCGGCATGTTTGAGCTTACAGAGGGAGCTACGTTTACAAAAACATATGACCCGGCAGCAGATCGCATTTCTTTTGATATAAGCGGGAATGCATCGCTGAAGGGCATCAAAATGAAAGTCTTTATTGCAATCATTGACTCTGCAAACTATGTTCTTCCGATTAACAACAATATAAATATTAATATTCATTCAGGTGTAACCACAATCGCGCAGGATGCGGCGCTGCTCCCGGGTGTTCAGGTAACGATCGATCAAGGCGCAGAACTGAACATTCAATCGAAAGCAAATCTGTATGTTTACGATGCAGACCAGTGGAGCAAAGACTATGTTTGGGGTTCACAAAATGGCATTAGCCCGGTGGCATATTCTCCTTCCGGTAAGGGGAGCCGTGCCATCTCCGATGCTTCCATCAATGTGAACGGCGTGTTGAACGTTGAAGGCAGCGTCTATACGACTGGCGGTGGCGCGAATATCTATTCCAGCGATAGTACCGGCAAATTTGTCCAGACCGCAGTCCCCGGTACCGAAAAGAACACCTACCAATGCACGCAGAGCGGTTCGAGAGTAACGCCGGTTGAGATCCCCATCACTCCCGCCACACTTCGCAATGCCGATGATTCTTACACGGAAACCGCCGGTTCCAAGGCGGGCGACACCTATGTGTATGCCAACGGCAAATGGGCGCTCAAGGGCAACGAAATCGCCATTACCTTTGACCCGAACGGCGGTGCGGGTAGCATGGAGCCCATGAGCGTTAATCCAGGTGTTAATAACATTTTGAGCTCCAACACATTCACTCGTGAGGGTTATACATTTACCGGCTGGAATACCAAGGCTGACGGTAAAGGTACGGGATATGCCGACGGGGCAACAGTGAAATTCGATGTTGATACCACGCTCTATGCGCAGTGGACGCAGAAACCGGTTATAACCTTTGACGCCAACGGCGGCGAGGGAAATATGGGCGCCCAGACTGTGAATCCCGGCGTGTCTGCCGCACTGCTTGCCAATACTTTCACCCGAGCTGACTATGACTTTGCAGGATGGAACACCAAGGCTGACGGCACCGGCACGGCCTATGCCGACAAGGCAAACATCACCACCAACGAAAATGTCACCCTCTACGCCCAGTGGGCCCTGCACAAGTACCATGTCCGCTGGCTCAATTTGAATGGCGCTGTCCTAAAGGAAGGTTACTATACCTGTGAGGAAAACGCAGGGTACGATATGTGGTTTGAGACAGACCCGGAACCCACAATGCCCGAGGATGAAAACTACACCTATAAGTTCCTGAATCGCTGGACTCCCTATGATGAGACGAAGGGGATCAACGGCTGGGACTTCACACCGCATGAGGACGTTGATTTCACGGCGGTGTACAACAAGTTTGAAAAGCTCACCGTCACTTTTGATGCCAACGGCGGCATCGGTGCGATGGATTCGGTAAAGATCGTCAACGGCGAGTCTGGCGAGTATTACACGCTTCCCGAATGTGGTTTTACTCGCGAGGGTTACACCTTCAATGGCTGGCTGATTACCGGCACGGTCAAGATGAGCGAATGGGCCGAAGAGGAAGAACTCAATGATGAGCTTTGGACACGGTCAGATCTGCTTGCAATATCCGACCTGACACTCAAGGCGAGCTGGAAGCACGCCGACGGTTGGTCTTTTGATGAGCAGGGCAGGCAGTACTACAAGAACGGCGAGCTGCAGAAGACAGGCTGGACAGTCATTGACGGCAATACCTACTATTTGGACAATGAAACCGGATATGCCGCAACGGGTATCGCTGCGTTGATCCCGCAAGGCGGAAACGAAAAATCCCGCTGCGTCTTCGACGCAAACGGCGTATTCCAGAGCAACGTTACCGGTGTTTACAGCGTCGGAAATGATACCTATTGGCTCAACAACGGCATCATCGAAGAAGAAGCCGGCTTGAAGCGCGTTGTCAAAGAAAATGACGAGATTAATTACTATTACTTTGGCAAGGATGGTAAGGCTTGTAAAGCGAATGCTGACACAAAAGAGTATACTGTTGAAAAAAATAATGGATATAAATTGCCTGAAGGTAATAACTATCGCTTTGATAAAAGCGGTGTAATTGAACATTTTGTTGGATGCCCCAACGGAATCTATTATGATGAGGCTACAACCAGTTACTATTATTGTGTGGATGGAGTTATCATTGCAAATGGTTTGATGGAAATCAACGGCTCATACTACTATGCCAGGACATCGACCGGAGCATTTGTACGTAATCAGACTTATTGGGTTACTAAAACAAACGGACTGTTGACTGAGGGTAACTACACATTTGATAATGAAGGTAAAATCGTATTCTCTGTAGAACCAGAAAAGAAAAATGGTATTGTTGAGGAAAACGGAAGCCTTTATTATTATGTTGACGGAGTTTTAACTGGCGCCGGATTGATTAAAATCGGTGATGATTATTACTATGTTAAAACTTCCTCCGGTGAGGTAGTTCATGGAAGAAGATATTGGATTACAGCAACAAATGGATTGCTTCATGCAGGAATATATAATTTTGATAAACATGGCAGAATGACTGATCCTCCTACAGTTGATCCGGATCAGCCGACGCCGGAAGTGAAAAATGGTATTGTTGAGGAAAACGGAAGCCTTTATTATTATGTTGACGGAGTTTTAACTGGTGCCGGATTGATTAAAATCGGTGATGATTATTACTATGTTAAGACTTCCTCCGGTGAGGTAGTTCATGGAAGAAGATATTGGATCACAGCAACAAATGAACTGCCAGTGAAAGCTGGCTGGTATCAGTTTACCGATGATGGCAAGATGTTGATTCAATAAGAAATAGACACGCACCTGGTGCGTATTTTTGCGTGCCAGGTTGCGGTTCTTATTGTGCTGTGCGAAAGTGAGTGAATAATGGGCGGATGCAAGAATATTGAAGTCCTCTGCGCAACTATGCATCAGAATGACTTTTCAAATTATTATGCTATGAACATTCATGATTGTGATGTTATCTTTGCAAATCAGTCCGACGAGTTTTCCTATCAGGAAATGACGGTCGGAGCCAATTCTGTCAAAATGCTGACTACGACCACAAGAGGAGTCGGAAAAAATCGAAATCTGGCGTTAGTAATGGCATCAAGTGAGATCTTGTTATTGGCGGATGACGATTTGACATATGAACCCGATATGCCACAGATGGTTAGTGCGGGGTTCCAATGCTTTCCTGATGCCGACATGATCGTATTTGGTACAAAATATATGAAAAACGGGAATGTATATAAATGCCGAAAGCCTAAATCTAAAAGGCTTTCTTTTTTCAAAGCACTTCGCTATGGCACTTGTGCATTGGCTGTCCGCCGCAGTTCTATACTTAAGCACAACCTGCGATTCACAGAGTTATTTGGTGGGGGGTGCCAATATTCTTATGGGGAGGATACTGATTTTATTGTACAGTGCTTTCGAAAACATTTGCGTATTTATTCTTACAGCGAAGTGATTGCGACCACAAGCAAGGATTCGTCAACATGCTTTTCTGGATATGGTGAAAAATACTTTTTCGATAAGGGCGCCTTGGCAAGACATTCTTTGAGGTTCATTGCAGTCCCATATATGGTACATATGGCTCGGAAGGATCTGAAATCTGATCTAAGATTTTGGGAAAAAATAAAGTTTTTATGGAGCGGGTACAGGAGTTTTCCTGATCTGATCTCCTATTCAGAATGGTTATCAAAGTATGAAGAAAATCATCATTGTTAATAATAATATGAAAATAGGCGGCATACAGAAAAGTTTGTGCAATCTCCTGTGGGCCGTGTCAGAAGAATATAATATTACACTGTATCTGTTTAGTAAATCTGGCGAGTACATCGACCAGCTTCCACCAACGGTTCAGGTCAAGACCTGTACGTCTCTTTTTCGTTTTTTGGGGGTTAGCCAGTCAGAATGTGAAAATCGATTATCAGATAGGCTAACGCGTGGCGTTCTAGCGACTTTATGCAAACTGTTCGGTCGTCCGTTTGTGATGCGCCTGATATCGCTTAGTCAGGAATCGTTGCCGGAAGAATATGATGTGGCGATTTCTTATCTTCAAAACGGGAATATTCATTCCTTTTACGGCGGTATAAATGAATTCGTACTGCAAAAAGTTCATGCCAAGAAAAAAATTTCTTTTCTGCATTGTGATTATGAAAATTGTGGAGCTAATCATCCTAAGAACAATGCATTGTACCCTGCTTTTGATAAAATCGCGGCTTGTTCAGATGGATGCCGCAATGCGTTTCTTCGGGTCATGCCGGAGCTGGAGCAAAAATGTGTCACCGTAATGAACTTTCATCGATATGAGCAAATTTTAAGTCAGTCAAAAACAAACCCTGTGACATATGAAGAAGGGAGATTTCATGTTGTAATGGTATGCCGATTGGCACATGAAAAAGGAATAGAACGTGCAATTCAGGCAATTTCCCATGTAAATCGGGTTGGTATTCCGACGGAACTCCATATTGTTGGAGACGGTCCAATGAAGAGAAAATTAATTGATGTTGCATCCGAATATAATGGAACAGATTTCGTTCATTTGTATGGTGAACAATCAAATCCTTATCGATATATGTGTAATGCGGATTTACTTCTCATTACATCGTTTAATGAAGCAGCACCTATGATCATAGATGAGGCGTACTGTTTAGGCATTCCAATTCTTAGCACCGCCACAACATCCGCGAGAGAGATGATTTTAGAACGTGGTTGCGGTTGGGTTTGTGAAAATTCACAAATTTCGATTAACCAATACTTGAAAGAAATACTCCTGAATCGCGACACATTGAAATATGTTCGTTCACGAATTCAAAGCGCCGATGTTGATAATAAAAAAGCGATAAACCAGTTCGCTGAACTGATAGGGAAATGAAATGAAACGAATTAAATTAGTTTGTGATAGATTGCATTATCCGATACCAAGCATTTGTGCTATTATGATGCTCATTTACTTGTCACCGTTTGTGGGTTCATGGTTAAACTATGTGGCATTTCTAATATGTATATATCGTTTGATAAGATACGATGAACGTATTTTTAGTGTTGATTACTGTTGTTTGGTTAGTGTAGCTGCGATTTTTGCTCTTCCAAGTGGACGTTCTTTAGTTGTTATTTTAAGTTTAATTGCCATAGTATGGTTTATTATTCGGAATGAATTGGTCTTGGATAATTCATCAATGTTTTTGTTGCTTTTGATATGCTATTTGCTGTTGCGAATGCAGTTTTCGTTCAGTAATTTCGTTCTATGTGTTAGCCAGTTGCTTATCATATATCTTATGATCTCATTCCTTGATGAACAAACCATTGTCTTGAACCTTGAATTGTTTGTATTGGGCGTATCAGTGTCTTCTGTCTATGCTCTTATTTTTCGAAGTTCTCCTGCAATAGTCAAAATTATTGGAAAGGAAGTTCCAGCATATTTTGGCAGTGATCTTACACGTTTTCACGGACTTTTTCGTGACCCCAATTACTATATGTCGCTCGTAATCATGTCTATTGTTTTACTTACTTTGCTTAATTTAAAAAAATATATATCGAAACGCTTGTTCATGTTAGGCATTACTTTCATGCTTTTGTTTGGAGCATTAACATATAGTAAAACATTCTTAGTTCTCTTGTGCTTATATTGGCTTCTGTGCCTTTTCTATCTTATTCGAGACAAGCATTATATTCTTGCTGTCACATTCACTGTCAGTACAGTGCTTTTGGCGCTCCTTCTTTCAAAAACATTATTTGCAACTACACTTTATCGAATTACCAACGCTTCTTCTGTGAATGAGCTGACAACAGGTCGCTTAGTTATATTAGATGAATATTTACGAGAAATATCGTCATCTCCGGGGATAATGCTTTGGGGTAAAGGATTGTCTGCACATCTTCTAAAGAAAGGAACGCACAATTTATTTTTAGAAATTCAATACTATCTTGGACTGTTCGGTTTGATCCTGTTCTTGTTGTATTTTGGAATTTTAATTATTAGGATATATAAAAAATACGCAACAGGTAACGCAAAATCAAAACTGTTTAACTATTCACCATTAATTGTATTCATTGTGATATTTTTTTCGCTGCAGGGAATGTTTTCTGTTTCTGTTTATACTTTGCTTTACCTTGCTATTATCTCCATTGGCATTCAACAAAATGACTGCTTACAAGGGAAGGAGTTACTTAATTAATATGAAACTTTCTTATATAGTAGGATACTTACTTTATAATATAATTGGAATCATCTGCCCAAATCCAATGCTGTGATCAATTTGGCCGGTAAGCAGATTCGTGCATTAGCCGCAAATTTAATGCTCACAAGGGCCTGAAAGCATATTAATATTGAAAGATTTGCTCATTTTTCGCACACAACAGAAATTGGAGATTATTCGGGAATTGGGGAGTGCTGCAGACTTTATGGGCGGGTTGTTATTGGTGATTATGTAATGATGGGTCGTGAGTGTTTTATATACACCTATAATCATGAGACTTCAAGAACAGATATTCCCATGCAAGAACAAGGAAAATCGGTTGAAAAAGCGGTTTGTATCGGTGATGATGTTTGGATCGGAAGTCGTGTTACTATATTACCGGGTGTAACCATTGGGAACGGAGCAATTATTGGGGCGTCCTCAGTAGTAACAAAATATGTTCCACCTTATGCTGTAGTTTGTGGAAACCCGCAAAAGTTGTAAAATACAGGAAAAGTTAATATGTTGGAGTTAGAAAATTCATAATGTTGGAGAGATCATTTTGAAAACAAATTACCCTTGGTTGCCACAGCACAGGGCTTTAAGACAATGCTGTTTCAATCGGTTCTTTTCATTGATATTCTTGAAATCCGTATTTTAAAATAAGAATAAGTGTACAGGAAAGGGTGCAGGCATTGAGTAACGTATTATTATTTTCTCATAGTGGTTTTTCTGACGAAAATGCAAACGGAATCACAATGAAACATCTGCTTTCAGCATGGCGTAGCGAGGAAAAGGCAGAATTCTATTGCGATGTTGAAGAACCGGACTATTCCGCGGCAGATAATTATTTCCGTGTGACAGATATGCAAATGCTGAAAGCGTTTATCGGGAAAAAGACAGAGCATATTTTCAATGTAAATACCGATAATTCACAGACTGTATCTGAACAAATTGACAGAAAACTTGTGGGCAAATCTGTATCTCGAATTCCATTGTGGCTGAAAAAACGCAAATATAATTTTGGGCTGAAGTGGCTGCGGGAGATATTGTGGGAGATCAGTCCGTGGGGACACAAAGTGTTAGAATATTGGATTGATGAGTTTGCACCAGATGTGGTGATATATATGGTCGGTGAAAGCATCTTTATGGATCGGCTTGTGCTGAGTACGATTAAACGAACTTCGGCAAAGCTGGTTCTCTACAATGGAGAAGCTTATCGGATCATAGATATCAAAAAGCGAAAGGGATTAGAGCGTGCATATTACTATAAGGTAGAAAAACTATATCAACGCCTCAACGAAATCTCATCGTTAACTATTTTTAACTGTGAGCAGCTTATGAATGGCTATTTGAGAGTTTATCCGCCGAGTTCCCGGCAGATCGTTGCGTATAACAGTGCATCTTTAGATTTCGTTCCATATCGTTCACATTCTTCACCAGTGATTTCGTATTTTGGTAATCTAGGTGTCGGTCGTGTTGATTCCCTTGTTCAAATTGCTGATGTACTGTATGATATCGACCACAGTCTTTTTATCGATCTCTATGGGAATGCCACAGATGAAGATATAGCAAAGTTCGAACAGCATACTAACATTCGGTATCATGGTTTTGTGTCTGCTCAGGTGATTCACAATGTCTTAGAAAAATCAGATATACTGCTACATGTCGAGAGCTTTGATGAAGAAATTGTTTCTAGGCTTCATTACGCGTTTTCGACAAAGCTTGCGCAATATTTATGCTCAGGGCGTCCGTTGCTTTGTTACGCACCAGAAGGAAGTGTTTCCTCGGAATACTTAAAGCAGGAAAAAGGGGCTCTTGTTGTAACAAATATTTCTGAATTGAAATTAGGTTTAACAAAGCTGGTTCTAGATCCGGAGTTTCGTGCCGAATACGCTGAGCACGCACGGCAGCTTGGAATTAAAAATCACAATCATGAAATAACAGCAGCATTTGTAAAGCAGGAAATTAATTCCATGTAAAGAGTATGTAGCACAGAGGATATAAGTTATGAAGAAAATTTGCCTAATTAATGACAACGCAGCGGGTGACGCTACGTTACTTGCATTGGTCAGATTAATGACGATGTGCTTAAGTCTCATAACAACACGGGTGCTCTCTACATATCTCTCGACATTTGCATATGGCACTTACTCACAGGTTTTGCTTATTGTTTCTACAACGGCATCTCTCACAACATTTGGGTTTATCGATGCAATCAATTTTTATTATTGTGGTACTAAAGACACACAAAAGCGCGAGTCCTATGTTGCGACGATATTAACGATGCAATGCTGTATAGGGATGCTTGCGGGTATCGCAATCGTTATATTAGCAGGACCAATCTGCAAGTATTTTGGAAATCCAGAGTTGCGACGCTATTTGTTTTTGGCAGCATTTTCCCCTTTGCTGCAAAATGGTATTTCCTTGTTACAAGTATTGCTTGTTTCAGTTGGAAAAGCACGCCAACTTGCGGTCAGAAATCTGATTATTTCTATAGCACAGTTGATATGTGCTATAACAGCAGGTATGCGCATGAAAAGTGTTGGGCTTATTCTATTTGTGTCAATTATACTTAACAGTATACAGATTTTGTTTTTTCTATGGTCACTAAAAAAATCCGGTTGCCATATGCGTCTTGCTTTTTGTGATTTTAGGCTATCAAAAGGCATATTGAAATACAGTATACCGATGGCCGTGTTTACACTTGTAAATGCTCTTAACCGCGATATAGACAAGTATATAATTTCGGTTATGTCAGATACGGAGACTCTTGCAATTTATTCTAATGCCGCGAGGGTTTTACCGTTCGATATTGTTCTCATATCATTTATGACGGTACTACTTCCGCATATAACGCGGCAAATAGTGGAAAGACGGTATATAGATGCTGTAGAGACCTATCGGTCATACTTGGAGATTTCCTATATTTCTACTGCGTTATTTGCACTTAGTGTGCTGACGGCAGCTCCAGAGGCTATGAATTTGCTGTATTCCGAAAAATACTTAAGCGGACTTCCTGTGTTCTGCATTTATATTATCAGCGATATTTTCCATTTTGCAAGCATTACATTAATTTTGACTGCCTCCGGAAAAACAAAGCTTTTGATGCGTATCGGGCTTACTGGCCTGGTTGTGAATTTTGTTTTAAATATTATATTTTACCATTTTTTTGGCGTTGTGGGGCCTGCGATAGCAACGCTGCTGGTATCACTTGGGTTGGGAGCTTTCATTTTACATTATAGTGCGAATGAACTTCATGCATCAATACATGATTTATTTGACTGTAAGTTTCTCATGAAATTTACTGTGGAATGTATTGGCGGAGTGCTCATATTCACTACAGTTAGATACTGGCTACGGACAATGGAAATGTACTATTTAGGTGTTTTTATTATCACTTGTGGAGGATATATACTGTGTGTGGGGCTGCCCAATCTGAAGCGCTTCATGATAGACATAAAACAAATTTCTTCACTAAAGTTATAAAAAATATTAATGCATTTGTAAAATCTTTACAGTAGAAAAGGTTTGTTACAAGATATGAAAAATCAAGGTGAAGATATGCAAAAAGTTATTCAAAGAAACGAAAAGTTTGTGAGAGAAAACTCCATACATGAGAGAAATACTTCACTGGATGCGCTCCGGGTGTTGTGCATGTTTTTAATTGTTTTAGGACACGCAATGGTTCATGGCCACGTTTTAGATACTTTATCTCCAAACAGTATAAACTATTACATTGTAAACATACTACGGGCATTTCTTTCAGTTCATGTCAATTGTTTTGTATTGATTAGTGGTTATTTCCTCTGTACATATAAATTTAGGCTTAGTAAAGTATTTTTTATATGGTGGCAGACTTTTTTTTGGTCCGTTACGCTTTATATTTTTGTATGTATTAGCGGTATTGTTCCATTTGAAATAGAGTCTCTCCTGAGAGCTTGTCTCCCCTTTACACAGCAAAGATATTGGTTTGTTACTACATATCTTTTAATGTATGTTTTGATTCCGCTTTTAAATGCTGCTATTCATACAATGAGTCAACGTCAGCATGCATTTTTTATTGCTACATTTTTTTTCATATACATTGTACTCCAGAATTTATTCTTTTGGAAGAAATTTACTTCAACAAATAGCTATGATCCATTATTCTTTGCGTTTCTATATATGATTGCAGCATATTTTAGGCTGTATCCAGCAAAGAGGACTCAACTGCGTTATTTTTTATGTTATTTTTTAGTGTGTCTCTTTTCTGCCATATGGAAGATAGGCATGGAATTGTTTACAAACAAGATAGTTGGAGAATCCATGGGGGATAGTATTTTTTTATCATATAGTTCTATTACTATGGTGATTGCTTCAGCCAGTCTGTTTCGCTTTTTTGAAGGCCTCAGCATTACAAACAGATTAGCTCAAAAAGTGGTGACTCTATTATCATCACTTACTTTTGGTGTTTATTTGATTCATGAACAACCAGAGATAAGAGCTTTCTTATGGGAAAAACTATTGAGGCCTGGTAATTATGTTCAGAGTCCGTTTTTGATTCTTTTTCTTTTGGGAATAGCGCTATTTGTGTTTTTGTTATGCGCATTGCTCGAATATCTTCGTAATAGAGTATCGGAGCTATTTTCAATTAGAAAGTTAATAATAGCAATATCAAATAGAGTGAAACTTAGAGCAGTATCATTAGCTGAAATGGTATTCAGTTTGAAAGATAAAGAAAAGTAATGAAGAGCTATTTTAATGCTTGTGGTAACCATATAGTGATAATTAATATTTTTAGTGATTGAAATGTTTGAAAAGGAGTTATACCTGTGAGTTTGTTTTCTTTAAAAACCCTTTTAATTACAGGCGGAACCGGCAGCTTCGGACATGCTGTACTTGACCGTTTTTTGGAAACCGACATAGAGGAAATAAGAATACTTTCCCGCGATGAAAAAAAGCAGGATGATATGCGGCATGCTTATCAACTGGCATATCCGGACTGTGCAAATAAAATCAAATTTTACATAGGTGATGTTCGCGATTACTGTTCTATAGCTCCTGCGTTCCGTGGAGTGGATTATGTGTTTCATGCCGCGGCACTTAAACAGGTTCCGTCCTGCGAGTTCTATCCGATGGAGGCGGTAAAGACCAATGTTATCGGTTCGAATAATGTTATAGATGCCTGCGTGGAAAACCATGTCAAAAAGGCGGTATTTCTTTCGACCGACAAAGCGGCGTATCCGATAAACGCTATGGGTATGACAAAAGCCGTGATGGAGAAAAATGTTATAGCTCGATCGCGACAGATGTTGGCGGATGATCCCGTGCTGTGCCTGACACGTTACGGAAATGTTATGGCGTCGCGCGGATCGGTCATTCCGCTGTTCTGCGAGCAGATAGAGGAAGGGAAACCGCTTACTGTCACAAACCCTGATATGACACGGTTTATGATGACACTCAATGATGCAGTGGATCTTGTGCTTTATGCATTCGAAAATGCGGGGCAGGGCGACTTGTTTGTCCAAAAGGCTCCGGCTGCAACAATTGAAACGCTTGCGCGTGCTATACTTGAGCTGAGGCAATCTGATGTCGGGATGTCCGTTATAGGCACACGCCACGGCGAAAAGGTCTATGAGGTGCTTGTAACAGAGGAGGAAATGCTCAGAGCAGAGGATCTTCCAGGATTTTTCCGCATACATGCGGATAACCGTGATCTTAATTATGACAACTATTTTAAAAATGGAAGCAAAGCTCTTGAGACTGTCGAACAATATACATCTCACAACACACAGAGGCTCGATGTGGAAGGTATGAAGAATTTGCTCAGAAAGCTCAAACTATTTGGGGGAGACTGCTGATGAATATACTTGTTACGGGAGCTCGCGGGTTTGTTGGGAGAAACCTTGTTGAGTCGTTAAAGAATATCAGGGACAACAAGGATCGCACAAGACCGGAACTCAAAATAGATAATATTTTTGAGTATGACATCGGTACAGATTCCGCTGAGCTTGAAAGATTTTGCAAAGATACCGATTTTGTTTTTGACTTTGCCGGAGTAAACAGACCGAAGGACAGCAGCGAATTTGTGACAGGAAATGTGGGATTTACATCAGAGCTGATTGGGTTGCTCGAAAAGCATAACAATACTTGTCCGGTCGTTTTTTCGTCATCCGTTCAGGCAACTCTTGCAGGGCGGTATGCAAACAGTGAATACGGTAAATCAAAGCTTACGGCGGAAAATCTGTTCCTTGACTATGCAAAAAGAACGGGCGCACGCGTACTCGTATATCGCTTTCCGAACCTTTTCGGTAAGTGGTGCCGCCCTAACTATAACAGCGTCGTAGCGACATTCTGCAATAATATTGCAAATGATTTGCCTATAAGCGTCAGCGATCCGGATATAGAGTTGGAGCTGCTTTATATTGACGATCTTGTCGGTGAGATGTTAGATGTCATAAACGCAAAAGAACACAGATGTAATTTCGAGGGAGCAAACACGATTGAATCGGACAGCGGTAAATTTTGCACCGTGCCGATAACTCATCATGTTACGCTCGGCAGAATAGTTGAGATTCTCAACACATTCAAGAGTCAGCCGGACACGCTCGTGATGCCGGATATCCCGGCAGGAAGCTTTGAAAAAAAGCTGTATAGCACATACCTGTCGTATTTGCCGCGTGAAAAAGCAATTTCCGCTTTGAAAATGAATGTTGACGCTCGCGGCAGCTTTACGGAACTGTTGAAAACCGCCAATTGCGGACAGTTCAGCGTCAATATATCAAAACCCGGCATAACAAAGGGCGAGCACTGGCACAACAGTAAATGGGAGATATTTATTGTGGTTTCTGGTCATGCGCTGATACAGGAACGACGAATAGGGTCGGATGAGATATTGAATTTCGAAGTGAGCGGAGAAAAGATAGAAGCTGTGCGTATGCTTCCCGGATATACGCACAATATAATAAATCTCAGTGATAATGAGGATTTAATAACGCTTATGTGGGCGAATGAACAGTTTGATCCTTTACACCCGGACACATTCGGAGAGGCGGTGGAAAGATGAAAGATTTTGAAAATATAAGCTTTAAAAATAACGGAAAGCTGAAGCTTCTGATAATAATAGGCACGAGACCTGAGATAATCAGACTTTCTGCCGTGATAACCAAATGCAGAAAATATTTTGACTGCATACTTGCGCATACCGGGCAGAATTACGACTACAACCTGAACGGTGTGTTTTTTCATGATTTAAAGCTCGATGATCCCGATGTGTATATGGATGCCGTCGGAGATGACCTCGGCGCGACGATAGGCAACATAATAAATTATTCCTATAAGTTAATGCAGAAAATAAAGCCGGATGCACTCCTTATACTCGGTGACACGAATTCCTGCCTTTCGGCAATACCGGCAAAGAGACTCCATATCCCGATATTCCATATGGAAGCCGGAAACAGGTGCAAGGATGAGTGCTTGCCGGAAGAGACTAACAGACGCATAGTTGATATAATTTCCGATGTGAACATGGCTTATTCTGAGCACGCGCGCAGATATCTTGCCGAGTGCGGACTTCCGAAAGAGAGAACGTATGTGACCGGCTCCCCAATGGCTGAAGTGCTCCGCGCAAACCTCGCAGAGATAGAGAAAAGCAATGTGCTTGAAAAATTAGATGTGCAGTCAGGAAAATATATATTACTCTCTGCCCACAGGGAAGAAAATATTGATACAGAGAAAAATTTTCTGTCGCTGTTTTCTGCGATAAATGAACTCGCGGCGATGTATGATATGCCGATACTGTATTCGTGCCACCCGAGGAGTAGGGAGAGACTGAAAAAGAGCGGGTTTGTTCTCGACAGCCGCGTCAGATGCCATGAACCGTTTGGCTTTCACGATTACAACAAGCTTCAGCTCAATGCCTTTGCGGTCGTTTCCGACAGCGGTACGCTGCCCGAAGAAAGCAGCTTCTTTACGAGTATCGGAAAATCTTTTCCTGCGGTCTGTATAAGAACATCTACGGAACGGCCGGAGGCTCTTGAAAAAGGTTGCTTCATGCTTGCAGGGATAGATAAAACGGAGTTGCTACGCGCGGTAAAGTTGGCTGTTGAAATGAATGAAAATTCGGATTTTGGCGTCCCTGTTGCAGATTATACAGATGAAAGCGTGAGTGGCAGAGTGGTGAAAATCATTCAGTCATATACCGGCATTGTTGACAAGATGGTGTGGAGAAAATCCTGAATTTGATGCTCGTATTGATTTTTCTTTAAAATTCTACATATAGTAAACCGCTGATCAGCGCCGTCCGCAGGCGTTTGAAATCAGCGGTTTGTTATATATACAGTTATATATTTTGCGAAAAATCCGCAATGACGGCGAGAAACATCAAGAAAATAACGGCGGGCGAAAAATCACCGACCGCCTGAAATATTTATAACGCAGCGTTATCAATCAAATAACCAAAAGACGGAATTCTTTCCATTATTTATCCGCCGCTCTGCCTGCAAAATGCCGCCTGCGGGTGCACAAAACGGAGATAATCCGACCGCAGGGGAAAGACGATGCACAAAAGGTGGAAAAAGGTATCCCCGGCTTTTTGCGGGACAGGCTTGTGGCGGTCCCCATCAACGATTAATAACGCTGCGTTAATAATTAAAGTATATCATTGAAAAATATATTTTGCAATGTCGATTTTTGCCAAAAAGCCTCGGATAAAACGGGCGTAATATAGCCCGAACATGCAAAAGCAGCCGCGCGGGCGACTGCTTTGCTTTATATCTGATTTATTCCGCGACCTTCATCGTCAGCTCGAGTATGCGCTTGACGCTTGTCTCGAGGTCGGCGCGGGTTATCTTGCCACTTTCAAACGCAGCTTTCAGCTCCTCGGGCTCGCCGTCGCCCATCTTGACATCGTTCCCGGCGAGAACCTCGTCGGAGTGGCTGCTGTGGACGCCCCAGTCTGTCGTGACCATGCCCTTGAAGCCCCACTCATTGCGGAGCATCTCGGTGAGCAGCTCATAGCTTACCGAGGTGTGGGAGCCGTTGATGAGATTGTAGGAGGACATAATTGTCCACGGGTCGGCCTCTTTGACACATATCTCGAAGCCGCGCAGATATATCTCCCTGAGCGCGCGCTCGGAAACTCTGGAATCGCATTCAAAGCGGTTCGACTCCCTGTTGTTGCAGGCGAAGTGCTTTACGGATGCGGCGATTTTCTGCGACTGGATGCCGCGCACATCGGCGGCGCAGCACTTTCCGGCGAGGAGTGGATCCTCGGAGAAATACTCGAAGTTGCGTCCGCATAGGGGATTGCGGTGAATGTTCATCGCGGGCGCGAGCCACACGCCGAGATTGTTCTCGCGCAGCTCCGCGCCGCCTGCCGCGCCGACTTCTTCAATGAGTTCCATGTTCCATGTGCACGCGAGAAGCGTTGCGCAGGGCCATGCCGTGGTGGGCACACCCGTTGAAGCGTTGAGGCGCAGACCTGCAGGTCCGTCAGCAGTCGGGACGGGCGGCACATTGAGGCGTTTCATGCCGCCGAACGCGCCTGTGTTGCAGACTCCGGGCTGATTCTGATGCCCGCCGACAAAGTCGATAAGCTCGTCAACGGTGAACTGCTTTATAAATTCGTCGAGCGTTATATTTTCGCCGACTTCGTCAAACATGATCGTATCTTTGGGCGCGGTCGCTTCGATGGGAGCGTGCGTGCCGCGTGCGTAAACGGGTTCGCCCGTCGGGAGATTTTCAAAGCTGCCGTCCGCGAGCAGACGCTTTTCGAGCTTGAACGGTCTGCAGAGCGGCTTTGATTCTTTTGTGATTATATCTTCGCTCAGCACGAAGTCGTAGCGGAGCTTTTCTGTCGCTCTGACGGAATTTCCGAGATAGAACGAGTATGTGCCTTTTTCGAGTACGAATGCTGATTTCTTTATCTTGCCGAGATCGTCGAAGCTCGCCATGTCGCCGATATCAAAGCTCAGCGCGATTGCCTCGGACTCACCGGGGGAGAGCAGCTTCGTCTTTTTGAACGCGGCGAGCTCTTTTGCGGGCTTGCCGAGCTTGCCTTGCGGCGCGCTGTAATAGAGCTGAACGACCTCTTTGCCGGGCACTTTGCCGATGTTTTTGACCGTCACCGCGGCGACTATCTTTCCGTCGCTCTCGCCGCAGAATGCGCCGCTGAACTCGAAATCAGTATAAGAGAGACCGAAGCCGAACGGATAGCGAACTTTTTCGGCGGCGCCGGGAATCGTCTCGAAATAGCGGTAGCCGACATATATATCATCGAAATAATCGAGATGCTCGAAGCCTGTCAGGAACTCCTGCGCGTTCTGATATGAGTCGTAGGAGTCGGGGATAGTGTCTGCCAATTTGCCGGAGGGGTTGACATCGCCGCAGATAATATCAGCTATCGCCATGCCGCCCTCGAGTCCGCCCTGCCAGCCGGAGATTATCGCGCCGACTTTTTCGTTGTCCGCGAAATACTCGCAGTCAACGACTGCGCCGGAGTTGAGGACTATAACTGTGTTCGGGAACGCCGCAGCGACTCGGTCGATGAGGCTCTTCTCCGTGTCCGAAAGGTAGTAGTCGCCGGGGATAGCCTTTCTGTCAACGCCCTCTGCGGAGAAGCGGCTGAGGGTTATTATCGCGATATCCGCGTTCGCGGCTGCCTCCGCTATGAGCTCGTCGGGCATATGCGCCTCGGCAACATGCATGCTCGCGAAGGTGTCGTAGATTATATCGTCTTTCTCTTTGCAGAAGGACATGGCGTTGACCTTGTCCCATATCTTCTCAATCTGGGCGCGGGTCGGGATGCGCTTGCTCGCCTCCTTGACGTATTCTTTGTAGAACTCGACGGTCGGCTTGAACACGCTGACCTTGCCCTCGGCTTCCTTCTGACTGAATCCGTCATAGACATTGCGGATGTAGGCGCAGAAAACGTCGCCGCTTCCGCCGCCGCCCTTTATGTATTCGATAGTCGCCTTGCCGAAGAGTGCGACTCTCGTTCCGCGTGTGAGCGGCAGAGTGTGAAGTCTGTTTTTGAGCAGAACCATACCCTCGCCGGCGGCCTTTCTCGAGAGCGCGGCGTGCTCGGGCGAACCTGTGACCTTTCTGCCGTCCGTGCCGAGCGGGATGCAGGGCTGATATCTGAATCTTGCGTATTTGTCCATAGCTGTTCTCCGTCCTTTATTTGAATTTATTTAAGCTCACCTTGTGTTATTCTGTCGATGAAAATGCATTCCGACTCATACGAATCCGGCTTGTTTTCGTCTATTATAATCAGTCTGCCGCCGCGTTTGTCGCCGTAGGTGTGGTAACCCGCGCCGGGGGTCTGAACGAGCTTTATGCCGTCGACTTCCATTGTGAATGTGTTCACATGGTCGTGGCCGAAGAACGCGGCGACTATATCGCCCGTTCTCTTCCAGCTCTCGAATTCGTCGCCGTTTTCGAGCGGCGGGCATGGGGATTCGTGAATCTCGCCCTCGAGCAGTGCGCCGTCCGGGACGGAGTAGTGCTGCGCGCCGAGGCTGTATTCGCCATCCGGGTCTTTTTTGAGTTTTTTGTATTCCTGAATGACGGGGATATGCTGAAACAGCAGAGAGGGCACGGCTTTTCCGCCGTTCTGCGCCTTGAGTTCGGCGGCGCGTCTTTCGTACCATGCTATCTGATCTTTTTTTACAAAGCCGTATCCGACGTCGTCTATAACATTGAACTCATCGTCCCTGACATAGTCGCCCGAGTCGATGCACCAGATGTTCCAGGCAATATGCTTGCCGTCGGAAGACAAAATAGGCAGACTGCAATTCGCGCAGCCGGAGACATCCTCGTCGTTCATCGTGCTTCTGAAATTCTCGTATTCGGCGTATATACAGATCTGATTATCTTTCGCGAGAAACGGCAATTTGGGCTGAGCCTCGGCATCGTGATTGCCGAAAACTATGGCGAGCGGGATATTTTTCTCCTCAATCGGCGCGACTATCTTTTTGATAGTATTATACATATATTCATATGTGAACTCCTGCCAGTAGCCGCTGATGTTGTCGCCGCCGAAAACGATAAGATCGGGATTAGCAATTTCGATGCATCGGTGAATGACATTTATCGTCTCTTTGCTCTTGTTTATCGGTATCTGCCTGTCCTCTTCGTCGTCCATCTCCGGGTCGACTTCGTGGATATCCGTCAGATGCAGAATGCGGAATTTTCCGTCCGCGCCGAAGCGCAGGGGGGCCTGCTTTTCTTTTATATATTTCTTTGAATCCGGCAGCCCTTTTGCCATGTTGCTCCCTCCGATATTTGATACTGAAATTATATACTTACTTCGACACAGTGTCAATAATTGCGTTGCATTCGCGATTCTGCGTTGTTTACTGTGCATAATTTAAAAAGTCCGTTTTTGGCAAAAGTGCATATTGCGAAAAGCAGAACGCGGTGATATAATTGATTTAATAACACGGTTTTCTAATTTGCAGATGAGGGGCGCGCTTTTTGAAAAATACACTTGATTCATCCATAGTCAAGCTGACGAATTACCGCTCTGTGTGGGGATACATACACAAAAACAAGCAGGCGACAATTCCGCAGATAGCCAAAAGCATCGGGCTGAGCCTGCCGACCGTGACGCGAGCTATTGATTACGGTGTTGCGGAGGGAATTATCGAACCGGACGGAGTTATTGGCGCGGAGCGCGGCCGCAAGGCGCAGGTATATAAGCTTAACGCGGGCTATATGCATTTTCTGCTGATTTATCTTGACTCCGATGTTCTTTCATACAGAATCC
>ULMI01033167.1_pt1 | contig 35606 bp, 42 predicted proteins | sample 1951631 | NCBI WGS metagenome assembly ULMI01 (sample SAMEA4835548, study PRJEB28245) | human gut metagenome | biome: gut microbiome; material: fecal sample | place: Denmark | collected 2008 | reverse complement strand
TCCCTTATATAGTATATATACTATATAAGGGAAAATTCAATACTACTAATAACACTAAAACCACTTAAACCTCATTAATGTTAACAAGGCCATTTTTAAGCCCGTACACGAACTTTTATATCCAGGCAATACAAACCTATTACCTCAACAACAAACATTCCAATTAGAGGCCTTTCTTTAATCGTTGGATAGCCTCCATGACCGCTGTACGTTTTGCCTCTGCTTCCTGTACCTTTTCTACCTCTTCATACTCGGTATCTTCAGCTAAAGAATGAACACTTTGTAGGAAACTGTTTGCTTTGCCCTCCATTTCACTCCAATTATATTGCTTAATAAGGAGAGAGGGCAACTGAATAGATTTGGGGTCTACTGCATTGGCCGTAAATCCATTTACGTCCTTATACCACGATGAGGTCAGCTGAGCCATCAATGTAGAGGGACTTATTCCCACTTTGGCAGCTGTCAACCCTATGACCAGTGCATTAATTGAAATACTTGACATCAATCGCATAACGTTCGCTTTCCCCTGCATACTTGCATTCAGATCTATTTGGCCGTTCACGGTCAATTCCACCTGATTTCCTTTCACCTCTTTACGTGCCTGTTCTAATATAGCACGTATCTCCGCACTGACTTTCAGTGCGTTATTCTTCTTATTGAATTCACGGTTCCAGTAGTCCAGCAACTTATTCAACACCTCAATACGGCCGGACTCTGTAGCCACACGGAAAGCCCGTGCATCGGCCATATATTGTTTCCTCTTTTGTTCAATTATACCGTTATACAGCGAGATAACTCGCTTGCAATCGTCATAGGTGAGGTGATATCCCTTCTTTTCACGTACCTGCTCGATGATTTCATCTATTGCGTAAAACTTGCCCGCCAAATCAATAATCAACGAGGTTGAGCGAGAGGCTCCTATATTCACGTTTTTGATAGCCAGCTTATCGGCCAGAGATGCCTCAAAATCACGTAATATTAACATTTGGCGGTTATGACGATTTTTCACATTTTTCATAGTAATTTTTTCATCCTCTGTTAACACGCAAAAATCATTCACCGTATCCTCCACCTTTCGTCCAAACCTGTCTATAACCAGAGTACTGTTAAAATCACCCCTTGCATGATAATTCCCGTACCTCAACGGATGAGCTTCTATCATTCCTTTTGCCTTATATAACTTATAATATTGCTCCTTTACTCTCTCCTCTTTTATTTGAGCTATGTGTTCGGGCAATATGATATCTCCTTTGTCTTCTTGGGTAACTATTACGTCTTTCATTCGGAATAACCCTCCTTCCTTTGGTACGGGTATTCCTTCCAATAATTCATCTTCCTCTTTCTTACGTTCCTTCTTGGTGACTACTGTTTTGGTTTGGGGGGTGCTGTCTCCATATAATATGTCCTCCACCTTTTTAGGTGATTTATCCTCCTCTTTCTTCTTGCGAGGGTTTACTCTTTTTATATTGCCCGATTTCAGGTTTCCCCCGCTTACAGGCTTCTCTTTCTTTGCCATAACTTTTTCATAAAATAATTACCCAAATATACGGTAAATTATTCACGTACCATCACTTCCACCTCAATACATCTTATTTTCCCACTTTGGTTCATTCGGGCTTCATACTTTCCATATTCATTTAATTTCTCAACGAAACTTTCCAAATATGAAACATATAATTCATATTCATCCCTTGCTAACTCAATTTCATAAACCATTCTTGAAATAGGTATCAGTTTACTCAATTGGTACATCATTACCTGCATATCCAGGTGAAATCTTTTCTGCACTCCTTCAATAAAGGCTCTTTCCTTACGATGAGCTACCTGAAATCTGTTTAGGTTTCCCTCCACAAACAAGCTGTTGAATGTAGGGAATATCTCTTCTATTTTCATATCATTATTCATTTCTAAGTTCTTCAATCACCTCATATTCTTCATTAAATTCCTTCAATCTCGACCAATACCCTATTCCTCCTCCAAACTTTATTTTTGATATATTGCTTTGACGGAGAAATTTCTATTATTTCACATTCTACAATGGAATCAATTCCCATTCCCATTTTAAAACGTGAAGATACCAAATATCTTTTGCCTTCTGTTAATTCAACTTTTTTCATATCAAAAACTGATTTTTCAAACTCTTTAGGTGAAATTTTGCCTATGTTTATAGTTTGGTATAACTCTCCGGCAATTGTATCGGAATATAATATTTTTTGAGATACTTTTTGAACTTTTTTGTATTGGGAACTTTATCCCCTGCCTTTTCAATAAAGGATTTGTAAACGTGGTTTTTTATACTTTTTATAATTATTGTTGTTAATTACAAATATATTAAATGTACTTATATTATACAAAAATTTAACTAATTAAAATCACTCGGCCTTTTATTCAAAGCCAGCAAAAACAACCGGGAATTAAATTCTTCTATCACTTTTTGTGCTGCAGTCATTGCTTCCACTATCTGTTCCTCTTTGTAGGGTTTGAGTTTTTCACCCAGCATCTCACAAAATTCTTTGTCCATTTCTAAGCCTTTGGGGGCATACCCATTCATTACATGGATTTTGTTACGCATGGCTTCTATAGCTTCTCCTAAAAACCATGAAAATAGTGCGCTTTCTCCTTCTACTTTCATTATTCAATCATATTATACATGTCGTTAATATCGTCCCATAACTGAGGATTTTGCTTAAATATGTTAGCTAAATGCCATGCAATTTCACCTAAATTTCCATTCGCTATACATACAGGGAGGGTTCCCGGTTTTTCCAAAAACATAAAAAGTTGAGGTGAAATTACTTTTTGGTCCATAGTAGGTTCAAAAGTATCTTTACCATACCTAATCGGATATTTGCAAGTATCCATTAATTGGCCTGTTAGCTCCATTGTGAGCCTTTCTTTTTCCTTATTTACTATTTGCTCAGCAACCTCATCAATGCTTTTTCTCATTATTTCTTATTTTTAGCGAGCCACAAATCTCGTGCTGCACGACACAGTTCTAAATTAAGTTTTACACACGAGAACAATTCTCCATCCGTATGCCTATAATCATACTGTATTACTTTTTTACCCCTTCTTCCGTACCCAATCGTAAACTCTTCGTATTGTTCCGTTCCTAATTGGGTGGTGGTGCTTGCACCATTTTGTGTCATTTTAGTCATTTTGCTATCTCTTTAAAGGTTACGTTTTTTAAATTCTTCATCAAACTCTCTCCAAATAGGTTCCCAGTACTTACTTACTATATCTCCACAACTACCTATTTCATAATCATTCTTTTCAGCTATCAGCAATTCGTCATAATATGCTATCAATTCGTCATCTGTAAGTTCTTTCAAGTTTTTCATTTTATTTGTTGTTTTAATTTGACATTACAAATATAGTTAGTGTATTTGTAATTAGCAAGTGTTTTTGTGATTTTAACATATTTTTAACGTTTACTAAAAAGGCCGTCAGCGTAAAATACTGACGGCCAAACCCTAAACAAAAAACTATGAAAAACGCTTCCCTTTTTATTTCTTTTTCTTTTGCTGCTCCTTTAATAAAAGTTCATCTTTGTTTACGATCCAATAAGTGAACCAACCTGCTACAACGGGAACGGCTATTATCAAAGCAACAAGAATAACTCCGAACAGGATATTTTTATCATCCCCTGTGAAAGCATTTACAATTCCGCTCCAGAGGGCATACCATAAAACGAAAACCACTAACCAAATAGGAGCTATGACCCATTTTGGAATTTTTTTAAAGAAATCATACATAACTTTATAAAGTATTGGTTTATACTGTATAAATGTAATTAAAAGTACACACAAAAACAAATTTTTAATGTTAAATAAAAATCCCCCAAACCAAAATAAGGTAAGGGGGATAATGCAACGCAATTAGCCTGACATTTACAAGCCGGAGAGAAACGTCTTTCTCTTACACTATTACCTCTCTTGAGGGTTTAACCTGAGCATTACAGGTGCGGTCTATTACTTCGGCAATCTCGAGTATTTGCCCTGCATAACTTTGGGGCTAATCCAAAATTAGTAGCGGATATAGGAATCGAACCTATGTACACCTGCTTATGAGACAGGTCTGGAACCACTCCAGTCTAACCCGCAATTTAAAAAGATGAGTAAACCGTTACCTCTTTAGCACTTGTTTCAAATAAGCAATCAAGACTCCTTGTAAATGTTCTATTTTAGCTTAACCTCATCTCTTTGTACTCGAGGCGGGATTCGAACCCACACGGACATTTCTGTCCAGAGGTTTTTAAGACCTCAGCGTCTACCGATTTCGCCACTCGAGCAACAAATTACACAATAAAAAAGAACTCTTCCTAATTAGTGGCTGGAGTACTTGCAATCAAACTTTCCACCAGCCTTTGTCAAATTTAAAACTACACAAATCCAAAGATAGCAATTTTGAAAAGTGTGTGGAGGCGGCGAGAATCGAACTCGCGTCTTACTGTACATGAAAAGTGTTTTTATTCACAGGTTTAGGACATAAAGTCCAGGGTCGGTAAATTAGGCTTTACCATTTCCACCATCCTGTTTCGCCAGGGTTTTCGACCAGAACAGGAACCAGTCTTAAGAGACCCAGAACTCAATCACTTCATTATGCTCCACAACTCTCAAGGAATTGTATGCAAACTTGTCCGTGATACTGTTAGGCTGCCAAACGAACGTATTCGTCTACTTCACGCTGCATAACAGATTTAGCAAATGCGATGACTTTACCAGCCTTGCTGGATACGGTCTTTTTAACTTTTGCGTTTGTTGGTTGAGCCAGTTTAAAATGAATTAGCTCAGTTCATACCTGAAACAAATTTCGCTACACAATAATCAAAACCAAACACCCCCTAATAAACCTTTCTATCATTCTGGATACTTCGTTTCGTCTGTATCTGACGACTATAATCTTAATCCCCGACAAAAAGGTTTATAATTTCAAAGAACTCTATTCTTTTGTGAATAGGGGGGGGTTAATCCCCCGCCTATCCTTCCAACGCTCCAATACAAAGGTACTAACAATACCTTTATTATGCAAGCAATTTTTCTATTTTAACACTTACAATTTTCTCCCTTTTGGTTTTCAGGAACAACCGAAATAACACAATTAGTAGAAAGAATCATGCTTGCCACAGAAACCGCATTTTCCAAAGCTACACGGCAAACCTTAACGGGGTCAATAATGCCGAATTCACGCATATTTCCATAACGATTTTCTTTGGCATCAAAACCATACCATTTATTCGCATTATCTTCTCCGCACATTACTTCCTGTACTTTTTCCACAGGCAATGAACCATAACCAGCATTAGCAGCTATTTGCAAAGCCGGAGCCATTAGGGCAGACATTACCAAATTATAACCGATCCATTCATCTCCTTCTTTGCTAACCGATTCCTCGGAATTTATTTTTGCCCCAAGGAAAGCCGATCCTCCTCCAGGAACAATTCCCTCTTCTATTGCTGCACGAGTAGCGGCAAGGGCGTCGTCCACGCGGTCTTTCTTTTCTTTCATTTCGACCTCGCTTTGACCTCCGATTGAAATTACGGCTGCGCCTCCTGTAAATCGGGCAAGGCGTTCCTGAAGTTTTTCAATGTCATACTTGTTATCAGCAACCTCGATAGCTGCTTCTATTTCAGTAACACGGTCGGCAATGGATTGTTCATTACCACCACCACGAACGATAATGGTAGAATTTTTACCACACTCAACACGTTCGGCAAATCCTAATCCTTCAGTCGAAACCTCATCCACGGGTACTCCGGTCTTTCCTCCGTAACGAACTGCACTTGTCGCAATAGAAATATCTTCTGTGATTTGAGCACGTAATTCACCATAAGACGGAAGCTTCGTGGCTACTACTTGTAAAGCACCTTTCATTCTGTTTGCTATGAGGAAATTAAGCATCTCAGGCGAATAATTTTCTGCCAAAATCAGCAACGGTTTACGGGTACGAGCCACAGTATCAAAAATAGGAGAATAGGTATCAGGCAAAGCCATAGTTTCCTCCACAATAAGAACAGCAACATCATTATAGATAGCTTTCATTCCCTGGAGGGTGTTTATGAAATACGGTGAAACATATCCGGCCTGATATTGGAAACCAGTCGTCATTTCAATCGTTGTCTCGCTGCTTTTGCTTTCTTCTACGGTAATAATACCGTTCTTCCCTATTTGTTCCATAGCTCCCGCAATAAGAGCTCCTATCTCAGGATCATTGTTGGCCGAAATCGTGGCAATGTTACGCAAAATTTCCAGGTCTTCCCCAACAGGCAAGGCAAGGTCTTTCAAATATTCCACTACCTTTTTCACGGCTTTCTCCATCCCTACTTTCATTTTAGTAGGATTCACACCTGCTTTGATGAATTTGTAACCCTCCTTCACCAAAATCTGAGTAAGTACCGAGGCCGTTGTGGTTCCGTCTCCTGCTTCTTCAACTGTTTTATTAGCTACGGATTTTACCAACTGCATACCCATATTAACGACAGGATCGCTATCCTTCTGCATAGAAAGGGCAACTGTCACGCCGTCTTTTGTAATCTGCAAATTACCATGACCTCGGTCAATAGCAACGGTTCTTCCGCCTGCTCCCAAAGTAGTTTTTACAGCATCTGCAACCAAATCAATTCCTCTCAACAATTCCTCGGAGGCTTCTCCTCCAAATTTTACATTTACGTCCATATTTTTATTCTTTTACTGTTAGCATTGCTTCCATTTCACGAAACACCCGATAATGTTTTTCACCTATCTTTACTTTTATCCCTCCTACAGTAGGAACAAGCACTTTGTCTCCTACTTTTAAAGACATAGGAACTTCCTTTGTTCCGGGTCCGACATGCAATACTTCGCATATCATGTATTGTTGCTGGAGCTTATTATATTCCAGTCCGGAATTTGAAACTTCTTTTTTTGCAGGTTCCGCAATAACAAAACGGTCTGCCAGTACTTTTTCAATTTCTTGCATTTTTAATTTGATTTTTTATTGATTTATTTCTTAAGTTCCCCCATGACTCCCCGTTCTATACGTTCACGGACACGGTCTTCACAGCCTTCCAGGAACATTTTAAGCCCTGCAATCTGTTTTTTATTGTGTTCGGACGGGAATCTGTTGTTGAGCTTAATAGCTCTATCTAATAATACATAGGCCAACTGTTCAGACTGTACCCCGCCAATGATAGTACCATCATCGTTCTTTTGAACGAATTGGATTCGGGTTTCAACTGGTTCATATTGTACCTGTCCGTCTGCGAATCCTTTTGAGTGTTGAATAGCATAGCAATGCGCACCACCATAGATAGGGTCATCCATTACCTGAATTGTTTTCTGTTCACTCGGAAATACTTTGTAATCTAACTGTTTCATTTGTTTCTTTCATTTTTCAATTTATATTCCATAAATTCTCTGTCTTGCTGGTATTCCTTTTTATAAATAATACCTTCAATTTCCACGTGGTCGTCATCTATGAATTTTACCACAATTTTGCGTTCACGCATTCCCATACTTTTATATATCCATATGTGCGAGGAGAAAACCACTTTTCATCATGATTATATACTGTTTCATTTAAATCATGGAAAGCATCAAATAGAAAATATTTTTCCGTTTTTTCATTACGAATACACCAATGATAAAATCCAATAATTCCCTTGAATGCTTCTTCAATAGATTTCTTATTAGGAAGTCCTAATACTTTAATGGAAAGCCCTTCATTAAAGTTATCATAAATTTCAGGGTCTGAATTTTTGGCAGCCCTGGAAACTAAATCCAAAACTTCGGACTTTAGTTCTTCAAAATCTTGCTTTTTCATTATTTTATTTTTATTTTACAAATATACTAACATTACTTATAACTACAAAATTATTAACATAGAATGGGCTAATTTTTAGCCCATTCTTCAAATGCTTCATAATGGGAAGAGCGAATAAACAGCATGTCTCCAGAACCGTCTCCCCACCAATCATTACAGTGGGATAAATGCTGCCCTATTCTGTTTCCTCTCCCTGCACAAAGTTTCTTATAAATAGAACGGAACATGGAAGAAATGATACGTCCTTTGAAATTTCCTGCCCTTTGCGCATCATTAGTACAATACCCATAAGCCCCAACCGTTTCTTCAGTACCGTCTTCTTTCAAGAACTCACAATCACAATCTCCCCAAAACCCTTTATTAAAGGTATCTTTTAGGAGTTGTTGTTCATCACTTGTAAGACAGGAAACAATTTGTTCGATTTGCTGAATGTTTGCTTTCATGATATCACTCTCCTTCTGTAATTTTACGTTTTTCAAATTCTTTTTCAAAGGCTTCCCAAATCGGTCTCCATGCTTTCGTCACTATATCACAGCAACCTATTTCATAATCAAGCCTTTCATATTCACGCATTTCTTCATAATATGTAAGGAGTTCTTCGTTTGTAAGTTCTTGAAGATTTTTCATAACTTTAGGTTTTTTTAACGTGCTACTATTTTGAAATAACGATTGAAATTTTCATTTAGAATCTTTCCTATTAAGGTATTTTCTATTTGCCCTACTGAATACCCGCTTCTGCTTGCTTTAATAATTACTTGTGCTTCCATGATTTTTGTGTTTTAAATTTGACTGACTTAATTTGACAATACAAATGTAGTAAGTGTATTTGTAATATGCAAGTGAAATTTTGTTTTTAACATATTATTAACATTCATATTTATACAAAACCCTCTTACAGTATATTGTAAGAGGGTACAAACAAAACTTTATTTCAATTCACATGCTCCCCCATGACAAGCGGCGGCAACGTCTTCCCCTGCTTCTCGTTCAAACTTTTCCCATTCAATATCACCCCAATTAATGGTCTTGGTTTCACATATCTTTTGCCATTTATGGAAAATATCCACATGTTTCAGACAATTAGCACATTTCTCCTCGTCTCCATTAAAATAGTTCTTTGCAAACTTTTTGAATCTACGAACCCAATCCAGGCGAGCATCTTTTCTATTATTGAGATAATCTATAACAGCATTTACATCACTGATAGAAATACCGTTTATCTCCACTAAGAACCGATCCCCTACTATATGACTGCCTATAAATTCAGTTACGTCATTCTTATCACACTTTAGGAGTTCCATATTATACCCCCTTGCAGCATCGCAAGCCTTCCAAATGGATTCAAATAATGAAAGTCCATCCACAATCAAACCGCTGGAAAGTACCGCTCCCTTCCCATAGGTTTCAGCAAGTTCTTTTTCATCCAAATAACTCGTATATGGGGCTTGAGGATACTGTAAATCACCAGACTCTGGCAATAAAGAAACTCCACAAAATTCATTTCTATACTGCCAAAGATAATCTCTCACAAAATCCCATTCTCCTTCTTTTACTGTTACAGTATTGCTCACATTCATACGGAGTTCAGGGTTTTCCTTTGTAGAGGGGTGTTCAAAATTCGTACCCTCTTCAATCCAATTATTTTGTGTGAGGCGAATATATTCTAAAAATTGATTTGTAGTCAAATCCTGTCTAGTTAACGAATGTTCATCCAATTCAACGGGGAATGCTACTATGTATTCTTTCCCTGGATTATAAGGTGATTTCGTTATCATCTGAGGGTTTACTTTCAAAATCTCATTTACTGCTTGTTCATTGTGGGAAGCCTGTATGTGACGTATATATTTACGGAAATGGAAAGGACTAATCCCCGATGAAGTACCTAATAATTGGCTGCTGTTTCCCGCTGGTTTTACAACGGTCGTTCTTGCAGCTGGATTCACCCCTAACAAATCAGCTACTTTCTTATTCCATTCCTTTACTATCTTTGCCCCTTTACGCTGTACTTCTGGATTAAAAAGTATATCAGGATTTTGACACATACCTGTTATCCCTACACCAATCAAAGCGTCTCTCTGTGCAATCTTTATAGAGGCAGGACTTAATACATTGAAATTAGTATAAAATGCCTGTAATGTCCCCAAAATGGCCGCTCGACGACAAGCTACATAAAAGTCTTCAGGGGTTTCTACTAATGCTCCATTTATTTCTGTTAAATTACAGAAAGACCATCCATAATATATGGCATTACCTACCTTGATCTGAGGGAACATCCCCACTTCAAAGCAAGGGTTATATAAAAACCATGGATTTTTTAAGAATGCAAATCCGGGTTCTCCGAATTTCTTAATATTTTCAAATATACCATCATACACTTCTTTAGGAGTATCAGGCAATATCACCACACTATTATTCGCACGACTTAATTCAGGGTATTCATAAAACCAATTAGGCTCAGCTTTGCATTCTATCATTTCCTGTTCATCGGCATCAAACAGAGCAATCATTGCGCTACGACGTATTCCCCCGCTTATCACACTATCAGCTATAATACAAGCTATCCGATGGAGTTCAAAGGGTCGTAATTTACGATCTTTAACTTTGCTGAGGATTTTATTTATCTTATTCAATGCCTTTTCCAAAGGAGCCGATCCAGGAGCTTTGAATCCTCCTGAAATATACGATCCTTCGGGTCGTATCTGGCTAAAATCAAATTCAACACAAGGCAATCCTTCATAATAGCTGTGAATAAGTTTATCCACTGCAAAAGACCATCCTTCAATACTGTCAGGAACCACAAAAACCTCTTTACGGCTATTATCGCACCCTTTTACTTTGGGTAACTGTGAGGTATGTATTTTTTGAACTGAATATCCTGTGCCGCAACCGCTCAAAAGCAAATACATCAATTCTTTAAAGAAATCAATCCTATTACAATAGGAGCTCGCACAATTATATAGACGGGTGTGGTGCTGTTTTAATTGAGCCCCTCCGTACTGCAATGCACGTTGGGCTCCTAAAATCTGTTTCTTTTGATATCCTTGCCACGCATCCTGAAATACTTCATTAAATAGTTTTTTATCCTTTGCAACGGGTTCTAACATTTCAAAGTGCATTTGCATCACTCGTGCAACTGCTTCATCCCACGTTTCTTTCTTTCCATTGGTCGTCCTTGAGTACTTTGAAACAAAAATATACTCGGAAATTTCTTTCCGTTTATCTGTTCTACTTTGCATCTGTTTTAAATTAATTTTCATTTTGTTTTTCTTCCTCTTTTTCTGCCATCACGCAAACAGGAACATTCTGGCTCGAAATTGTCAATGGGATATATTGTAATTCCATCCCTGTTTTGATTTTTATATCCCGCTGGGCTTTGGCAAATATAGTTTTTTCCAACCGAATAATTAAGGGAATAGGCTTATAGTTTGGGTCTTTTTCTAATTTTAACCTTTCTACACCTAAATGTTCTAAAATCAACTCTTTAGGTGGTAAATGCAAATTAACTCCTTCCACTTTTTCAGCACTCAGCATTGTAGTATGATATTCATATTTCTCAGTATTTGCATACCTTAATTTCCTCGTCACGGGAACATATAATTTAAACTTTTCTTTTGTTTTCATATCACAACCTTTCTTATCGTTTTATAATTTAATTCTCCTTTTTCATCTATATACGGGAGTACTTCCAATTCAATACTTTCCGTTTCTAAATATTTACCGCTCTTACTTCCCGATTTACAATGGGACATTTTTGTATGTTTAGCAAAGATTTTCTTAATGTTAACCCTTAGCGCATAATACGTTTCATACCCTACATTATGGCATAAATCTTCTATTATCTTATCCTCTTCTTGCTTTATAATCTTTGCTTCTTTGGCTTCTTCCAATACCTGTTCTATCATTTCCTCCAAAAAAGTAAATCTGCCTGATTTTCTTGCTGGCGTAATCATTAAGCAAGGAGAAAATAATCCCCATTTATCAGTCTTAAATTGCACTACCTGGATCAAAAATGGAGTACCAGGAACAATCTTAAAATCCTTCCTACGATTCCATGCCGTCTTTTTATTAAAATGAGTAATCATATTAACAAAATATTAGTTCTTTCTTTGCTCTGGTTATTGCTACAAACTTTAAACAACGCTCTCCATACAACTCCAAATCAGTTTGTGCGTATTTAGAAGGAATCAAATCAGGTTGTAAAAAGAACACCCTATCAGCTTCTAACCCTTTGGATTTATGTATGGTGGTTAATGTAACTGCACTTGCTCCATTGTCATCTCCAAACATTTCTTCAATTAATTCCTTTGTAGAAATAAATGTTTCTCCAACAGTACGATAAACAAGGCGTATAATATCACATTTTTCTTGCAAAGAAATATATCTTGGATGGAATGTCGGCCTCTGAATTCCCTCTTCCTTCAATAATTTAGCGCACTTCACAAGCAATTCATCCAGTTCATCCAAACTATTGATTTTATCCAAAATGTTCAAAATGCTTTTACCGAAATCTTTACCCAAGATAACGGCCTTTTTCCGCTGGCTTATTAATTTTATGAATACTTCAACCAAAGGAAAATTATTACGACAAAGCACATAATCTCCTTCTCTTGCTTCAAATACGTTTCCTCGACGTACTATTCCGTCTTCATTCCCCTCGTATGCTTCAATTCCTTCGGGGAAAATTTCTTTAGCTGCTTCTACTATTTTCTTCCCACAACGATAAGTCATAGAAAGAGGCATTATTTCCGTATTAGGTCTGCTTGAAAGCATTTCAAATGAATTAAGATTGCTTCCCTGAAACGAATAAATAGTCTGTTTATCGTCCCCTACTGCAATCAGTCTTCCATTTGGTTTGATCATTTTCAAAATCAATTCTCTCTGCAGTGGATTGATATCCTGACTTTCATCCAAAAACACAACATCATACTTCGGAAAACGTTCATCCGGAACATATTTATAGGTAAGAAGCAACATATCCGTAAAATCCAATTCACAAAAACCATTCATCTGTAAACAGCTTTCCTCCTTTGTGCGTTTTATATCAATTGCGGTAATATCTTTCCAAAGATATTCATTCATTTCCTCTCCATACATTTCGCACACTTTACGAGCATCTTCAAATGTGAATGCAAGATTTAAATTGAGCAAATTATACAGGCCGATAATATTATATAAATAGGAAAAATATCTCTTCCGATTTTCCCCAAAAGGTTCCTCACTTATTACCTTTTTAGCCACCAGAAAATTCTTGTTCTCTACTATTTTCGGTTTATAATGAAATGCTCCTAAAAGTGTTTTAAAGGCTTTAGAATGAATCGTTGCAACTTCAATACCATCTGGTACTTTCCTGCTTAATTCTTCCGCTATGGATTTATTAAAGGCCAAAAACAAGCATCTTTTAAAAGGTTGTGTATGCTTCATTAATTGCAAAAGCAAATAAGTCTTTCCGCTTCCGGCTGTGGCCTTTACAAAAATGTTCTTATTGGTGCTTTGATACACGTCTAAAATAGCCTGTTTATATTTATCCAATCCTGCCATTACCGATCCTTTATATAATTATCGTGATTTTTATAATCAGCCAACATATCAGCTATATTATTTCCAACCACTAATTCATCTTCAAAATTTGTCTGGTGTCCCTTTATCCATCTTAATCTCAACTTCATTTTAGGACGTTCTCTTATTTCTTCCAATACCTGTTCCCATAAATCTACATTCTTTGCTCCTTCCCAATTATTCCGCTGCCATTTCAAAACCCATTGCTTCGTCAAAGAATTTACAACATATTGACTATCAGAATAAATAGTTACTTTTACTTCCATGTCTTTATTCACCGAACGCAAGGCGTATAACAGAGCATAAATTTCCATCCTACCTGTCTTTGTGTTTACATATCCTTTTGAAATAAAATATTCCTTTTCTCCATGGATAATATAAACCCCGCACCCTCCTAATTTTGGAGGTTTTATACAAGCACTTCCATCCGTGAACATTGTAATTTCTTCCATTTACAAATATAGTAACAATACTTATATTGTGCAAATAATTTAGCTACACTTTATACATTTTTAACAACTCCAAATTAATAGAACTTTCATCTGCAATCCCTTTGTTTACCCCATCGGTAACGCTTTTCTTATTTTGCAGTAAATTCCATAATTTAGTATCAATCGTATCAGGGCAAAGTAAATAGGCTACATTCATTGAAAACTTCTGGCCTTGCCGCTCGACTCGAGAAATAGCCTGTTCTAAATCTGTATAAACATCCGGCAATTCAATAAAAGCAATATTACTCGCAGCTTCTTGCAAACCATCTGTCCCAGTTCCAACTGCCTTTATATTACAAAAGATAACACGATCATCTGAAACTTGAAAATGTTCCACAATTTCCATTTTCTTTTTGGCTGTCAATCCTCCTTGCAAAGTAGGAGCATTGAATTTTTCTGCTAACTTTTCCAGGGGTTCTCGGTGTGTGCCAAATACCACTAATTTTTCATTATCATTACTTTCCAACCACTCCTCTATATAAATCTCAATACTTTTCATCTTTCCCTTAATCACAAGGGTTTTAAGTAGGGAGAGTTTTACCAAATGTTCAGCCCTTTGTGCTGCTTCTACTTTTTCAACGTCTACTTGTTGCAAGTAAGAGATGAGGTCTTTTTCTGCTTTATGATATTGCGTGGTATTAGTTAAACCACAATCTACAACCGTCGATGAAATAGGGGGCAATTCTGTCAATACTTCACGCTTTTCTCTCCGTATATAACAATAGTTCCTCAAAAGATCATGTAATTCCAATACATTATGGTGTCCTTTCAGATCGACACCGAATGTCGTTCTTTTGGCATTACAATAACGCAATTGAAAGTTTTGCAAGCTGGGGAATATAACATCAAACATCTTTATAATATTCAAAGGGTTGATGCTTTCCTCCGGCCTGTTCATTATCAGGGAACCACTTAAACCAAATACAGCAGGCAAACGGCGTGCCAATTTACGAGATATCTTTCCCCTTATGGATTTATAATTCTTCGCAAAATGAATTTCGTCCCAAACAGCCGCTTTATAATTAACCTTTGCTATTTCTTTAAATACATAATCAATACTTCCTTTTTCCTTATCCTTCCGTCCTAAAATATCATAATTAATAACATTTACAGGCGCATCAAAAATGTTTACCTTGTTAGCGGTATCAATTATGTTCACCTCCCTGTCTGTCCATTTTCCCCATTCTTTTTTCCATCCATATTTAACGGATGCAGGCGTAATTATCAAGCACGGAAACAAGTCCAAAAGTTCCAAAACTATGATCATTTGCCCCGTTTTCCCCAGACCCATGTCATCTCCATTTATACAGTTTCCATGATTTAGAATGTAGTGAATGCCCTGGATTTGATAATCACGGGGTTTTCTTTTTAGGTGGAGTTCCTCTATTGCTTCCGCTACTTCTTCCAAAGTGAATTTTTCCTGCACAGGGATCATCGGGAACGGGCAATTCCCAACTACTTGAGGTCGGTATTCCTCAAATTCAAATTTTCGTATAAAATTTAAAATTTCCTCATTCTTCCATATTGCAAGTTCCACATACCACTCCTTGTTCATTGGGTTGTAAAGAACTTGAGGCAGTTCTTTAACCGCCTCTACCAGTTCTTTTTCGTACTTAAAACCGAAATAAAGAAAATTCCCTTCCTTATAATAATACCGTTCTACCATACGAATTCATCCCTCTGTACTATTTTTATACCCATTTTCTGAGCCTTTTTCATTTTAGATGAGGTTGAATTTTTATCCTTAACAATCAGGTGTGTCGTTTCTTTCGTTACCCCATCCACAACTCTATGTCCATCGGCTATCAATTTGGCAGTCAATTCCGCATCACGGAAACCTGTCATACACACAACCATCTGTCCCTCGAATGAATTATTTTCCTCTTTGATATAAGCTATCTTCACAGGTACATAATTTCCATTCAGATAAGTCCTCACTCCTTCAATAAAAGCCTGTGCAGTAATTTCACTAACCCCGTCTATCTTACAAAGTTCATGCAATAATTTTTCTGCTTCAAAATCATTTACCAAATGTAAAACGTCTTCCCAAACTACATTATTCAATATTTTTTGGCAGGTCTTTTCAGCTATCTTTCCTTCAAAAAGATTCATTGCGGTCATTAGGCGAGCCAAAGGAACTCCATCTGTTTTTAACTTTGCGAGCTGATTATAAATAACTTTTGCCAATGCCGGACCAATTCCTTCTATTTCCTCCAATTCAGCCTCACTCATATAGAAAATTGATTGAAGCGAACAACGGCCAGCGTCATACAATTTCGTTAATGTAGGTTCTCCGAATTCCTCACAGCCTAAAGTAGCAAAGGCATAAACTAATTTTCCGACTCTTTTTTGCTTGCAATCTATTTTTTGACAAACAAGTTCAACCATATTTTCATCCCACACCAAAGCACCACCACAAGAAGGACATTCCATCATATCGTCCATCATTCTTTCATATTCTGCTTCATTGTGGCTTAATGTGGCAATATGTTTAGGAATAACGTCTCCAGAACGTATAATACGAATTTCAGAACCTTTTGCAATATGATTATCTACCATATATTTAGCGTTATAACCTGTAACGTTCTTGATAGTTACCCCTCCTATTTGAACGGGTTTTATATTAATTACAGGTTTGCTCTTACCGTCCTTTGAAATTTTCCAAGTAATTTCTTCTACTTCCGTATCTGCACACCCAGACCATGCAGGGTCTTTAAATGCTATTTTATATTTCGGGTTTCCATTAGCTAATCTTTCTTTCAAATCTATACCCTCTTTTCCAAAGAAATCAATAGCAATCACAATTCCATCTATATTGTAATTTTCTGACCACTTTTCATAGAGAGAATGCAACTTTTGATTTATCCAATGTTTGTTAATTTCATATAAAGTAATAGGCCATCCAAAAACACGGGCATCGGCATCAAATGTTCCTTCCATTTCTTGAACCTTATCTTTGTTTTGGTTCACCATATCAAAACTCATCTGTTTCATTACTTCCATAATGGAATCCTGAACATCTCCGCCATACCTGATAAATTCAACATACTTTGTGAATTCATTAGGTTTCTTAGAATTAAAGATACCAGCCACTAAATTTCTTGCCGTTTTATAAGAAGTATCCTTTTGAATCTTCTTAAAATTTTCCTTTGAAATTATTGCTTCTCCCCATGTATAAGGCATATTTAACGCCAAAACAGAGCCACAATAATCCACATTCATGGGCATCTTTTTAATACCCATAATTTTCCCCCACTCATCAGACCTTTGCCCCTCTATACCATTTCCTCGAGTCCACATCGCCCCCGTATTTTCATCATAAAGCAAAGAAATACCATCATATTTAGGGGTTATCGTCAAATAAAAAGAATCATGAGGGTCGTGGCAAAAATTTTTAATCCAGGAAATGAGTTCATCGATAGACTTAACCTTTTCCAAAGAAAACATAGGAACAGGCAACGTTTCCATCCGTTCTTCCTTTGCTTCTTCTATTACGCTATGTTTGAAAAATTCATTATCAGGGTCTTCATCCCTTAATTGAGCCACCATAGCGTCATATTCGGCATCACTTATTTCCGGTTTTCCTGCTCGGTAGGCTTCATTGTATTGTTTCAACAGGCCAATGTCTATCATTGCTTCAAAGTTTTATTTTTACAAATATACTAAGTGTATTTGTATTGTGCAAGTTTTAATACACATTTTTTCTCTTATAATTCATCACAATGTAATCATCATGACCGAATTTAAAAGAAAGTTCCGGGAAACTCTGTGCTTTTAACAGGTAATTATTATTCCCTTCGGCTAATGCTGAAATGCTTATCTCAGTAACCATAGACGTAATATCCTGCCCAATAACTTCATTCCAAGGAGCATAAGGTTGTTTCACCTTGAAATCTTTTGCCAAAAAGGCATAAGGAGTATCAAAAACTCTTACTACCAATATAGGGGATTCAATAATGCTGACCAACTGCCAGCACTTTTCTAAGAATTCTTTCATAACATTGAATTTTTTATCGTTTCACGTTTACGCCACTCTTTTTCTTCGTGGCCTATTTTTTTAAAATGCTTTTGAGCACGTTTTTTCAAAATAGCTTTCTTCTGACTATCAGGTAATTGCTTAAAATTCAAAACATTTGGCGTATTTATCCCCCCATACGTTTCAGGAGACATTTCCTCTCCACATTTAGGGCAAACAGTTCGGTCAAGAAACTCCATTTTCTGAGTTTCTTTATTGTAAGTAGAACGAACTTTTCCAATGTGGATTTCCTCTCCACATTTTTTACATATAAACTTTATCATAAGAATTTCCTCCTGCAATATTCAGCCATTAATAAACTATCTACTTTATTGTCATCTGGATTGATTGCACGGGTTGTTCTCCTAAAATCTTCACGGGGGAACAAACGCTTTGCCGCTTCCAGACTCATTGCCTTTGTGTCATTAACCTGTGTTTTTCCAGTACTTGAAAGTTTCTTTTTCAAAGCTACACCTTGCCACATTTCTTTCTGCCATGTTTTAGGAGCTACCTTTGTAAACGGTATTTCAAAACTCTTCAAAAGTTCTTCCAAAGCCCCCACAATATAACCGAAATTGAAATTGGATTGAGCGGAACTTCCTGGAATGCTATGTACATCCTCTATCACACAATGAATCTTCTTATTTAAATCAACCGTTGCTTCTTTAAATATTTTACGCAAATGAGTAAAATCTATATACTTACTATTTGGGTCTTCCAAAAGTGGTACATATTCAATCACTTCTCCTCCTTCACTTAAAAAAGTAATAAACCCCTTTTTTCCGGGGTCAACCCCCATTGCTATTCTTTTCATAATATTCTACTTATTCCATTTTCTTTTACAACAGTCAAAACCTCCGGATACACCACTTCAGTGACATGTGTAGTTATCAGAATAGGAAACTTGAACTCGGTGAGTGATTCCAAAATCAAACTTAAACCAAGTGCATCAATCCCTTCAGTTACCTCGTCTATATGTAAGAAATGCAAGCCTCCATAAGGATTAGTTGAATTTATCATTTCCTGTATGGTAAGCATCATTGCTATTTCCAAGCGACAACGCTCTCCTCCACTGAATGACCAAAACTTTTTCAAACCATCCCTTACAATGTATGCGGTAATTTCTTCTTTTACTGTCCCATCTTTAAGGACTTTATATCCTTCCAATTTGACTCGTAAATCTGTCCCCATTGCACGAAGGAACTTGTTTGCATACCCTTGTATAACTTCCAGTTGTTCGACTGCGAGAAAGAGCTTAAATTCCTTAAAACGGGTTATCCATTGTGTGGTATTGAAAATTTGAGTATTTATCTTATCAAGTTCTTTACTTTCCTTATTAGCGGAAACTTGTGCCAACTTTATAGAATTTTCCAATTCCTCTATTTTTGCCGTATTGCCGTCAATCCCTGTTTCATCCATTTTACGGATAGTTTCTTTTAGGTTGAGGCAATTCTCCTGACTCTCCTTAATCTTTTGTTCAAGTCCAAGTATGCTCCCTTCTTCTATCTTTATATTACTTTCAAGCTCCTTTGCCTGTAAATTGATAGAATGTAATTGGGTTTGCAATTTACGGATAGCGATGAGGTGCTCCTCTTCTTCCTGCTGCGTGCTTTGGCGTTCCTGTTCAAAAGTAGAAATTACACCATCTATTTCTTTTATGGATTCCTTTTCATCTTTCAATTTTACAGCATATTCATCTACCTCTTTTTCAAACTCATCCTTTTCCTTTTTTAAAGACAATTCATCCGTATTTTCTCCAGGCAAAAACTTATGACCGCAAGCGGGACAGGCTATTACCCCCATCAATTTAGTGCGAAGAACCGCCAATTTGCCCTCAATAGATTCAATAGTGGCTGTTAATTTGGCTTTACTTTTTTCATGCTCAGATTTTTCAATTTTGATTTTACCTACTTCTTCATCTATTGCTTTGTAAATTTCAGTATAATCAACCTTTGCTTTATCTATTTCCTCGGTTATGGTTTTACCTTTGGTCAATACTTCTCGCATCAGGGACTTGCATTCCTCAATCTTTTGCTTCTTTTCCTTTATGCTGTTTTTGGATTCAACCTCTTTTGCTTCATACTGCTCAACCTGTTTGAGTAATGCTTCACGTTTAGCATTGTATTCCTCTTCCAAATCCCGTTCTTGTTCCTCGGCCAACTGTCGTTCATATACCTCTTTTTCTCCCAGCTTCTTATTCATCCGCTGTTCAACTTCTGCTTTAATTTCATTAAGAGCTTCTATATCCTTTTTTATAGCAGCAGAAGTTTTATCAATGCTGGAAAAATTAGAAAAACGACTTATAAGCTTCATTTTATCAACATTTCCACTTGTGAAAAACGAAGTATAATTTCCATGTGAAATTATATAATAATTCTTGAGGTCTTCCGCACTTATTGCAAGCCACTCCAATATAAACGCATTTCCGTCTCTTACTGTACTGAAAGAAGCTGGTTCTCCATTTATGGAAATTTCTAATGTAGAAGATTTCTTTAGGAATATTGTGCGGGTTATACATAGAGTTTCCTTTCGTATAGGACAAACTATCTCCATACTGACAGAAGCCTGCTCCTCTCCCCAATGTATCAAGTCACGGTCTAAAGTATCTTTACCTGCTGTAGAAACACCCAAAAGAGCAAACATTTCAGCATTTTCAATAGCTGATTTACCCGAACCATTTGATTTTTGACTGTCTATCTCGGTCAAGTTTTCCCCCTTTATCAACACGGGGTTATCTACATAATTATATTCTAATTCCTTAAAAGAAAGGAAATTAGTAGCTTTAAGGCTGCACGGCTTCATATTTTTCTTTTACTTGTTTAAGAATTAATTCAAACAAATCAGGATTGTTCAAAAGTACTTCACGTACATTATCTACTCCCTGTCCTAATTTTGTATCGCCATAAGAAAGCCACGAACCAGCCTTTTTCACAATATCAAATTCTATAGCCAAATCCAATATTTCCCTCTCTAAATCAATCCCTTGACCAAAACGAATATAGAAATTTGCCGTTCTAAAAGGCGGGGCAACCTTATTCTTACGAACTGTTACTTTAATCTTATTGGCATAAACTTCATCCCCGTCCTTTTCACTTCCCATACGGGTGATCTCCAATTTTTGGCTACAATAAAATTTCAAGGCGTTGCCTCCGGGAGTGGTCGTGGGTGATCCATACATTACACCGATTTTCTCACGGAATTGATTTATGGCAAACACGATACATCCAGTTCTTTGAATATCCGGAATCAAAGTGGGGAGCCACATACTCAAAAGTCGTGCCAATACTCCCATCTTTTGATCTCCTGCTTCACCCTGTAACACACACTTTGGAACGAACGAAGCAATAGAATCCAAAACAATTATTCCTATTTCTTTTTCTTTTGCCAATTCACGAGCTATTTCCAATGCTTCCTCCGCGTTCGTTGGTTGACTCAAAATCCACTTATCCCCACCAACCTGAACTCCTAATGCTTCTGCATAATTAAGATTCAAAGCATGTTCAGTATCTATATAGGCAGCGATCTTTCCCTCCTTTTGAACATTCGCAACAGCATGTAGAGCAAGTGTCGTCTTCCCGGAGCTTTCCCATCCGTCTACTTCTATAACGCGCCCTTTAGCATAGCCTCCACCTAAAGCTAAATCCAGACTGAGGCTACCTGACGTCAAAAATTCAACATCTGGTATAGTTTGGGAAACGGATTCTTTTCCAAACCGCTTCGTAATTTTATTAACAATATCTTCGAGTGCCATCTTATTTCAGGTATTTTATTCCTTCGTCAAAGGGATAATTATTCTTTTCACAAAAACGTTTGAAATGTTCTATTATATCATCGTCTGTCATTTTCTTTACTTCCTCTGCATATTCAACATCCTCCACTTCAACATCCTTATTTTTAGTGGTAACGCTTACTCCAAGATTGATAAAGAACTTTTTATCCAGCGCACGTAATTTATCATCACTTCCACTGAATTCAAACGTTATACGTACATTTTCCTTTTCTATGGTTTTAGCCAATTCCATAGCTTCCTCAATGGAAGAATTTTCTAAGTCTATATGAAATTTTTCAAATTCTATAAACTTAGATTTTATGAATTCAGTGCTAAAATCATTATACAGTATAGTAAATCCTTTTTCATTATCCTCCCCAAAGTTATTCTGACGTGTAGAAGGTAAATGAAAAATGTTCTTACTTACTTGTTGCGCATTATGGTAATGTCCAAGGAACACTGACTTATAGTGGTTGAACATCGACGGTTTTATCTTTTCGCTACTTACTTTTGAACCGTCATTATTCACACTACCATCCACCGCTATATGGGAAAGCAATATTTGACCTGCCTCCTTTTTTGGAATCTTATTAAATTCTTCCAACCATTTTTCTTCATTAAAGAATGGGACAGAATCAAACTTTACTCCTCCTAATGTGAAAGAATTTGCTTCTTTCAATAGATGGAAATGCGGAGCAAGTATAAAGCAATCCAAAAATGAATCATAGGAATTGTAATCCGTTTTATCGTGATTTCCAGGAATGCAATATATTTCCAACCCTGCATTCTTGTAATCAATCAAAATATTTGACAAAAAGGTCAAAACCTCTTGCCGTTGGCTTTCACGGCTATTAAATATATCCCCCAGCCAAATAATATTAGAAACATTGCGTTCCTTTGCCAAAATGATTTCTTGCTTGAACAAGTCATACATTTCAGATAAATTACGTGGGGTAATATGTTTATCCGTTGAAAGTATAGCTATCACCTCTTTCATATCATATAATAGTAAAAAGCCCCCTTTTCAGGGGGCTAATTAATGATTATTTACCCCCTTTCATTTGGCGAATACGTTCCAATGCAGAAAGATGAGAACCCTCCTTTACAGGAGAAGCTACATCCGTATTCACAGGATTAGGAACCTCTTTTTCCTGTTCAGGTGCTTCATCTGTAGATGCTGTTTCATTGCTCCACGGCATTAATGGAAGTTCTCCTCCTGCCATTGCAATATCATACCATTCATGGAGTTCCTCTTGAGTATCAAATACGGGCAATTCTGCTCCTTCCCCATAAACTTCAGCATTCTCCGCAAGATATTCTCTCAAGAACATTTTAATCCGAGAATCCTGAGGATATTTATCCTGCTTCTTTACCTCATTCGGGGCTGGTTTAGGAGATTTTGGTGCTGCGTCTGCTTTGGGCTTATCTTCCGGAACAAGTTCTGCCATAGCTTCAATTCTATCCAGGAACTCCTCATTACCGAAAATATTATACCCATGTTTTTCATCAAAACGCTTCAGGCCGTCCAAAGCCATATTGAAATCCTTTTGAGAATACGATCCTACAAAAAGATCATTAAGATGAGGTAAATTTTCCCACGTATTCCATTGTTCATCCGTAATAGCATACTTTTTAAAGAAATCATCCCATCCTTCACCTACTTTCAACGGACGAGTATATACTTTGTATTCCGTTTGATTTTGAGCGGAAAGTCCTTTATGGATAACCAACGGGAATCCCTGCGTCGGGTGACTGAAAATATCAATAGCAATCACGTCGCCTGCTGTTTGCTGGATAGACAAATCCTGCATATCTTTCAGCCATTTATTACGTAAATTCACTCGGCCGATACCCTGCTTTCCTACTACATAAGCAACGAACTCAGAATTTGGCAAAATGCCCGGAACCCATTTTGTTCCCTGTCTGTATCCACGGATAGGATTGAGGAATTTCTCCTGCTGTTTGGGGTCATCAAACTGACTTTTAGCCAGTTCTTGAGCGAACTCAATGTAGGTTTCAATAGGGTCTTCCTTCATCTTACCTGCGGAATGCGTGGTTGCAATAAATACTTTTCTATTGCGAACTTCCTTACCTACAATCTGTCCGTTCTCGTATTTATCTCCTTCGCATTCGAGCAATGCGGTGCGGGTTGCTACATAGGCACTCTTTCCAGGCTCATGATTAGGTAAAATACGGAATTCGTTTTCGCCATCTTCTATGGTGTAATACGTGGTGTAATTGTTTGACCCGAAAAAGCGAGCGGTTTCCTTGGAACGATTTTCTTCTTCCTGTACTGCCGAAATGGGGGTCGGTTTCCATTGGCTTCTGTCAAATTTTGCCATGATAATTAAATTTTTGGTTTTTTGATAATGAATGAATTAACTCTCCCTTCAATAAGTTCTTTTACAAATTCGTTGGGTTCTAATGGTTTAACTAAATTATTGAGCTTTTTGCTCTTATCATTTACTGACCAGAACCAGCTATCTAAAATGCTGAAAACTCTTTGGGAGCTGATTATTTTTCTTTTCTTTTGCTGGTACAACGGGTCTAAAAGTATAGCTTCGTCCAAAGCCTTTTCACTTAATTTTATGGATTCCCCGTCTACCATGAATTTTCCGGATTCCCGATTGGCTTCGTTACGCCATGATTTTTTCTTGGATGCTTCATATATATCGCAATCCAATTTATCATCTGAAAGGCATTTTTCTGCTTCTGCTCTCAAATTACCCACCTTATTCATCAAAGCCGAAATAGTAACCATTTCTCCAATAAGGTTAGTATAATCAATGCGGGTTAAAGCATCAACGTCAATCTCAGAATTAAATGGTTCTGATAAAAGAACCACCGGATTTTCACCGAGATGCAATACTATTGCATCTTTATTTTCGCTGACTTTTTCCATTCCTGTTTATTTTTACAAATATAGTTAGTGTACTTTTAATATACAAATTATCTATGTTAAAATTACAAATTTACTGTCAGTTCTCGTCTGCAAATACGGCTCTTTATTATAATTGTCGTAAGCCATCGAACCATTCATCAAAAGGATATTGCCTTTAACATTGGCAAAGTAACTTTCTAACTCCTCATAAAATTGAGAAAATATGGTTACTTTCAAAAATTTATAGTTCTGTTCAAGTACCAGTCTCGCAAAATTACCCCTTGCAGAATTCCTAATGAATATATCATGTACTATTCCGCCTGCCAACATCAACGTATTTCTCCCATTATAAAAATCAGGGCTATTAGCTTTATCAAAATCAATTATCGGGTACTCTCCTGTTACTTTAGGAACAAGGTATTTATTGATCAATTCCTTATAATCAAAAATAGCAAACCCGGTCAATGCTTTTTGCTGTAACAACCACCACCAATCAAAGGCTGTTTTTGGGTTATTAACAAAAATGTCTTTTTCTTCATTAACTTTTTGTCGCACCATTTCCCTATAATCGGTTATTAGCTTCATTCTCTCGTGTGGCTTCTTTATATTTTCCACCACATCAAATCCACCTGCCATAATGATATTCTCAATAACCCGCTTATTTACCTTATTTTCTTTATAGGAAAGGTTACGGTCTGCAAAATCTGCTAATGAAAAATACTCACCATTCTCAATACGTTCATTAAAAATTTGATCAGCTGCACGGTCTCCAACCTGTTTTATGTTAAGCAACGACCAATACATTTTATTAGTCTTAACATCCGAAGAAACATACTTCTCAGACTTATTCACATCCGGAGAAACTATCTCCGTATTACCTGAAGCATTAATTTCCTGGATATATACAGCATAGTCTTCATCACTTGCATACGAGAACGCTACAGTCCAATATTCCAAAGGATAATGAACTTTCAACCATTGGCTTATATAACCCGTCAAAGTATAAGCAACGGCGTGAGAACGATTAAATAAGTACGTGGAAGCCTTATCAATTGCATCCCATACATGTTCAGCATATTCCAAATCTACTTTGAAATTTTCAACATAATACGGAATAAATCTTTCACGGTATTTTGTGAGTTCCTCATACTTTTTCTTTACCATTGCTTTACGCACGTCATCGGCCTCTACGAGGGAAAGGCCTCCTAATTTCCGACATATTTCCATGACAGACTCCTGGTAGCAAAAAATTCCCAATGTTTTACCAAGAATATCATCTGTCCCTACAAAATATTCAACAGGTTTATCTCCACGTTTACGAGCTATATATTCATTATGGAAATTGTTTTCCATAGCTCCCGGACGATACAGCGAAATAGCAACTACCAAATCCTCAATATTATCTGGTTGCATTTCCTTACAATAGGAAGTCAGGCCAGAAGAACCAAAATGAAACACATCCCCGTTCCACCCATTTTTAAAATACCTGTAAACTTCTTTATCGTCCAAAGGTAAATTGTAAATATCAACATCAACCCCGTGATTTTCCTTTATCAATTTCAATATATTCTGGAATTTATCCAACTGTTTAACCCCCAGGATATCCTCTTTTAAAAACCCGGCAGAATCCATTTCATTTCCTTCCCACTCACTAACATACATTCCTTCCTGCTTTCGTATCGGAACCCAATGGAACATATCGTGCTCATCCGGAAATATCATGGTTGCACAAGCATGAATTGATTGAGTTTTAGGTGCGCCCAAAACTATAGAAATTTCATTTATCAATTCAGGGTATTTATGAATAAAGGCCATCAATCTGCCATTTCCGCAAGCCTTTATAAATATATCCTCGTACTTCCTATCACTCGTTTCCAGTATCTTTGTGACCATATTCACATCCTGGAATGGAATACCCATAAGGCGAGCAAAATCCTTTATTGCCTGACGTGGTTGCAAAGCAGAATAAGTTCCCACGGAACACACCTGCGTAATTCCATAACGCTGTTCCATGTATTCTTTTACTCTTCCCCTTACTTCTCCAGGGAAGTCTGTATCTATGTACAATTTTGCCCCCTCCAGTCGCCCAGAGGGGGCGATTAATCAGGCAGCGATACCGGAACGAATCGCTGCCCAATCTTTTTTTCAATTTTAGTTATTTTCATAATATATTGTATATTTATCAGAAATCTGTTTTTTATTCGCAATTACATTATAAGCTACTTTTTTAGACAATGAAGCCCATTCCCCAAATTCTAAAATAGATCCAAATATCAGTATTTCATCATTTACTCTGACTCTCACTTTTTTTGAATTTGGATTATCTCCCCGTAATCCCTTACCTATTTTCTTTTCTGAAAGCTGTCTTTTCTTTTCTTCAGGCCATTTATTACCATAATTAGGATTTAATGTTCCTTTATATCTTCCTTTCATTTTTAAAGAAAGGTTCTTCCGCATTTCTTCTGTCCAATAATTTCCATAATTATTATTTTGCTTTCCACTACCAATAGGAGGTGTTCCTCCCCCTACTACCATATTTAAAACATTTGGAAGTTTAATGAACTCTTCATTTACAACATTTCTTTCAGAAATTAGGCCATCCCTTTTATTTTCAAAAAAGCAAATGATCCTTTTTTCAAAATTTTCAAATCCAAATTTTTCCAACTCTTTTGCAAAACGAGTTTTATTCTTGAACCTGCTTACTAATTTCCCATTAATAACTTTAAATCCATTTCCCAAATAAGAATCATTTTCTGGATATGATCCACAATAAGTTCTTAATCCGACATATTTATTCCCATTTATCTTATTGGTAGTTTCATATAAATAATAATACTTCCATACTTTACCTTTCCTCACTGGAAAAGGTTCAATATGAAAATTTACACAAAGAGACAAATATTCTTTCACGGTTCTATATTTTTAAACAAAAATAGTAAATCCATATCAATATACAAAATTATCTCCAACCTTTAACTCTTTAGCTTGCTTACTCCCCTTTCCTACCCATTGTTCAGGGAAATATTCTTTTACAGTCCCATCTTCCAATGTAACCTCAATAATTTCAGAATCTGTAAAATAACCCGCACGGCCTTTATTTAAGAACCTTTCAAACAGTAAATCAAACCCAATAGGGTCTAACCGTGTTATATCCAGGAGTGCCGCGATAAGGCTCCCTCCCGCTGAACCACGCCCGAGACCTGTCAAAATTCCTTCTTTTCTGCACCAGCCCACAATATCCCAAAGAATAAGGAAATAATCAATAGTCTCTCCGTATTCTATTGTATCTACCTCTTTCTGAATTCTTTCAATTACGGCATCCTCTCCATATTTATCAATAAACTCCGGATGATTTTCTATACCCTTTTCTATCAAATACCAAAACAGATCCTTTGAATTAGAAAATTGTTTGGCTTCTTCGGGTTTCATTTTATAGGCTGGCAAATGCCTATTTTTCACAGGAATCGTAAACTTGCATCGTTTAACGATATCATGTAGATTTTCAACAGCTACTTCAAATAATTCAGCGGCTATGCTATCTCCATCCTCATTATTTTTACATAATGCAGTCAATTCAATCAAATACTCATCCCAATTCTTAAAATACTGATTATGACTTTCATAAGTGGATTTTCCAGCAATGGAATTAAGCCGTTGTTTTATGATAGAATAATCTGCCTCCAAATAATAAGCATCACAAATCGCCACAGGCTTTAACTTGCTGTATATGTATTCTCTCAAATTGGTTAAGTACCAGTTATCTCTATCAACTTTCGTATATTCAACGGTGTCTAATTGGTAATGCCCAACTAATAACGGAACTTTATTAAAATCCAATGTTTTAGGGTCAAAAACAACCACCAAACCATCCGTCAAATCAAAGAATTTATCCTCCTCTACATACCTACCATTTTCACAATTTATCTCCTTATTAATCCCCAAAAGATTATCCCAACCTTTTTCATTTTCAACAAAACATTTTACTGTATAAGATAAATCCTCTTTGGGACGATATACTGTTACCTCCATTCCTATAATAGGATGGATTCCTCCTTTTTGGCAAGCTAATTGGAATTTTAAAGCACCAGCCAAAGTATCACGTTCACAAAGCCCAAGATTTTTAATTCCTAAAAATTTAGCTTTATCGACCCATTCTCCATAATGACCAGAACCGTTCATAAGTTCAAATGAACCATGAACCCCAAGAAATGAATCTTCAGACCCTGAATAAGTAGTTTCCCCAATATAACGTAACTTTGTAAGTGTAACCTCTTTTTCTTTACCCACAGGAAGCCAATACCACTGAGAACCGAATTTATAAACATAATTGTCAACAGACATATTCGTCAATAATTCGCCTATAAATTGAAAATTACGCATGAATAATTTCTCTGCTTTTCCTGGCTTTATAGCTCCATTTTCATCAATAATATCCTGCTGTCTGGCTACTGCCAAACCATAAGTCTTTCCTCCTATTTCTACGACGTTCTCTGCAATAACTTTATATTTAATAAAGTTATCTTCTAAGTATTTTATAAGTTCTTCCATCCTATTGTGTCTGCAACTTTAAGAGTTATGTCTTCCAAATGTTTGCACCCTATATTAACGAATGCTTGAGCAAAGAATTCACTCTCGTCATCCCTTATGCTATAAAATGGAGATTTGTAATTTGTAAATACCATTTTCAATTCTGGAACAACCTCAAAACTCATTCCTAAATCCTTCGTTAAATCAAATATAGAACGGGCTTCTTCTGCATACCTTACCGAACCAAAACAGATATCCAATTTACCGCTAAATCCAGAATCTTTTAAAGAAATAACTTCTTTATAAATTTGAGATGCGCAATAATTTGCCCAGAAAGAATTATCATATCTTCGTAAAGTTTTTCCAACATTTTCCAACAACCTGCGTCCAGTCAACTTTGAATTAGGTAAATTATTCCGCCCAATAACGAAAACCGCATGATTATCCTTCCAACGGCGATACTCCTCCTCATTTAAGGAACTTATAGGGAAACCTATAAAAGACGAAACGAATTCCCTTACACCGTCCGAAAAATCCCCAACAATGCAATGTTCAGAATTATCTATAACTGAATTTTTATAGGTGTCTTTTCCTGAACCAATGACCCCTATAATGCCTGTTACACTAATTTTCATAACTGACTCAAATTTAATTCTTTATCAACGAATGATTTTATATGTGGGAAATCTTCCCAATCATTGGAATACTTCCTGAATAATTCATGACATTTATTCCACGTTTTAATCATAGCTGGCAATGTGTTCCCCAGCTTAATTTCACGATAGACAAAAATAGCTAAATCCAAAATATCACACATCTTGAAGAGTGCATACTGCCTTTCGGTTAAATGTTCGGCTATGTTTCCGTATCTCCTTATTCCTGGATTAGCATTGAGTATTTCCTCCTCTAAAGTGTGCCAACAATCAGAAGTTTTTTCATTGAAATACTTTACAGGATGAACACAATCCCCTGTAATTGTTTCCGGAATATCATGGCAAAGCACATAGTCAAAAACATTAATATCATACGCTACATCCTCTTTCGAAGCGAATGTACGAAACAGCATAGCTGTCATATAGGAATGTTCTAACAGGTTATATCCCTGTAATTTACGTGTTCCGTTAAAACGTTCCACGTCTTTCATTTTCAAAATTGAACTTAATACTGTTTCCATATCACTTTGAGAATAAATCGTTTAAATACGGGTTATTAAATTTGATTTCAACCTCAGGAAAAACATGTTTATAGAACACCAACGCCCAGTCTTTCCATAAATATCCAAATTCTCCAATAGGAGTCTCCCATTTCAAATATTCATCAATATCAATTCTAATAGAATGTTCTCTAAACCTTCTTTCAAACCTCGCCAACTCAGAAATAAATACATCAAAATATATTAAGGAATTCGGAAGTAAATATTGAAAATTATGCTTACTCTTATAATCTTCTACCTTATTATTCTCAACTATCTCCTTTAATTGATCCACCTTATCTTCATATACATGGAAGTTAGTTACGAAATGATAATAATTACCAATTTCTAAACCAAGTATTCCAGCGATATATTCTTGCATGAGGGTGAAATTAAACACATTCACAGCCGACATTCCCCAGATACAATCATTGCTCCGCATTGTAACGGTACAATCAAGTTTTCCCTCCACTACCATGAATTGAAGTGTACGGGTGCAGGGTATATCTTTTGTCTTCTTTAGAACGTATTCTGTCCCATTCCATTCATAATCATCTTTTATAGGATCATGAATAGTTATGCAGGCTTGCCGACTTGTTTTTTCATTCTGTAAAGTGTCAATAACGAACTTCAATTGATCTACACCACATCTCCCAGCAGGAGACGTTGAATACTTATAATCTTTAGTGCTTCCATTGTAACCCCGCAAACGTGGTCCATATCCAGCCCTCATATATTTCCCGTCATCTGAAAAACTCAACAAATTTTTCACATAATGGGAGGGCATCTTCATATCATTAATACCCATTGCAAGCCAAAGGCTTTCCACCCAGCCCAGATATTTATTCCATTTTCTCTCAGGAATAGTACAGTATCTGTCAGTAGGATTGGTAATACACAATAAAAGAGGGTGTGGAAGTTCCAAACAGCGATATCCACGTGTTTCTCTCCACACCCCTTTTTCCAATAAAGCTCTCCCCGTAATTAATAGAGCCTGATTTAAATTTTCAGCTATAAACATTTTCCTCGGTTATTTAATATTTAATACAAATAAACTAACATTACTTATAATAACCAAATATTTTAACAAATATATTAGTTACTAATTTTTAATGACAGCTACCGAAGAAATAACTAACATCTTTGGGAAAATAAAGTTTATTCCTTCTTTTTCAAAATCTTTAATCTGAGTTACAGAATCAAATCCAAAATTTTTGGTATATAAACTCAATTTATTTTTACAAAATATTGCAACTCTCATCCCTGAGTTTTCTTCTACCCCCTCATAAATATATCCAGATCGATCGTTTCCTTCCTTAAATTTTACTCTAATAAAGGCCTCACTCTCTTTAGTGCTTATATGAATATGATAAATATTCGTCCCTTTTTCGTAAGTTATGGAAAACTGATCTAATGAAATTGTTCCAACCAATCTATTTTTCATATAACATTCATCATAAGCGCAAAATATCATAGATTCATTTTCCATATAACCAGTATGCGAACCCATTGATTGTTGGGCCGAAGCAAAACCAGCAATCAATAAAAACATAATCAAAATTACTTTTTTCATATCTATAAATTTAGATGTTAATATTTATTTTTCCGGCATCACGATATTCCATTTAGGAGGGAATACAAAATCAATTTCTTTTTTACTCGGTTTAAATGTATTCTTTATGCGTTCATTCTTTTTTGAAAACCTATTTCCGATCCCTTTGCTATATTTGGAAGTTTCACAAAAACAATTTTGTAAATCAATCAAAGTAGGCATCCGTCCAGGCAAAGGAATGAATTCTTTTCCAGGGTGATTTTTTTGCCACTCCGCAAGCAACTCCTCAAGATTTTCGTGAACCCACTTTATCACAGCTACATAGTCAATCCGTCCTTTACGGTTTGTTTTCCCTTCAAAATCAAACGTCCACTCTATCCCCCTCTTTGCTCCGGGTCCAGCTACAATAAAATCATTCTCACTGAAATCAAACAGAGGGCTATACATAAAGTCAAAGACATATTGTTGTGCTGTGAAATCTCCATATATATCCAAAGAATGGAGTAAATCATACAATTCCAGCGGACTTTTTGCGGCAAGCAATGTATTTACAAACCCATTCTCAAATATTTCCTTTTTGAAAATATCCAAATGCGCTCTGTACTTTGACCAACCCTGAATATAAGAATACTTTGGCATCTGGTAGAAGCAGCAATTTATAACATAAGCATTGCTATAAACAGGCTCTTTCTGAACCATTTCGTCCAATACTTCAACGATAGCTTCAAAATCTGTTTCTAAAGTAATATCGCCTAATTCAGTTTGTAAGCGTTCCCACGTCTCAATCTTGTTAAAATGCTTAAACAACAGAATACGGAAAAACATGTCCTCTCTGGAGTATTCCTTTCCATTGTAAATAACATTTCCTATTAGATACTGGCTTACTCGGTCTAATGCACGGTAAACATTTGTAAATTTGAATTCCCTAAAAATAGGGTCATCAGTTAATGGAAAAGGCACATGGAAATATCTTTTCCAGAATATTTCCATGCGCTCAACCATAAAATTCAGATAATACTGAAAATTTTCATTTGGTTTGAAATTCATAATCCCATGTGTTTAATGACCACGGAAGTCCGTACCCAAAAGATTTTATCTTCGCCTGCCTTGCAGATAATTTCTTCCACTCCACGAGAACTCTTGTAGCAGAATTGAGAAATTACGGCTTTTACTTCTACTTTTTTGCGAATGAACCGAACTTCATCTCCTGCCTGAAGCTTCGTAACTTTGGAAGCCTGAATATAAACAGGGTGGTACTTTTCCAGGCCGTTTTTAATTACTTTTTCTTTTTGAACTTTTTCCTTTTTAGCCTTTGGCTCTTTTTGAACAGGAACTTCTTCCTGCACATTTTTGTCTTCCACTTCAAAAGGTTTTTCCTGCTCTTCATCGTAAGCGTAACCTTTAACCCCCTCGGCGATAGACATTACTCCTCTTTTTTGAAGAATGCTGGCGATTATTTCTTTTTCTACTTCAGAAGTAGACTTTTTGAATTTGTTCTGCAGAAGCTGAGTGTTGTACCCTTTGAACTTCTTTTCCATTTCTTGCTTTTCCATGGTTTCAAAATTTTTGTTTGTTATACTAATTTTTATTGCCTTAACTTGACATTACAAATGTAGTAAGTGTATTTGTATTGCGCAAGACTTTTTCAAAAAATTTTGAAACTTTAACATTTTCATAATGAAAAACTCATCTGAGAATATCCTCTATTCATGTTTAAAAGCAAAAGTTTTTTTATCCCCCGTTCCAAACCATTGCGCGTCGGCTTTGGCAATAAATTCTCTGGTAGGTTCACCTGTTTCATAACCCCCATAAATACCGCATTCTTCTCCCCTTATTAATCTTTCATATTCTTGTGCGATATACTTATATTCAAACAAAGAAAGCAATTCATAATTATTATGGACTATCTCGTCATATTTTTCCCTACTTATGTCCATCAATTCATTAATACTTTCTGCAAACTGTTTAGGGGTTGCGTCATAAGGTATCATCCAATAATTGATTCCAGCCTGAAAAACTTCTCCATTTCCTTCCTCATTATTTGAAAGACCCAAATTACGAGCAATAGGAACAATACCGTGCATAATACTCTCAATCAAAGTCCTTGAAAAATGAGAACCCAATGTTTTATTCACCTTATACCACGCCGTATCTATAAAGAATGCAGTATCTCCAAATATAATGTCCCTTTCTTGTTGATTTACCCAGAATACATCTTCCACTCTACCTGTAGATTTTGCCAAAGGTAAAATCTGTTTACCTATATTTTCCTCCAAACAGTCCGGATCGGAAGAACGGTTTACCATATATTTATCTTTAGGCTTGAACTTTGCTTCCATGTATCTCTTTTCAATTCCAGAACCACCCAAAACGACGAATGTATCATCCCTTAAATATGGAATAGCACGAATAAGGTCATCCACATGTTTAGAAGCCTTCCAATTTTGAAGAGAGAATATAATCCCTGTTTTCTTAATATTATCAAAATTGGTCTTATCAAAATTCACCGTTGATAAATCCTGTGGATTGAATATCATTACCCGAGGAACAGGTAACACTGAACATGAATTATAGGAAGCTGGATGAACAGTAATAAGCCTATCAAAATATTTTGAAATATGGTACTGCCATGCACTATTCCCACGTAAATTAGCATCATGAACCATCCCAATATTAACAGGGTTAGAAAGATTCAATAGTTCCGGCCAATCGGTATCTGTCAATATTTCTTTCTGCTTAAACCAAAATGGAGTGTGCCAAAAAACAGCATCATACCCCTCTAATTTTTCTTTTAAACGGAGTTTCTGTTCCTTCGTTTTGAAACCTACAAAACCCTCAACCCATCCTGCTTCCGGCTCATATAGAAGGCCTGTACCACATCCTCGTTCCAAATTTACATGTTTCCCTTGCTTAATTAAGAAGCGCACATCTCCAGATTTCTCTCTAAAATGTTCTCCGTACTTTAACAAAAAGAAATCAACTGTATGTCCTAATTCTTTTAATCCACGGATAGCAAGTTCCGCATGTTGAGGGAATCCTCCCATAGGATCGGCAGAATGGACTATATAAGCTATTTTTAAATTAGATTTCTTACAAGTTTTCATATCAATCTTTTTCTTAATTCACTCGTGCTATAATTATGCTTACGATCATTATAGACTATCTTAATCCCTTCTATATGTTTGCCTGTATGTTCCTTATCCTTATATTCTTCACCAACGAAACGTTTAGTAGGCATTATCATAAGTAACATATTTTCCAAATCTTCTTCGGTATCAAATGGGATAATCATATCTATTCCTTTTACAGCCTGTAATTGAACATATCGTTCATACATACTCTGAACGGGTTTATTCTTTAGGTTTGGCCTGCTAATTGTAGGATCAGTCAATAGTCCCACAATCAAAAAATCACACATAGAACGTGCTTCCTCCAGCATTGCAATATGTCCAGCGTGAAGCAAATCAAATGTACTTGCAGTAAAACCAATGCACATTCCTTTATTTTTCAATTCTATTATTTTTTCAAACATGATAATCCTTTGTTTATAAATTCTTCTACTTTTACTTTTTCGCTTTCAGGTGCATACTTATACGTACGAATAGCTTCTGAAATTTCTAAAACATTCATGACCTCCTTTTGCGGAAGAATATTTGAAAAATTCATATACTCATCAAAAATATTTAATAGCGAAATTTTGTCTTCTCTTAAAAGTGAATATCTAAATTTTGCCACATCTAAAAGATAAGAATGATAAGCATTTTCTTCAAAAATTGGATCAATCAAATACAGTTCATTTTCCATTCCCAATATATTATGGATA
>ULMI01039761.1_pt1 | contig 72598 bp, 57 predicted proteins | sample 1951631 | NCBI WGS metagenome assembly ULMI01 (sample SAMEA4835548, study PRJEB28245) | human gut metagenome | biome: gut microbiome; material: fecal sample | place: Denmark | collected 2008 | reverse complement strand
ATACTAAAGATAGAGTTCTATATACAAATAATGGTAAACAATATTATCATTGTATTAGACATAATCATCCTTATAAAGGATATTTAGATTATGTTCCGGAACATAGACTTATTATTGAAGAACATTATAATTTATTTGATAAAAAATATTTTAATGTTATTGATGGTAAATATTATCTAAAACCTGAAATAGATGTTCATCATATTGATAAAAATGGTCTTAATAATGATATTAATAATTTAATACCTCTTACTCGTTCTGAACATACTTCTATTCATAATAATGAAAAAACTATTATTCGTGATGTAAATGGAAAAATTAAAACTGTAGTCTTTAAACAGGGTGAATTGCTGGAAACTCATAATGACAATGACAATCAGCAGCCAAGTATTAGCAGTAATGCTTTTAAAGGTTCAACGACTAACAGCCGAGTCCAAACAGATAATGCTGAGGATAGTAATGCTGACACGAGTGCCCTGCCTAGTATTAATACTAGTGATGATATAGTCTGAACTACACATATATGTCATATTTAAAATAAAAGTGTAGAACATAAGGATAAAGAGCCTTATGGATAACATCCACGAATGGGTTATCGTGGAGAACTTCTTATTATTTTTAAGAATCGTACTTCTAGAGATTTAGTTCATGCTGTATCTACTCTTATTGAAATAGTTGATAAACTTAGAGAACATATGCATTTACCTGATAGTATGGTTGGTAATGCTAGACTTAAACTTAATAATGTTAGAGCTACAACTACTAATATTCTTGGTAAAATTTCTACTCCGCCATATAATTGTGATGGTAAAGATAGATGTTGTCAACTTATTATTAATAGTGCTCAAAGAATTACTTGGAAAGAAGTTAAATCTATTGAAGAATTAGGAGAAAGTGAACGTGGAAACAAAGGATTTGGAGAAGGAACAGGAGGAGCAGCTAAAGCTTAAAATTGGTGCTCGTTATATTCATAATAAAACGTCTAATGAATATATAATTATTAGTATTACTAAAATGAAACATCCAGATACAGGTGAATGGATTCCTGCTGTTATTTATAAAGTTGATGGACTTGAACCTTTATGGTGTAGAAGTGCTGAAAGTTTTAAAAGTCATTTTAGTGATGCTAAAGTTGAAGGTAATAAAGTTTATCTATGAAAAAGTTAATCTTGTTTTATTTACCTGATTGCAATGTTAGTAAACTTTTTGAAGAAAGGCTTCACAAAGCTCTTGCTCTACCTGAGTTTGCCGGTAGGTTTAATCTTATTAGGCATAATCTATATACTGATACTGGTAGACAAGAAGCGCGTAGTGTTGGTATTAGTGATGCTCCTACTGCTTATTGTGATGGTAATATTCTACGTGGTGTGCAAAGCGATTACACTATTAGAAAGTATCTTCGCAAGCTGCTAGGAAAGTCATAGATATGATTCTTTTGCCCTACATTGAATTTTAATTGTTATTGTGATTAATCTATCATAATATGAATATCATTCAATGTAGGGCTTTAAAATAGCTAATTTTATAAATTCTCATTATATTATACGAATACTATGGTTAAAATTGAATTTTATTATAAAAGTGCTGATAAAGATAAAACAGAAGCTATGCGAGAAGCTATTGATATAGCTTTATTTGGTACTAATGTTCAATGTAATTTTAAAAATCTTCCTGACCATCTTATTCTTGAAGATATGATACTTGAAAAGGCTGTTGCTGGTAAGAATATTACTGAATATCCTACTTGTATTATATATCGAGATGATACAGAATATAAACGATATAGTAATTCTGTTACTTGGGAAGAACTTCGTAATGATATTAATTATCTTACTGGAGATGAACCTACAAGACAAACAAATAATATATTTGTTGAAGCGTTTATTGATGAACATGATTGTATAACTCGTGCTAAATGTGCTGATGCTATTGCTTGGATGTGGAAATATCAGAATACTAAAGTAGAATACATTCAAACTAATATTGATAATCCGAATAAGTTTGCTATTGTGATTAAAGATAGTTGGAGAACTTATGCTACTTATGTATATTCTGATAGTCTTACTACTGAAATGATTAAGAATACTCTTCTTAGAGTTCCTAATACTATTAAAGAAGCTGTTAAAAATAATGCTATTGTGTTATGATACGTATTGATTGTTTTACTAGAGATGGTTGTGACGCTTGTAAAATAGCAATTAAAAATATAACTGATGCTATTAATGAAGCTAATTGTGATATTACTCTTAATATTCGTAATACAAATCTAGATGATATTCTAAGAAAAGAAATTACTAAATTTCCTACTACTGTTATTACTAAAGTCGATAATGATTATAAAAGAAAAGAATTAGCTCGACTTGAAGGAAGTTTTCCTAGTGATTATATTAAAGATATTATTAATAAACTTGAAAAAGAATAAGCTATGACAGTTAAAGAACTTATAGAAATGCTTAAACTTGCGATGAAGAATCAATAGTATATATTGATTATAATGGTGATATTAATTCTATTAATGAAGTATGTGATTATAGTAATAATTGTGGAGAAGTTATAATAGTTAGTGATTAATTAAATTTTAAAGCTATGAGTAAATTTATTGGTGTTAAAATGATTGAAGCTGTTTCCATGACAGCTCGTGAAGCAAATGACAAAGGTTATAGAATTGGTAATCATTCTTTTGAAGAAGATGGTTATGAAGTAACTTATCCAGATGGATATAAATCTTGGAGTCCTGCTAAAGAGTTTGAGAAAGCTTATTATAAACTTGAAGACCCTGCTGGAGATGTTCTTAAAGAAAATGATATTAAGAGATTTATTAAAGGTATTGAAAATGTAAAAGTTGGTACTAAAACAACTAATACTACTCTTACTTGTCTTACTGGATTTGAAGTTCATGGTCAAGCAGCTTGTGTAAAACCTGAAAACTTTGATTTAAATGTTGGTTCTAATTATGCTCGAATTAAAGCTGAAGATAAAATTTGGGAAGGTCTTGGATTTGTTCTTCAATGGGCTAAATATGGACTAAAGAAGTAAATAATATTAATGCTAATGGTTTATATGTTATACTTAAAGCTGGCTCTAATAGAGCTGGCTTTATTAAATTTAATGATTAGCTTGGAACCGCTACGAGTGCTACGCACTCTTCGCTATACTCCCCGTAGAGGATGGAATGGTAGTTATGCTAGTAATATTAGTATAGTTATTAATGATAATGATTATATTGATTGAATGAATACTAGTCTATTCCATCCTCCACGGGGAGTTGAGCGTAGCGAAGCGGAGCGTTCTACTAATCCTTAAACTTATAGTCGTTGGCATGACTGAAACCTCGGTAGCTAAGCTAGTCTTACTACTGGGGTTTATTTTTATCTTATTATTAAACTTAAATATATTATAATTATGGTTGCATTTATTGTTCTTCTTGGAATTATATTTGGTGGTGTTAAACTATTAGCTGTTGCTAATAATATTAGTGATGACGAAGCTATGGATAAGTATAGTGGAAAACTATTTGTTATTGGTATTATAGTTTTTATTATTCTTATGTGTGTTATTGGTAATAATGATGATGGTTTTAATTAAGATATTGCTAATGGATAGGCTTCTTATCGTATATATCTTAGATAGGGTTAACATTTTTTGTTATTGACAATCAAATAGTTACAAAAATATTTACTGTATCTCAAAGACATATTTAACATAATTTTTATTGGAAAGCATGTATTATATAGACATATTTTTCGTGCATTTGTTGAAGTTAATAATGAATATAATGTTAAATTTAAAAATGATTTTATGGCTACTTATCGTTTTAATACTAAACTTATTAAGAAGTTTGTTGATGCTCAAAAAGAACGTATTGCTGAAGTTGCTAGTAATATAGCTCCAACTATTTATGATACTAATAAAACTGTTGAAGTTATGGATGCTATGCAAGTTATTTCTATTACTAATACTACTTATAATATTAATAAATTAGGTATTAAAGGTAGAGATTATGTAGGAGTTGCAATGGAAATTCTTGATAAAGAACGTTATTTTAATGAAGCTACTCTACATTTATTTAATTATATATGTAGAAATTTAGCTTATATGAGTAATGTTATTGAATTTACTGAAAGTGCTATAACTGAATATTACGGTATTTCTACTCATACATTTTATAAAGCACTTCAAACTCTTTATACTGCTAATGTTATTAAACCTACTACTCGTAAATCTGTTTATATAGTTAATCATAATTATATTTTCAGAGGTAATTATACAGAGTTTATACAGTTATATAAAGAAATGTATAGCGATAAAGATGTTATTGTAAATGAAGATGGAAAAATAGTTCTTGATTATTAAGTTATTAATGATAAAATAAATAGGGCTTGTCTAGGTAGTAATACCATAGACAAGCCCTTATTTTTTACTAGATTCAAGTCCAGCTTATTCAAATATATCTTTAGCTATATCTTTATAAGGTATAATACTAAGTATATTTTCATCAAGTTTATAATAACTATTATTATTAGGTAAATCAAGAACTCGATTAATACTACGAACAACAGGTATATTACGAACAGCCATAACTTCAAACTTATTCATACCTTTATATCTACCAGTAGTATATTCTTCAGTAAAATCTTCTTCAATAAGGAATCTAGCAGCCATAGCAGTAGTACCAATTAAGTCATTAATAGTTTGTCCAATAGCAACAGGACTAGACCATAGCTTTTTACCTTCAGCATAAGCACCAAATGGAGTAAATGAAGCAGCTTCAGAAGCAAGACGGTCAGCGTGATAAAGCATAAGATTATACATAATACTTTCATCGTCATCACCTCCCATACCAGTTATAGCAATTGCTCCAATAATAGCAGCCCCTACATAAAGTAAATCACCTAAATTACGTCTAATATTTGCTTTTTCATGTTCAGGAAGAAGTTCATAATTAAGTTTGAAATTAACAGCAAATGAAAGTAAATTCTTACCATAAGTTTGGAATGCTTTAAGAACATCACTTACATTATTAATTTCTCCTACGTTAGTTTCTTTAAATGGAATAGTTAAATAATCATATAAACTAGTATAACTACCTTTTTCAATAGTACCTAAAGTTTCATTATAATAACCATTCCAACGATAACGTTTCTTAAAACCGGGATAAAGATGTTTATGATATTGCATAACCGTACCACCCAACCAATGTTGTTCAATATTAGCAGAACCAAGTTTATCATAAACACCATGAACTTTCTTATTTACTTCACGAACTTTATCAATAAATTTAGCATATTCTTTAAGAGTAAGTTTACTATCAGATTTTATTTGAGCAATACCATCTTTAAGTTCAAACTGATTATAAATATCTGGAAGTTCAGCAAACTTTTTATCAATATCTTTAATAAGTTCTTTACGTTTAGCTATATATTCTCTTTGTTGTTCTTCATTAAGATCAGTCTTAACAAAATCGAATATAGGATTAGCTTTAAATAGATTATATTTAGCTCGTTTTTTATTATCAGCTTTAGCATCATCCATGAACTTATTGAATTGTTCAAGTAGAGCTTGGTTCTCTCCTCCACGGGGAGTATTTATTACAGACATAAGAGCATCTTGTTCAGCTTTACGATGATACATTTCTTTACTCATTATATCATAACCACCTCTACCATTATCAACAAGTCTATGAGATTTAAGCATAGCAAATAGCATAACATTTTGCATATAATGTTCACCAACAGATTGAGGACTAAATAGTAATCCACGAACTCTACGAATATTTTCTCTAAGACCTTCAGCAGTACTAACTTCAGTTACTCTATCAAAATCAACTACATGACTAAGTTTAATAATAGCATCTTGAAGAGTACTACTATTTTCACTATACATATTAGCCATATAACTAACAGTTCCTTTAATCCATTCAGATTTACCAGCTTCCCAATCTTTAAGATTAATATATTCACCAGCAGCTCGTTCCATAAATATATTACTAGAACCAGTAAGAACGTTAGCAATACCACCAGTTATATTCATCATCATATATTTACTACCAGCAATATTCTGAGCAAGAGAACCTAGTTTAACTAGATTAGGAGTTTTATTATCTTTATATTGTTCAAATACAAGACGACGAATAAAACTTCTAAGATGTTTACTAGTTCTAGTTTGTTTTTCTTGTTTATATTCAATTTCACCACCAGCACTGGCTTCTCTATTTTCACTTATACTACCTTTATAATTTATATCGTAAGCAGTATTACTAGTAATAATTTGGTCAGCAGTATAAAGAAGATTTTTAACTGTTTTAATAGCATTATATCTATTACTTTCAATTAAGAAACTATTAAATACTTCTTCCCAATTACGATTAAGAATATCATTATGAATTTTATTATTCTTTTCAATAATCTCATCTCTAGCTTTAATTGCAGCAGCTTTACGTTTACTAAATTCTTCATTACTTTCATTAGGTTCTTTAAATCTAGGTATAGTAGGAAGTTGTTGAGTATCTTTATTAACTAACTGAACTAATCTAGGATTAGGAATATCATAATCTTTATCAAAAGTTAAATCTTCATTATTTCTCCAACTAGTATTATTAGGAACATTGGCTGTCCAACCAAGAAAACTAAGAGCTTGTTCAAAGTAATCTTTAACAGTCATATCTTTAGATTTAGGCAAAGCTGGAAGATAACCCATATCAACATATCTCTTATTACTATTAGTAAAACAATACTTTTTCATAAGTTCATTTACTTTATTCATAAGTTCAAGTTGATACTCATTAAGACTAGTATAATTAGGATTATCATATCCTGTTCCTACTTTGTACTTATTAACAAAACTACTATATTCTGGATTAACAAGTTCTTCTTTAGGAGTAATATGCATTTGATTAATACGTGGTTCATAATTACCAACAACAGCTGAACCATCGTCTTTAATCATTTGCATAGTAGTCCAAATACGAATAGGTTTAATAGTACGAGTATAAGGATCAAAATAATGATTATCTCTATACCATTGTTTATATTCAACACTATCAATACCATATTTATCAAGAACTTCTTTTTCTTTCATATAATAATATTGGGTAGTAGTTTCTCTAGTTCTTTTTTGAAGAATATTAATTGCAGCAGTTTTATCAATATCAGTCCATTTATCTAAATCTTTAGGTTTAATAATACCATAAATAGTTCGATTAGGTCTTTCTGCAATAGTTCCATTTTCTTCAACTTGTTCACTAAATACTTCTAGCCATTTATCATAATACTTTTTACCTTTAGCAAAAGCTCTATTTTTATCAAGTTCATATTGTTTCCAATTATAAGTAACATCACATTCACTTTCAATAAATTCAGCAACACGTTTTGCTTTAGTTTTATCAGTACTCTTTTCTCCTCTAGTAATTTCATTAAATACTTCAAAACCAGTCTTGAGTTGTTCTAAATCTTCTTGACTAATATCAGCAGTATTAAGAGTTCTAGTAGCATTATCAAAATATTTTTCAAGTGTTTTATTAATAGCTTCTCCTACATTAATTTCTTCTTCGCTCTTAGATTTATTACCTGTAAGATAATTATAGAAATCAGCACGATAAATTCTTAATTCATCTTCAGCAGAACGAATAATACCAACATAAGGCATACCATTACCTTTAGTATATTTATATTTTCTAACTGTTTCAGCTTTAATAAGAGCTGCACGTTCTTCAGGTATCTTACGTCCATCAACTACGTTAAATTCATCTTTAGCTTGAAATTCTCTAATAGCAAGATTAAGAACACTATTACCTTTATTAGCGTCTTTAAGTTCTTCAAATGCCCAATTTAAATCTTCTATATCTTTAATATCAAGAATATATCTAGTATTCTTACGAATCCATTCTTTAGCTTCACGATATTCAGGAACTTTCATAAGTTCTTCCATACTAATAAGAAGATTACCATTAGCATCACGTTGACTTTCATATTTACTAATAATAGAAAGTTGTTCTTTAAGTTTAGAATCAAATCCTTCTTTAGCTTGCTTATCATAGAACATTTCTTTAATTTTACGAATATTAGTTTGATAAGCACGAAGTCTTTCAGCTACATTCAAATCATGACCAATCTTTTTATTACCATCTTCATCATAAAGACTAGTAAGACTATCCATTTGAGCATAGATACGTCCAAGTTCTTCATCTTGACTTTGCGTAGTAACATTATCAGTAGCTTGACTTAGAATATCTCGTATTCTACTATTAAGTCTTTTATATTCAGCAAATTCTTTAGGAATACCATCATCTCCTTTTTTAAGTCCTAATAAACTTCTTTCAAGATTTATAATATAAGTAGAATATTCAATAGTAACATTATTACCATCTTCATCTTGAACTGTAATTGGTTTAAGTTGATGAATAGTAGTCATATCAATAAATTTAGCTTTATTAGATAAAGCAATAAGATGTTCAACACTATTAATACCAAATTTTTGTTCAGCTTCAATAGCAGCATCTCTATACTTCTTCATCTTTTCTTCCCAAATAGGATTATTAGGTTGAATTAATCTACCATCATCATCAATAATACTATCAAGACTAACAGATTTACCATCTTTAGTAGCTCTAGCTTTAAGTTCTTTAAGATAATTTCTAAAGTCATTAGACTCTTTAATACCATTAAGACGACCTTCTTCAACAGTACCCATTACATCTTTAAGTATATTCTGCAATACAAAGTTACGATTAGCACGAATATCTTGTATCCAATAATCCATAAATCCAGTATCACCATAAGCATCAAATTCTTTCATAAGACCACTTATATAATTAGGATTAGTAGTACGTAATTGAATCCATCTTTCAAACCAATCTTTTCTAGCAGAATGTACAGTAGTATTAGAATCAACTTGATTAACTAATTTTTGAATCTTTCTAATATTCTCTTTAGTTTTATCATCAAGATTTGTACTATCAATATCAATTTCGCTAATAAGTTTGTATTTATTCTTAAATGTATTAGCACTAAGAATAACATCTAAGAAACGATTTTGAAGTTGTTCATCTTTAAGAACTTTACCAATAACATCTTTATCGTTAATAGGTTTATCAATGCCGTCAATTTTAATAAAACGATTAATATCATTAAGAATATTATTAGCTTCAACATCTATATAATTAGCTATAACTGATAATGAAAATTCAGAATTATCAGAAAGACTACTACTATCAAGATAGTTAATTTCAGCATTATTTAAAGCATTAAGAACATTCTGGGCAGCAGGTTGTCCATGACGAACAGCTCTTGAAATAATTAAACTTGCATTTTTAGCAAATCTACCAATAGGAGTTTGGTCATCAACACTACTATATCTATCAGTATTACTAGTAACTCTATCTATTTCATTTTCATTAATTTCAATAAATAATCCAAGTTTATTATCTTCAATATTAGGATATTTAGTTTTATACTGTTTTAAATCATCGCTTAAATTAATAGCAGTAGTTCCATTAATATTAAGATAAAATTTACCATTAATAGTATATATAGTATTATTCTCAAAAGGAGTATTCATAAAAGGCTGGAAATACTCATCAGATATATATTTACTATATAGTTCAGGAACTTCTTTATAACCTTTATTTACAGCTTCATTAATATTATCTTTAATACCATCAATAAATTTATCTCTTTTTTCTTGTTGAGTAAGACCTTTATAAAGAAGAACAGCTAATGGTTTATGAATATTATTATTAGCTATAATACTAGGTTCAATACTATTATAAGTTTCAAATGATTCAAGTCTATCAATAGGATAATAAGCTAAACTTCCATCATAAGTTCCTTTAATATATAAATTTCTATTAATTCTAATAACATTAACAGCATCTCCATTTCTTATTATTCCTACATTATCAAGATTTTCTTGACCATTAAAAGTAATAATACCACTTCTTTTTAGACTATAATTAATTTTATTATTAGTAAGTCTTTTAAATGTATAACTAGGACAATTAAAACTATTATAATTCTTACGAATAAAACCAATTATATCTTCAACATTATCTTTATCAACAAAACCATAACTATTAATACCTTTCATAGCTATATCTCCAATAGCTATTCCGCCCTCACTCAATCCTCTAAGGGGAGTATTACTTATAAGTCTACTAATATTTCTAGTTCTAAACTTATGACCTTCAACAATAAAAGCATATTTAACTAAATCAAGAGCAGTGAGTTTAATAAGAGGATTAGGATGATTCCAAGCTCTATCAAACAATCTATGAGCTTCATCATTAGTAATATCACCTTGTATATAATTAATATATTGAATATTTACATTACGACGATTATTTCTTTCATCATTAGCAACTATTTCAATATGTTCAAATACACTTCCATCTTGACTAAAGTTACGTTTAATCCAATCAACTTTTTGAGCAGGAGTAAGTCTAGCAAATACATCAATTTCAGTTTGTATAGGTTCAAATATATTTTTAACTATAACATCATCTGTTTTAATATTAATCAATGTACCACTAACTCGTCCAATTTCTAAAGCTCTAGATTGACCAGTACCATATTCTTTAATAAATTTAGGATGAACAAAATCACCATCAACAATAGTAACAGGTAAATTAAGATAAGAACTACCATTATTACCTACTTCTAGTTTATTAATAAGATAATCTTTATAGTCATTATATAATTTTTCAGTCATTATCCCACTCTTAGTCCATTCTGCTATTCTATATACATAATCAATAAATACAGGATTAGCAGTTTCAAATACTTGTTGAGTGGCTTTAACACTAAGAGCAGTACTCATTTGTAGAAAAGCGGCTAAACTAGGATAACTACTTTTAGATATATCAGATTTAATAAACGCATTTATACCACCACTAATATCAGGAAATACACTCTCTAATAGCAAGGTTTGACCCCCCGTAGAGGATGGAGCATAAATATTACTATTCTCAATAACAGTTCTAGCATCTCTAAATACTTTATCACTAGCATAAAAACTTTGTTTAGCACCATATTTATCAGCACTAAGAATATTAAGATTATTACTTATATCCTGTCCGATTGAGTTTAACCGATTGAATTGTGCTAGAACATAAAGGTCAAATAAAGCCTGCTGAACACCATTCATTTCCCCTCTAAGACGAGATTTATATGCATCTGATGAAAATATAAGGTCTGGTGATGAAAATGCGTCAGAAACGCTTAAATTGAATAATTTCTTGAAAGTTTCACCATAACTTTTATCAATAGTTTCAATTAGCTTTTTACGTCCAGCAAAATTAACTTTTTCACCAAAACCAAGATTATGAGCAACTTCTCTAATAGCTTCAGTAAGCGGATTCTTAGTACCTTCTGCAAGAACACTATTGGTTTCTTTCCATTTACGAACTAGTATGTCAATAGCAGGTTGCCACATAAATCCAATAGCAGTATCATAATTACTTCCAAAATCAACAATAGTTTTAAAAGCATTAAACGTATAAGTATTTTCATTATGTATAGCTCCCTCTTTCATAACATCAAGAATATGAGCAGTAGTCTGAGAACTATAAGGATTAATCAAATAGCCATCAATATTCTTATCATCTCCAGACCAACCAAAATTCTTATGAGTAATACGAATATGTTTACTACCAACAGTTTCTACATTTTCTTTACCATATCTATTAACAGCTTCTTGCTCACTAATTACATCAGTAGTGTACATAACTTTAATACCTTCACTATGATTAGCCTTAGTAACATTACCAATACTCATAAAAGTATCTCTATTAACACTAATACCTTTAAGTTTAATACCAGATGTAGCAGCATCAAACCAATCAAGTTGAGTAAAGAAATCGCTAGGAGCAACAATAGTTTTATTAGCACCAACTATTTCTGCATAAGTTTCATTAGCTTCTTTAACATTTTCAAAGTTAGAAGTAGTAGTGTTTTCTTCAAATGCAGCAGGATTATTAAGTATATCAATAAATGATTGAATAATAGCATTAGTTCTAGCAGCTTGACTACTTGTATCCTCCACGGGGAGTTTTAAGTATGATTCGTAAGACTTAAGTCCACCATCATTAGCAATTTTTTCAACAACTTTAAGATTGCCATTATAACCTTCAAGAGTAGCATTAATAGCATCTTCGCTATTTTTTAAAGAAGCTCTAATATTACCTTGTTTATTATAAGTTTTACCAAGAATCTTACGACTAGCTTTATCTACATTATCTTTAACATAATTAATATATCCTACTTCATCTTTAGTATATATAGCATGAGTAATTTCAGTTGGAATACCTTTAACAAGATTAAATGTTTTAGACATACCATAAACACTATCAACGTCAAAGTCAGAACCAGTTTGAGTAACCCATTCATCAGGAACAACAACAGTACTACCATAAGCATCAGGAAGAAACTCTTTAACATACATAATACATATAGATTGCTTACCTTCAGTAGGAATACGATAACCAATCATAGTACGTAAGCTATCAGGAACTTGTTCAATATTTAATCCTTTAAGTTTACTACTCCATCTAGGAAGTTTAATTTCAGTATAATAAACAGGAGTGCCATCAACTTCTCCAATCTTTTTATATTGAAGTTTACTATCTGTTTGAGTTTGTTTATCAACTTTAAACCCAAAGTCAGATAGCTGAGCAGCATGCCATCCACTAATAAGTTGTCTAGTAATATTAGTATTAAAATAACTATTAGCAATACTTTCAAGTTTACTATTAATATTAGATAAGAATAAAGGAAGATTATTAAATCCAGCACTATCTAAATCAAAAAATTCAAGAAGAGCTTTTTCAACTCCTTGTTGTTGAGCATTTTCTTTAAATCTATCAAAGAATACAAAACGATTAAGATTTTTAATAGTACCATTAGAATTTAAATCAATATGACCATTATCATCTAATCCAATACCAAGTTCAGCACAAGTTTTTTCAAAACTATTTCTAATATTAGCTACATAATTATTAAATACTTTACTTTTAAGGTCATTAAGTTCAGGTTTATTAGGAAGATTATCAAGCATTTTCTTCATAATCTGAATAGCAGCTTTATTACTAGCATCAACCATATGCTGAGGAACTTCTTGTTGACGATAAAGATAATTATAACTAAACAATTCAGAATTATCAAATACATTATCATCAAATTCTTTAAGAGCTTTATCAGTTAGAACCCCATCGTTATTCCAAAGTGTCATTCTGTTATGTTGTGTAACTTTAACAGTTTCAACAGTATTAAGCTGATGAATACCTCTATTAGTCATTATATTATAAACTTTCTCAAGTTCTGTTCCTTTAATAAGTTTAGGAATAAGAACAAACTCTGCATTCTTTACTTGTCTAGGAACTTCAATACCAACAGTAGTATCATAATATAAATCATAATAGAAATTCTTTTGAATTTGAACTTTATTAGCAAATTTATTCCAATCAATTTTATCAATTGGAGTGTCATCTGTAAGGCTCTGAATAAGTTCAGCATATTTATCTAATTCACCAGCAGCAGTAATACGACGAATCCATTCTTCAAGAGTAATATAAGATTGAGCATCATTAACATTAACTCCTCCTTTAAATGGTTCTAGTATTCGTTCTCTGTCTTTTTTATCAAGTCCAGCTTTTTTAAGTTGGTCATCAAGTCTATCAATAACAACTTTATCAGAAGATTTAAAAGTATTATAAATAGTAACACCTCTAAATTTATCTTGTAAAACTACTTTTTTACGTTTAACAACTCCATTAACTGTATAAGGGACAGTAACAGCATTACCATTAATTGTTACATCATATAAATTAGTAGCTATATCTAAATCATTTTTAGTAAAGTCTGTATTACCAAAAGGATTACCACTAGCTTGTACTTCTTTAATACGTTTTAGAATAGCTTGACCATTCTTATAAAAACTTTGGTCACCACCATACATATCGTACATACTATCTCTAACAAGATAATCATTAACTAGAAATTCAGCTAAAGATTCATTATTAATTCTATCATCAATAAATGTACCATATTTATTTTTAAGTTCTTTATAACCATTAGTTATATATTCATTTAACCAATCAGCAACAGCATCTTCAAGAGCAATACGTTGTTCTCCATTAAGAACTACTTGATTATTAACATAGCTAAGCCCACGTGTAGACCCCCCGTAGAGGATGTCAATAGTCTTACCATACCCAATTAGTTCATTAAATGCTCCATTACTATTAGGAGTAATTTTACTAGCTAAACGTTTAAAACTAAATACTCTACCAGCTAAAACTTTATGTCCATCTTTAGTAGTAAATACATTACCTTTTCCATCTTTATGGTATTGATTATAAAAATGTTCAGGTTTATTATTATAAGTATCATTAAATTCAAAATCTCCATTAGTTAAAATAGGATTACCATTAGCATTAGTCTTAAACATTACATTAACAGCTTGAGCCATATTAGTAAGTTCTTGAATAACTATATTATAATACTGTTTAAATAATGGATGTTCTTTATTTATAATTTTAGTTCCATCTTCTAGTTGACTACGTAATCCAGCAAGACTATATCTAGGAGCAGTAATAGTAAAGTTTTTAGGAGCATCACTAGGTATAGGAAGTAAATAATTAGCGGTAGGAGTTTCAGAATTATTAATATCAGTCATAAATAATCCCATAGCAGTAATTAAATAATCACCATCACTCATACTACGATATAAATCATTACTGTTATTATCTAATTCACTAATACCATTAAGAAGAGAAGTTTTAAACATACTACGAGCATATTCAGTAAGTTTAGGAATTCCATTTCCAACTCTTCTAAATAGTCCATAATTAATTATATTACCATTAGTATCTCGATGCTCAAGAAGTAAATTACTATAATCATATTGATGACCAGCAAACTTTTGTCTAGCATAAGCTTCAGCCATAGCATTTTGTTCTTCAACAGTAGATTTGTCATCATTAATTATTTTAGCAATATTAGTAATAAAACTTCTATTAATAACATCAGAACTTAAATTACCTTCGGGATTACGAGAATTAAGTTCAACAGGAATATAAATAATATCTTTAAAAACATCAGCCATTTGATATATAATAGAAGTATCACCTCTATTAATAAAACTATCAGGCATCTTAGTTTTCTTATCTCTTTTAAGTGCTTCTACATATTTATTATAATTATCAACTGTACGATTAATAACATTAGCAAAGTTGATAAAATTATTAGCCATAGCAATACGTCCAATTTTAGCAATAGCTAAATTAAAACTAGCCTGATTAATATCTGGAAATATCTCTTTAAAAGCATCATATAAATAAAGATTAGCATGAGGAGTATTTTTATATCTATCATATATACGAAACTTTTCACGAGCAGCAGGAACACGATTAGTAATAATATTATTCTTAACATTATTATAAAAAGTATTCTGTAAAATGGTACGAGAATCAGTATTAGGGTTAGTTACACGAGCACGAACATAACTATTACCATTAGAATCAGTTTGAATATAAGTTTCAATTTTAGATATAATAGGTTTATTAAACACCATCATATACTTATTAGCAAATACTTTATTTTTGCTAAGTAAATCATGTAATTGAATTAAACATTCACAATTTGGAATAGTTTCAGATATACGTTTAAGACTAGCTATAAAATTATCTACATTACTAGTATCAGCACTAGCATATAATATTTTAGATAAATAATTAGCATCAGAAAAAGTAACAACCCCTAATTCATTATTAGTATCAAAAGGATAACTTCCATTATCAAGTTGAGAAGCAGCAGTAAGTTTAGGTAAACTTGCAAGATGATATTTAATAATTTCTTCTACGTGTTTATTAAAATCTTTAACTTCACCAATACTTAAATTCCAAAGTTGAGTCATTAAATCAATACCATCATCTATACTATTTTCATCACCTTCAGTAGAAGTTTCATCAAGATAACCGCCTAATTCTTCATAATCAGTAGTTTGATATAATTCATCTCGTTTAATAAGTTTAGCTACATTTTTATTATTAAAAAGAGCTTCATTAAATTCAGTATTAGTTAAAGAACGAAGTAATGCACCATAATTAAAATTTTGAGCATCACCATATTTACGAAGAAATGCTCCAAGACCATTAATTTTAATAGCAGGACTTGGATTATTAATAAAGCTATTAAGTTCATTATTTTTAGCTTCATCACTTCCGGCTAATTTCTTAGCACGTTTAAGTCCAGCATTAATAACAGTTTCATTGGTACGTTTTTTAATTTCATTAAAATTTAATGGAGCACCATTATATAAAAAATTAAAACTAAGTTTATTCATAATATCAGCCATATAAGTAATAGCTGTATCTCTAGCTTTAATTGTACTAAATAAACCACGTTCTTCTTTTTCAGCAACAGAAGCTATATCATCCATATTACGGAGTTTAATAGCTCTAGCTTCAAGAAGAGCATTATAAGCTTGTCTTCCAGAAGTTTTAACATTAATACCTCTATCAGCTATAATCTTCTTAAAGATTGGGTCTTCAACCATAGCTATAAGACTATAATAATCTGCATTATTAGAACCATGTTCTTTAATAATAACATTATTAAGATTATTATATCCTACAAGTTTAATATTTCCACAACTCATAAGTTTATATTTAAGTTTAAATTCATTAATAGTAATACCTCTATGACTAATGTAAAGTAAAATTTAATTACATCGTCATAGAGGTGATTTTCTTTCGTTCTAAGCGACTTTTATATTTGCTCGATTAATTCTACATACAGCTAAAACTGATGCGTCCTGTGTCAAGCAAAGTGGCAAATTCGGGCTGTTGTGCTATCGATAAACGGCTAGTTAATTCAGCCATATTCAGCACTATATCATCATCAACACTACTAAACATATCAAGTCCATCATTAAAATTATCATTATTATAATTATAATCTTGACTATTATCTTCATTAGGATTTTCAATTTGTTCTGTACTAGCAGTTTCTTCTTCAAACTGAAAAGTTCCTTGAATAGCCTCTTGATTATTTTCTTTAGGTATTTTTTTAATAGCTTTATAAGCATCTCTAGCAGCAGCTAATAAACTATCTTCATTAATTTTAATACCTAACATATCAGCAATAACTTCAAGAAGTCTACTAAATAAAGTCTTACGTTTATTAGTTTTTCTATTATCATATTTTATTTCATTAAGAGCTGACATAAGAGCATTACTAGTAATACTTTCAACTAGAAATTCTTCAAGAGCTTCACTTGTATTAAAGTTCTCAAATAAATAAGGTTTAAGTCTTTCTTTAGTAGAATTATCTTGAGTATCAAGCCAAAATTTAAATTTATCATATATAGGTTTAACTAAAGCAAGAGCTTGTTCAGTATTATATTTAGTATAAAGTTGTCTATGTAAACTTTCATGAAGTATAATATTAACAACTCGATAAACTCTTTGACCAGCAATAGCAGAACGATTAAGCTCAATAGTATCTGTATCACGATGATAAACAGCATTAACTTGATTACCATTATTATCAGTAATACTATCTACAACTTGAATATTCTTAGGCAATATACCAATCTTTTGAAGAGCATTAATATAATCAATAGCAGTTTGGTCATTAGCAAAATACTTTTTAAGTCCACGAGTTAAATTCTTAGCAATTATAGCAGATTCAAAAGCATTAAAATTAATAGCATTAAGAGTATCATCTAACATGAACTCTGATAGCTGTTCAGGTATTGTTCCATCCTCCACGGGGGGTCTACCCTCAAGTTCATAAGTAATATCGAGTTTAGAATGAATATCTATTTGCCAATTACCAGCAGTTTCATTAGTATTAGTATTAGCTAATTTAGTTCTAACTAAACCATTACTAATAATAAAATCTTGATAACTATTATAACTATAAGTTTTACCATCAATATTTATAATAGTTTTACCATTTTCACGATAAATATATTTATTAGTTTTATCATTAGTTTTTGTACTATCATTAATAAAATCTTTACTAATAGCAAATTGGGCATAGTTAAACATTTCATCAATAACAGGACGAAGAGCATTATCTAATTCATCAATAGTACTAGCATTAATACCATAACTTTTACCTATTTTAAAAGCACTATTAACAACATAAGGAGAATTAATAATAATATTACGTTTATAATTACCAGCATCAGAATTAATAGTAAAAGCATAATCCTTACCATTAAAATGTGCACCTTTAACATAAAAGCCTATATTAGTAGGATTAATACTAATTTGAAGTCCAGTATTTCTATCTCCGTTAATAAGTTTATTATTTCCAAATATATCTCCAAGACTTTGTTTAAGTTCACCAAAACTTATTTTTCCACTAATATAATCTCTACAAAGATTATTAACTTCATTCTTAATAGAATTAATAATACGTCGAGCATCACCTTTAAGTAGATTACTATTTAATGGAACTTGTTTACAAAAAGCATATAGAGAAGTACCATCACTACTTGGAATACTAATAACAGGCATACCATTAGTAGTAAGATTTTCAATAATAGTAGGTTTACTTTCTCCATTAAGATATACTTGACCTTGTACAACTACACCAAGTTTATTAACATCTTCATTATAATTAACTACTGTTTCTTGTACATCATTCCATTCGCCATTAGCATCATCAATAGTATTAAGAACTCCATATTTAACATTAACAGCTCTAATCTTACCTTTAAAATCACCTTTTACTATTGTAATAGCTTGGTCATAACTATTAAGAAGATTATTAAACCAACGATTAATACTAGCTTCATGACTATTTTCATAAGGTTGATTAAATATATATTTAGTAAGATTAACAAGATGTTCAGCTAAATCAAAACTTGCAACAGGAGTAGTAAAGTTTTTAACAATATCAGGATATTTAACTTCAAATTCTTTAAATAAAGTATCAAGTTCTTTATTTGTAACTTCTTCTTTAACGGCAAGTTCATATAAATGACCAATAAATTCTTCATCAAATCTGTCACCGTCAAGAATACTAATTAAAGCATCTTTAAGTGGAGAAACAACTTGACCATTTTCAGCATGAATATTATATTTCCAACCTTGATTAACCATATCATAATTACCAAACTTATCAATATTTGGAACTCCTATATAACCAATAATTGTATCATTAGCAAATATATCAATACGTTTAAGTTTAATATTATATACAGCTTCTAAATAATCACCTTGTTTAATACTAGTAAATGCTTTAACATTTTCATTCTCTACTATATATTTAAGATTAACATTATTAGTATGTTCAACTTGAAGTCTTTCAAGACGTTCTTTAGCGATACCGTCAACGTATTGAACAAATTGTCTAGCATTAAGTTTTTTAATAGTTGATTCATCAGTAGCACGATATTTACCTTGATTATTAGTGCTTGCGTAAAGATAGTTTTTTATTTGATTAAACAAGTAATTTTTAATAATTTTATTACCCGTAACACTATCTACATATTCAACTAATTGACCAATACTAAGATAGACTTTACCATTAATAATTTTACCTCTAGTATTACCTTCACTATCAACACTATTAGCAAAATCATTCATAACAGCTTCTATATTGCGTTCATTACCTGTAACAGTGGCATAAGTAGCATTAAGTAATAAACGTCTAGTGCTATCATCTTGAACAGAACTATATAAACTACCTCCTGTAAGACCATCAATAATATTATTAACTATGTCAGTAGCTTCCGTTTGTTCAAATCCAGCTTGACTAAGTTTATCAATAAAAAACTGTCTAGCATTAAGTAAATCACTACTAGTAGATTCATGTCCTAAAGAATCTTCTAAATCAGCAATACTTTCATAAACTAAATCAGTACCTATTTGACCGCGTTCAAATTCATCATCTGGAAGAATATTAGTAACTTCAGGTTTAGGAGTGCTAATAGGCTCTTGAGAAACTGGTTGCCCAGTTTGAGATTGAGGTTGTTCAGTATTAGTAGGTTCACTAGGAACCGCTCCGCTTCGCTCCGCTATACTCCCCGTAGAGGATGGAGATGAGTTAGTATTATCTACATCAGTTTCATTAACTTCATTAACATCAGGATTAACAGGAGCAACTTCTTCCTCTTTAGGAGTATTATTAACATCGTTTTCAATCTCTGCAATTTCAGCTAATTGTTCTAATGTAGTTTTAAGATGTTCATTACCTTTAGAGCTTAAATCAAGTGCAGCATAAGCATCTCGAATAATTTTATCTATATTTGGTTTATTACCATTATTAGCATCTTTAATAACAGAATTGACATATTCTTTACCATATTGTTTATAAGCATTACGTAAATCGTCCATAGCTTTATTAACAATCTTTTTACGACTATTATCAAAGAAGTTATTAAGATAAGTTATACGAGATTTAATATTATCATCAGATAGATTAAGTTGATTTTTATTAACTTCAACATTAATTTCAGCATTAACAACTTCTGCTAAGTCTTTAAATACTTCATTATATTGTTTTTGAAGTTGAATAGCTGATTGAACATCATTTTTATTTTCAATATCAATAGGGATATAAAGTTTATTAATAGCATCTAGACGTTCATTTAATTGAGCAATACGTTCTTGTTTAACTGAATCATTAATTGCAGCATTATCTTGAATAGTTTTAATATCTCTTTGAATACTATCAAGAATATGTTGATATATACCATTTTTAGCAGAAGTAATATCAACATCTTCAATATGATTATTTGTAATATCTTGATTTAAAACATTATTAGCCCAATTAAGAAGATTATTATAATTTTCTTGACGATTACGAGCATGAACCATTTGAGTAGCTATAATACGACCAACTTCAAATCCACCGCCAAGTCTATTAATTTTATTTAAAGTAGTATTATATTCATTTTTAAGATTATTAATTTCAGTTTTAAATCTATTAATAAGTTCACTACTTTCTTGTTGTTGTAATCCAAGTTTATTAGTAATACTATCATTAAATTCTTTACTATTAATAGAACTTTCAAGAAGTCCTAAATTACCAGCGTTCATAGAATTAATAATAATATTATCCATATATTCTTTTTCAGCTATACTACGAAGTTCTTCTTCAGTACCAGCAATAATATCTGGATTAACTTGATTGCCATTTTCATCAACAGTAGTTATAAATGGATTTTTACCATTAGCTATACTATTAAGTCTTTCTTGATATGCTTGAAAAGTAGCAGTACGACCAAGAATTTCGTTTTCTCTTTGTTTTTCAGCAGAAGTCCAATCTTTATCAAGACGTTTATTAATAAACTCTCCAGCTTTATTCATAACACTACTAAAAGTAACACCACCAAGAGCACCCCAAAATGCTTGTTCCCATAGCATTGGGTCTTGAAGATAATCTTTAATAGTTTGTTGAGGAATATCTTTATCAAATACTTTTTTACCATTATATAAACCATCTTGACTAGCTATATAATTAATAGCTTCTTCAACTCCTTCTGTCCATTCGGCTCTAACACCATGAAGAATATCATCACCTACATCTTTTAATGTGCTAGTAATAGCTTGTTTAGTAGTTTTATTACTTAAAGCATTAGTAATTGCAGCGGCATCATCAATATTACTATTAAATGCAGTATTTAAATTTCTAAGTCTAGAACTAGTTGTATTACCACTTAAAGCATTTTTCCATAAGTTCTTTAAACTATAAACTTGCCATACATCAAAAAGAACATTAGCCCAATCTTCAGCAAAAGTAATATCAGCACTATTTTTAGCAATATCTTTAGCTACTTCTTCATCAGACATATCTTTATATTTAGGATTATTATTATAAAACTCTTCTCTTTGTTTATCATTCATATTAGCAAGTTGAGTTTTAGAATAATCTTCAATATCATTATAAGTTTGTCTAGCTTCTTGATAATTTTCAAGATAACGAGAAGGAACTCCAATAGCAGTAGCTTCTGCTATTCTACTAGTAATTGCTCTACTCTTTTGCGTCATATTAATAGCATTAGCCATCTTATTAGCTAGTTTATTAAATCTTAATCCTTTACCTAATAAAGAAACACCTTTAGCAAGACCCGTACTAGGAACCATAAGAGTTAAAGAACTAGCTATACTAGGAACATTACTAGCCCACCAAGCAAAATCTCCAATGTCAAATGCAGCATTAGGATTTTCTCGATATATAGCTAATCTTTCATTAATAGATTCTTTTAAAGATTCAAGTCTAGAACTTATTTCAGATTGATAATCATTAGGACTATCACTAATCATATTATAGAAAGCATCAGCTAAATCAGCAAAACCTATTGCAGTACCAACAGTAATTTCATTACCAATCTGTCCAATCATTCTTAATCCTTGTTCCCAATTACTTTGATTAACAGCACGTTCTTTATCAAGTTTTTCATGGTCATCAACAGGATTAACATAAACATCATAAGGAGCATATTTATCTATATCATATTGATTAAGATTATATGATTGCCCAGCAATACGACTAAATAAATGACCACGACCCTGGTCACTAATAGAAGTGCCAGGGTTGTAATCAACTAAAGTAGGAGGCTGTATAGCCCCCTTTTTAGTTTTAGGATTATATTCAGGATTAGGTGTTTTGTTACCACCTTGTAGAAACTTTAATACATCCATATTAATATAGATTGTTAGTTAATTCATCATAGTAATATTGAATAACATAAGGATCTGTACTGCCACTAAGTTGAGCAAGTTTAGTAGCAACATTTTGTTGAATAGCTTTAACAGCATTTTCATCTACTGCCATACCAGCTTTAACAGCAGTTACAGTTTGTTCCCATTGAGATAAATTATCTACAATATCAACAGCATTTTCTTTACTTACTAAACCAATAGTTTGATTATTAGTAGAATTAATTAAATTAAAACCTCCACCATTTGGTACTAATTTAAATTTATCAATTCCAGTAAATGCAGCATTATTAGTAAGCGAAATAGGTCTATTAGCATTATAATAATTTTCTACTTTACCAGCAGCTTTCCAACTAGTATCTTGATTCCAAGATTGAATAATAGAACTATCAATGGCACCACTACCTACAAGTAAAGTAATAGGTTCTCTTTTAAGTTTACCTTCTGTATCGTAATAACCAGCAATATTAATTTGAACTCCAACATCACCAGTTTTTGGGTCACGAACAATAGTAGGAGTAATTTCATTTTCTTTAGCACTTCTAAGATATGCAGTATAAGCTTTTCTATCTTCAGAAGTCATAGGTTCAAATACTCCATTTTCACTAGTAATATAAGCTTCTCCTTGAGTTAAATCAATACCACTACGAATAGCCATCATAGCTTGTTCTTCTTTATTATTCTTATAAGCAGAAAGTTTACTAGCTTCTTCAGGATTAGCATTCATCATAAAATTAATTTCAGCTAATTCAGGAGTTAAAGCACTAATACCAATAGTAGAAGAAGTTATTTTGCCACCATCAAGAACAGCATCATTTTTAGATTTAAGAGAATCAACATAATTAACTAAACCAATATAAGGTTCTTTATTACCTGTTGGTAATCCAGCATGATGTTCTTCACCATTAGAATCAACTCTAACAAACTTATCACCATAACCAAAGAATCTAGTTTTAGCAGAATTAAGAAAAGCATTTAAAGGATTTCTAGTATCTTCAGCTTCTTTAACAGCTTTACCAAAACTATAAATAGATTTATGATAATCTTTAGGTAATTCAGCATATCTATAACCATTACCATCAGAACCAAATCTTATTCCAAGACTAATTGCTTTTTTCTCTCCACCAAGAGCATTAATAAATGAGTTATAAACATCATCATTATTAAAGTATTGTCTAATAGAACTACTATCTCCAAATATCTGATTAACATATTTACTATATGTATCAGAATATTTATTATTAGGTAAATCACTTAAACTAATAATAGAATTATATGTATCAAATCCGTCAATGCTATCTTGCGATTTACCAACTTTAAGACTATTAATATATTCTTGATTATCAATAATATCATTAAGATAACTTAGAGCATATGCTCTATCAGATGGGCTAGTAATATTAGTCATGATACTAGTTCTAATATCATCTGGGTTAGCAGTTGCTAAATCAATATTAATATCAGAATTATATTTGTTAAGTAATCCAGCTATTGATTGTCTATTACTAGTAATTTCGGCTTGAGCTTGAGCAGGCATAAAATTATCAATACGAACAGGAGTACCTTTATAAGTTAAATTATCAATAGCTTGTTTTCTTTGATTTGCACTTCCTAATCCAGCTTGTTTAGCTAAAGCTAATTGAGCTTTCCATGCTTCACCATAAGTAGTATTACTATCTTGATTATAAAAAGTTGCAGCATTATAGAAAGGGTCAATACGTTTAGCAAGATATTGTTCAGGAGTAAGTAGAATACCATTTTTATCTGTTATATCAGGATTACTTCCATTTTGATCATATTTCCATTTAGCAATTTTATAATCTTGTTCAAGACTAGCTTTAGCGCCAGGAGTATTTTCAATAACAGCTTTAACAGCTTCAGCAAGTTTAGCTTTACTTAACCTTTGCCAATCACCTTTAGTATGAGAATAAATTTCTCCTGTAACAGATTTAGTAATATCATCAGTAACTTTACCGTTAGCATCAAGCCATCTTGTTTGACTACCACCGCCTTGTTCTTTAGCAGCCCATTGAAGTGCTTGATTAAGTATTTGATTCATAGGAATTTCAGAAACTTCTTTATCAATAGGAGTCCATTTACTTCCACCAATAACATTACCATTCTTATCAGTTATATCTTGATAATTATATTTATTAACTGTACGATAATAATTCTTATAATCTTCAGATAAATCAGTACGTTTATCAAGATTATCCATATAAGCTTTATAATCTTGTTGAGCGCGTAAACGACCAATCATTCCAGGACTTGAAGTTATATCTCCATAAGTTCCAACTATATCATCAAGACTAGAATACGCATTACCATACTGCATATTTTCAGTAAGAGCATTACGAACTTTATTAAGTTGTTCTTGACGCCAAGCATCTTCAGCTTCATTTAAATCTAATTGAGCAAGTTGAGCATCAATTTGAGATTTAGTTTGAATAGCTTGTTGATGACCTTGTTCAAGAGTATTATAAGTTCTAGCTAAGACATTTAAGTCAATAGGATTAACTTGTTGTCTAAAAGTAGGAGTATAAAAGTTTATCGGCATGATTGTTTTCCTCCAAGTTTTCTACGTTTACGAATAATAAATTCATCATAATCAACTCCAGCATCCCGCATAATTCTATCATCTACATTAGGAGCAGATGCTCTCATAGCACCAATAGTATTATTTAAAGCTTTACGATTTTCATATCTACTAATCATATCTTGAATACCAGCATTAATTCCACTAAATAAATTATTAATATTAGTTACTTTAGCTTCTCTAATACCATTATCAAATGCTGCTTTTCTATCTATATATTGATTGTATTGTTGAGCATTAAATTGACGAACACTTTGCTGATTACGTCTATCTTGATTAATAAGATTAGTTTCTATATTTTCTTTATTACCATAAAGTTCATTAGCAGCTTGACCAGCAGCATTACGAACTCGTTGCTTACGAGCTAAACTTACACGACTACTAGCTGTATTAGAATCAATATCACGATAAGCTTCAAATTTATCTTCTCTAATTCTATCAAGTTGAGGATTAATATTGTATTTAGTTTTAAGTTTATTAGCGCTAATAAGAGTAGGTTGACCCGGACCTCTCATTTTATTAATAGCTCTTTTACTAGCAAAATAACTAGCTAAACTGCCAGCAACATTACTACCTAAACCAATCCAATCAGCAGTAGTAAGATTTTTAAATTTACCTTGTCCTTTACCATCTGAAGATGTAATTTCTTGAGCAGGAGTATTAGTAGAAACAGGTAAAGTAGTAGGAATATTAGCTTCTACTTTAGGTAAATTACGATTATAAACAGCAGTAGGAGGAGTTTTAATAGAGATAGATTGAGTTGATTGACTTGACTTACTACGTCCTCCACGGGGGGTCTTCCCGTTAGATTTAGTTTCAGATAAACTTGGAATATTAGTATTATTTGTACTAATACCTTTATCATTTCCATGACTCCAACCAGCTCTAACTAAACCACTAGTAATACCAACACCATCTTCAAATAAAGGAAGCCTACGTTCTGCATAATATTGAGGACGACGATTTCCATTATCAATATTAAGTTTATTATTATTAGTATTTACATTATTATTTTTAGACCATCTTCCATTTCTAAAAGTATAATCACTTCCAATAATAGTTTCTCCTCTAGCAGATTTATTAATAGGATAAGCAGAAGTTCTATTAATAGTTCTATTAGTTATAGGAACATAAGCTCCAATTTTTTCATCATATTCCCAAGTTCTTCCATGACGATTAATACGATTTCCGCCAACAGCAAATTTATCGCGTAGACCCCCCGTAGAGGATGGAGAATGAATTAATCCATTCTTAACATTACCACTAATACTTACAATTAATCCTGTATTACCTTTTTTTCTAAGTTCAGGATATTTATTATAAACTTTAGCTTTAATATCACTACGCCCATGTAATCCCGCAAGTCTTAAAGCGTCAACAGCATCTGCTTTTGTAGGAATAGGATAACTTCTATGTCCACCAGCAAAATCTTTTTTAGCTACACTAGGATAAGGTTTCTTTTTAGAACCATAATCTTTATCTCTACTTAATCCACCCATAGCTTTTTTATTATCTTCATTTATATTTAATTTATTAGTAATATAATCAACAGTTCTAGGAAGATTACTACCATGTTTACCGATAGTTGTTCTATAAACTTCTTTAATACCTTGATTAATCCAAGTATTATCAATTTTATTAGCTAAATCATAAATCTTTTGTCTACCTAAATTAATAAAATTAGTAGCAGTTCTACCTATTCTAGAAGCTTTAGTTAAACCTTTAATAAATTTATAATTTCTATTACCAGCTATTGTAGGATAACCACCAATAATTATCGAACCACTTTCAGCGATTTGTCTTTTATATTCATCAGGTGCTTGATAAATTTTGCCACCTTCTTTATATTTAGTTCCATCATCATTAATTCTATTTCTATCTTTAAAATCTTCTTGAGCTTTAAATACTTTATTAGGATTAGCTCCACCCATAACTAATTGAGCAGGACTAGCACCGTTAAGAATAGGTTGTGCAGAATAAACTTTAAGTTCATTTCCATTAGTTTCAACTACTTCACCACCTTCTACTTCAATACCAGTTTTATCACTAGGCCCAATATCAATACCACCTTGACTATGTTTTCTTCCATTCATATAAAAGAAATTATTACCAAGAGGTTGAGCAATACCACCAGCAACTACATTTGGTATTTTACCACCAACAGCATATTGTTTTTGAGGAAGATTTCTTCCATTACTTCTAGGAGTTTGAATAATATTAAATGGAAATGTTGGTCCAAGTTCATCATCACTAGGAAGAGATTCTTTATTAAAATCTTTAACATAATTAATAAGTCTACCAGCAGTATTATTCATTAATTTTTCTCTATTATCTTTAGATACTAAATTATTTACACCATTATAGAGAAATTCATTACCAAGTCTTATTAAACCAGTAGATTTAGCAACTTTATCATAAGCTCCACCAAGTGGAGGAATACCATTTTGAATAAATCTTCCATTACGAGTAATATTACCTCTAAATGTACTAGGTAAATTACTTATATGAATAACTTTATCTTTTCTAGGCATTTTATATAATATAATGAGAAATTGTAATTTGATTGATTTTAAGGCTCTCTGCTGAACGATAGCCTATCAGTCGATTAATAGTTCATACCTATATATAATAATTCAACAGAGAGCAAAAGACTAGCGTCTATGACCGCCACAGCGATATACATTTAGCCTATCTCGATATACTGATTGAGGCATAACAGGTTGTTGAACAGTACCATTAGTAATCCATTCAGGACGTTCAAGACCAGTTTTAGGAGCACTATAACTAGCTTGGTCAGCTTGTTTAACTTGAATTGGTTGTTGTCCTTTACTTCCAAACATACCACCAATTAAACTTCCAGCAGCACCAATAGCAGCACCAATCCATGCTTTTCTACGTCCACCACATTTATATTTATTAATAAAACTAGAACGCTGATACATAGTCATTGGATTAGTCATTTTATCAGAAGTAATATTAAGTTGCTGTTGACCAGCTTGAAGTTGTTTACGTTGTTCAGCTTCTTGAGCAATACGTTTATTTTCATTAATTTGTTGATTAGCAGAAATACCTTGACCTATTGCAGTACCTAATTCACCAAGCCCTTGAACTCCTGTAATAGAACTAGCAAGATTACCTAGTCCCGGAAGAGCTTGAACAAACTCAGTACCGAAACCAGCTTTACGTCTAACTCTACCACCACATTTAAGAGTAAGTTTATCATTATATTGACCAACATAATCTTGATTAGCATAAGCACTAGTTAAAGCTTGAGCATTTTGTAAAGCATCTTTATGGTCTTGTGCAGCTTGAGCTTCAGCTTGAGCTTTTTCTTGAGCCTTCTTTTGCTTATTACCTTTAATAATACCACCAGCAATACTAGCGGCTGCACCAATAATAGCACCAATAAAAGCTTTTTGTCTTTGTCTATCTCTATACTGTATCATAATTTTCTAAATTGAGTTTGAGCACATTCAAGACTTTCAAATTCAATGCGCTTATTATCTGAATTATTAAATATGAAACGAACTACAAAATAATTACCATATACTCTACGAAGTTTATCACTTACTGTATTAGGATGTTCTTTAATTGCATTACGGAAATAATTAAAGTTATATTGAGTAAGTTCATACCAAGGTTTTTTATACTTATTAAATTCATTAAGTTTATCAATATTAATATCTATATCATCAGTATCATTATCTTCATTAAATATACGAAGTATATCTCCAGCATAAGGATGTTCTCTTAAATCAACAGGATTATTAATATTATCACTATAAATAGGAATATATATCTTATGTACTTTATATTTAATAAATTCAAGAAATTTAATAAGTTCATAAGATTCATTAACCATAATATCAATATAACTATTATGAACTAATATAGGCTCATCACCAACTTCTTGTTTAGATACTAAATATAGACTTCTACTATCATCACCCATGTGAGTATTAAATCTACCATAATTATATTCATGAGTAAATACATGAAGAGGGCAATTAAGTCTATTATTGTTATGTTCAGTTTGAAAGTAACATTTAGTTTTAGTAGACCAAGCATTATTAAAATAATAATCATGTAAACTAATAAAACTACCTACTTTATAATTAAAACTAATAACTTCATTATGTGATTCTATAATAGATTCTTTAGTATTAGGATTAATATTATCATAAGTATAATCAAATTTAATTAGAATACGATTATTAAATTTATCATGAGCAAATCTAACTTTATTAGGATGATATTTATCTAACCATAATTTAATATCTTCATCCATTATTTTAAGTTGACCATCATCAAATTGATAAAGTTTATGAAAATCATCGTTATAAAAAATATAACCAAATTCTCCGACTATATATGCTAAATCATCTTGCAGTCCACCATAACCTTTATCACTAGTAAAGACTTCTTTATAATCAACTTCAAAAGCATCAGGTTGATATAATTGAACATTTTCATCTCTAGTTTTAAGTGCAGCACTTATATCAAACATAAACATACTATGTTGAGTATGAACTAAAAGATAATATCCAATTCCAACTAAATTAGTTATACTTTCTTTATTTTCAGTAATATTTTTATAACCTTCAATAGGAAATATTCGCCAAGCATTAACTTCACTTTCATCTTGAATAACATTACTACGTCTTATAGTTTTATCAAAACGAGTATTATTAATAATATCGTTACGATATTGAGTTAATAGTTTAGGAACATATTGGTCAACATTTCCAATAGGGTCTTTAAATAAATCAACACTATTTTTAGGTTCTACAAATGTACCAAAAGCAACACTTTTCTTTTCAGTTTCTTCTTTAATACTAAAAGCTATCTTACTAGGTTCATTATTAAAACATTTACTTTCAAAAAATTTATCACTATATAAAGGAAACTGAATATAAACATTGAATGGAATATCAAACCAACACGGTTCATCACCGCTATAATAATATTGATTATTAGTAGGAGTATATAATTTATAATTACCTTCGTTCATTATAACTCCATTATCATTATAAATAAGAACACCATCATAAGTCATTCTACCATTATATCCATGTTCAATAGAATAAGTTCCACCATTATAACAAACATCATTAAGTCTAATAAGTTCTTTTTCTTTGCTAGTATAAATATTTTTAGTACAATTAAGAACTGTTGCGAGAAACATAGTTTCAGCATCAAGTAGTAATTCCTTATAATCATCCATTTCAAGAGCAGTTCCTTTTCCAGCTCTACTATCAGTAACACTATCAGCAACTACTAATTTATAATTATTAATAGGTTTATATTCATTTCTACTAATAACACCTATAACTGGCATATTATAACTATAAGGATAGGTAGTATTAACTACCATATCAACTACATCATGTTTCTCTTTATAAGGTTCGAATTTACATTTACCATCAATACGAATAATATTAAAATCATATTTAATACTATCATCAATATCAAATCGACCACTATATAGATAACATTTATCACTAGTAAAATTATTAGCTACAAAACCCGGTTTTGTACCCCAACTACCATCTTGCCAAGTAACATTACTAGCTATATTACAATAATCTTTTCTAGTTAATAATCCAGTATATCTAGTAATAGGTTCAACTTTTTCATAACTAATAAACCATCCAACATAACCTAATTCTTTAATTTGATTCCATAAAGTAGTATCAATATTAGCACGAATATAAAACTTATTAAAAGTATTATTCATATTATATATAAAACCTCTAGTATGTTCACCACCAATAGCTTCAGCATCAAATATTAAATCAGGTATTCTAAATAGTTCATCACCATTAATATTTTCGTAATAGCCAAATTTAGCTTCATTATCAACACCAATAGCACCTATTACTTGATTACTACAAGGAGTATAACTACCACTATTTATAACTTGATAAACATATAAATCATTATATTTATCTTTATCTTGATAATCAATAAAGTAATTAGATATAAGAGTATATAGTTCATCTTTATTACTAGTTTCAAGTTCTCCAGAACTATTAAGTAATATATTAGTGGTAGGATTATTAATAGGTTCAGCAGTATAAACTACAATTTTATGATTAGCAATATATCTTTTAATATTAGAACTAATAGTAGATATTGGAATATCTCCACTAATAACAGCCCAATATGGAATATTACCATTACCTTGATTATTCCAATTAAAAGTAATTATAGTACAATGAGAACCATCATTAACAACATTATTTATATATTTATCTTTATTAGATAATTTATATCCTCTACTAGCATCACCATATTTATCAACAAAATGAATAAAAAAGTTATATACTTCTCCAGGAATAAGAGTATCATTCTTTTTACGTTCATTAAAATCATAACTAGGCTCAATAATAGAATGAGTAATTCTCATTTTACAATTATCAATATCAAATATAGTATCACCAAATAATACTTGTCCACTAGTAAATACAGCATCTTCTGTAAATCCAGTTCCATTATAAACATAACAAGCTATTTTAACTGTACTAGGTAAAGTATAAACAGATTGATTATTTTCATATTTATAACTTGTAGGAATAATAAAACAATGACAAACAAGATATTCTTTAAGATTATGACTACCTCTACTACCAACTTTTATTTTAGCATTATAATTAATCTTTAAATATTCATGTGCTGCAATACCTTGTATAACTGTATCATTAAATAAAGTTCTAAAAGTACGAAAAGGATATTGATTATTATTGAATACTTTATTAATATCTTTAATTTGCCAATCAGCAGTACCAGTAATTTGAAGGCTAGCCATTTTAAAATATGGACCTTTTTCGCTAACTGCATTAACAGTGGTATAATCATTATAATAAGCATTAACAGCTTTATTACGAAGTTTAATAGTAATATCTTTAACAGCCTCTTCTAATGTTTTACCATTATTTAAAGTTCTATTATCGTTATCAGTTTTTTCATTATAATTAGCAATATATATTCTATTCTTATAATTAATGATATTGCCAACATTATAATAATTATAATAGTCAGTAGTTAAATCAGCAACATTATATTCAACAAGAACATCTCTACTAAATTTAAAAATATTATTATTTAAGTCATCTGTTCTAAACGCTTGAGTACTATCTTTTTTACATACAATAAAACCAAGTTGATAAAGACCAGAACGACCTCCACTAATATTTATTTCAAAAGTTTGATTACATATATCTTTAGAATCACTAAATGAATCGGTATTACCATAACAATAACCGTTTGGTTCATCTTTCGGTTCATAAACATTAGTTTTTCTAAAACAAACTTTATTAATAACTTGTGGAATTATAACATCATTAAAAATAGGAAATCCAATACTATACCATTTAGTATAATTAATTTTATCTATCTTATATCTAATAAATAGAAAATAAAAACCTTTATAAGCACCTCCACTAACATAATTTAGACCACTAATAGTGGGTAAAGTTACTTGTGGAATAACAGACATTTCAGAATCAGGACAATCAGAATCTAAATCAATATTAATAGTTTTAAGAGGAACATCAACAGAAGCATCACTTTCAGCAATAGCTATAATAAGATGATTTTTAACATTATAAGTATATGTTCCTTTAATCTTTCCACCATTATATTTCCAATTACTATTTACTCTATAACAATTATCAGCTTGTTCATTATATCTATAAATATAAGATTTATTAGAATCAGTATTAACAATAAATAAAATAAGTTCAGTACTAGTTGGAATAACACCAACTATTTTAAAATTATTAATACCATCTTCATGAATAGCATTAGCAATTACTTTACAATCTTCAAGTCCTTCTTCATTAACAATCATCCTTCCATCATTACTTACTTTAACGTTCTTAGCAGCAACTAATGAATAAGGTACACAATCGCCGGGATGTTTATTAAGATTAAGTTTCTTTTGTATATTCATAATTATTTAGGAAAAGTAAAGTTATAAAAGAACTCATTCCAACCACTATCATCATCACTTTGTTCATCTAATAGAATACTAGTCTTAATATCTTTCTTCATACTTTCCCATAGATAGAAAGGATTAGTTCCATATTGACTAGCAGAAAGATTAAACACAGGATGTTTATATCCTCTCATAAGCATACGAGCCATACAATAATAAGTAAGACCTTGAATTAATTTACCATTAGCAGGTATAACAGGAATTTCACAATGATAATTATCACTATATTGAGTTTCAATATCTTTATAAACAACTGTTATACAAGTATCATTAAAATTAAGTTCAATAGTATTACCTCCAATAAGAATATAATTATGATTTGACTTATCATATCCTCCACGGGGGGTCTGACAATGAGAATGAACTTCATGCTGACATCTTGGACATTCAGTATTATTATGAACTGTATAAACAACAGGATTACATCCTACTTTACCAGTATCAATAACTTCTCTAGTTCTAGAACCATTAGGACAACAATCATCGGGCATACCAAGATAGTCTTTATTAGTAGCACGCTCCGGACTTTCGTCCTCCGCTTGACCCCCCGTAGAGGATGGAGCAGATTCAGTATCACCACATCTATATTTACTAGTATCAGCTCTAGGTACTTCACAACCATTACTATCATATACTTTAAGACCGTCATCAATAAGACAACATTTACTTTTAGCTATCTTATTAATGACGGTTAGTTTCATTTTCTTATCAACTTTACGAAGAACTTTAAGTTCATTCATAGCATCAACACACCAAGCAGGAACTCTAGGAATCCAATCACTTCCATCAGGATTGAAATCATTATCGAGTTTAGCAATAATATGTTCTATTGTAATAGTTTTATTGTTTGCCATAATTTATAGATTTATCAAGAATAACTCTACCATCAGCATCAAGCATAATACCAATTTCTTTATATATGTCAAGATAAACTTTAATAAAATCAGAATAACTACCTTTAAATATCATTTCATGATTAACAACATAAACAGATTGTTTAGTAGTTCTACGAATTATATTATTCATCTCAAGTTCTTTAATATATCTATGAAGATGAATAAATGAACAAATCTTCTTAGTTTCATCATTTTCTTTAAGTATAATTTTATTAGAATTAAACTTAATAGTTTTAGCAATATAACAAATAAGTTTAACAATAACTACACTTTTTGCATTATTAGTAATATAATTTAGTAAATCAGTACTTATTTGAGCATATCCTCTACGTTCATAAAAACTTTGAATAATTTTTATTCTAGAAGCTTCAGCTTCAACAATATTAATATCTTTAAGTTCTTTTTCAACAAAAAATGGACTAGGAATTACTTCTTCAAGAATAATTTCAGTTTCACGAACTTTACGAGTAACAACAGGACTTTTAAAATTAAATTCAGGCATACCTTTATTTGTTTAATGATTAGTAACTTTATCAGTATAACGAAAATTCGACCTTCGGTGGCGATATTTTAGTTAAAATAAGTGTTAAACACGCCATGGGTGGCGTAACTTTTTTTTATTTTTTCTTCTAACTTATTGAGTATCAGCGATTAATAAATGTTAACCCTATCTTATATATATACATACAATAGCAATATTAATAAGTTCAGCATTAAAAAGATTAGCAAAATCATTAGTGGATACTCCCCGTGGAGGATGAGTATGATTAGTATTAGCTAAAATTAGTTCAAGATGTATCCCATCCTCCACGGGGAGTTGAGTGGAGCGAAGCGGAACGTTCAACTACATTACTTTATTTATCACTATATCTAGTTTTATTACCATTATTATGTGCTCCACGTTCATACTTTTGTTGATTAACATTTCTAATATATTTAAATGGAGCATTAGGTTCTCGTTCAAGATAAACAAGAAGTTTACTTCTTAATCCTAATTTAAGATTAAAAATATCATCAACAGTTTTACATTCAGAATTAAGTTGTTTAGCATCTTTACCTCTAAGTTCTCTATTAATATAATTAGCATACTTAAATTTAATAGCACTATAACTATGAGTTCCATTATTAATAAGTTGTATTTCATAAAACTCTTTATTAGTTTTATAAACTACATAAGGAATACCATCATACTTAAGTCCACGAATTTTATATATTTCTGCTTCTTCTTTATCATAAGGTTTAAGACCAGCATCAATAATTTCTTGTTTTTTAAGTCTAGTAGCGTTCCAATCAACATAAGTATCTCTAGGTTTATCTCTATATCTCCAGAAATTAATAACTAAATCACCAATTTCATATTTAAAATGATAAGCGTAGCCTTCAAGAACACATTTATGAACACCATAACTATAATACCTATGAATGTACTTTTTATAATCAGAAAGACTTAATTCAGAACGTCTTGTAGCAAGTTTAAGAGCAATAATATAATCGTTTGCTTTTTTAGCTAAGTTACAATAACGCAAAAGTTGGAGAAGAACAATACGTCTTTCTCCAACTGTATAACTAAGTCGATTATTAATTAATTGCTCTAACTTATTAATTAATTCAACATTATCATTAAGAAATTGAAACCCATATTCATTAAGATTAATTTTTAAATCATCTTTAATAACTTGATTTTTACTTTTAATATAAGCACGACAATCAGCTTTCATCTTATTTATAACTTCAAGTTCTTTATTATATTTTGCCATATCGTCATTAGAAGTTTCAATAAACTTTTTATAATAATGACTAATATCTATATCTTTAATCATAATTTATCTAGTTACAAAATTATCAATAGGAGTTTCATTTGTTTGACGAGGAACTTCAATAAGATTACGTTTAAATACAATCTCTTTAAGAGCTCCAATCATATCTTCAGGAATAAGAAATTCATCATCATCGTATTTAGCTTCATCATCAATAGGGTCATAATTTACATCTTTAGCTTTTTCAACAGTTTCGGTAGGAACAAGATAAGGAATTTCAAATGGAGATTCAATAATAATAGAACCTATATTTTGAAACCAATCTTTATTATTACTAAAGAAATAAATATAACCATTAATATAATCATAAACAGGAAGATTACACATACCTGCAAGATAATGATAAAACTTAGCACTAGCTTCTTTAGCAAAAGGTATTTCTATCCCAGAATGTCCGGTAGTTCTAATTGATTGGAAAGGTAAGTTATTAATAAGTCTAACTGGCTTTGGAACTTCTTGTTTAGTACGTTTAATTGCAGGAAGTCCAAGAGTTTGACTATTATATAAGTCACCATCAGGAACATTAATAATAGAAACACGAATACGTTGTTGCAAACCTTTATCAACATATTTATGATTTTCATAACTTTTACGAATTAGTTCATTACGACCATGAAGAATAGCATATCGAAGATTACGTCTAAGAGGAATACTATTAGGATTGCCAACAGCATGAGCAAATTCACTAACTAATTGATTAAGACTAGCCATGTTAAGATTGACTTGCGTTTTCTAACTGTTGAACTCTTTGTTCAAGCTCATTAATTTTATCAGAATATGTTTCAACTTTAGCTTTAAGTTCATTAACTGTATCAACTAATTCATTATGCTTTTGTTCTATAACTTTAACTTTTTGTTCAAGTTCAGTATTATTAGTATAATCAACAATAGACTTTAATAATTCAATTAATAAGTTTCTATCTTTATTAGATATATCACTATTTAAACAGCATATAGTTCTAATAATATCATCTTTAAGTTTATCTTTAGTCATAATATATTATGTTTTAAGTTTATTATATTTAATATTATAATAAACTGTTGCAGAAGTAGTATCGAGAAATACAAAAACAGAAACAAATTAATTAACCAACTACTCCTAGCAACAGTTCCACGTGGACTTATTTAATCAAGCTTAACTGTAGTAAAGAAGCCGACATGAGCACCAGAATCCGACCGAGCCCAATCAGAACCAAAGAAACCAGAGCCAGCCCCAGAACCGGTACTAGCGCGACCGCCAAGCAGAAGCACACGAACAGCTTTATCTGTATCTTGTCCATTATTACCTTTTATCCAATTATAGTCAGCTTTTTTATTAGTTCCAACTTTATTAGGAACAAAATAAGGACCAAATCTAAAATCAAATTCAGTAATAAAATTATTAGTATTAGCTTGGTCACCTATAAAATAACATTTATCTTGAATATTATCTTTTGTAATATCAGAATGATTAACACCTTTTTTAAGAAGATAAATACTATTATAATTTGTATCTTTATTAATAATAGCTACATCTCTAATAAATGTCCATATATCACCAAAGAAATTTAGAATACCACGATAAACAGCAGGATAAATATTTAAATTACTTCCATCTACATTATAATTTCCTAGTTCATAATGGTCACCATTAGTACTACCATTACCAATATTATGTTCAGCAGTCCAATAAGTTTGTACAATAGGATTATTACCATTAAAAGCTACCCATCTATCCCAAACTAAATTAGTAACACCAGCACCAAGACCTCCTTGTTTAAATCCATCACTAGTTAAATTAGTATTTAATGCAGCTTGATTATCAAAATTAGCATACTCAATATAACAAAGAGCTTGTAAAGCACAATATTCAAGATAATCAATCATTGTAATCCAATCACCACGATTAGCACAAAATTCATTTGCTTTATCATAATTAATTCCAGTTCTAGGTCTACCTTGCAATTTAGTAGCAACAACAGAAGAACTTTTATTTCCTCCTAAATATCTAGTATCATCATGTTTAATACAAGCACTAAATACTTCTTCTTTACCATCTTCTCTAGTTCTAGTCATAGTTTTAGTATGACTTATAATAAAAGGATGAACTCTAGTAAATGTTCCATCAATATTAAAATCGCTTATCCAAAGTTGATATTTAGTACCAGTATCTTTAACGCACATATAAAACTCTGGAACTCTTACCCCAACATCGCCATCACTTCCATCAAGAGGAGGAATAAAACCATTTTCAAGAGGTTTAGCCCAACCCGTAGGATTAAGGAAATAACTGATTTTCTTTTCATTATAGACACAACCTTTAAGTCTATTTTGAATAGGAAGTTCTCTATGAAATTTAGCATTACCAATTCTGATTATATCATTGTCATCTTTAGTCCATTCAATACCATACGCAGCATTTTCAAAAGTAGGAATAAATGCAGCAGAACCCCAAGCTGGATTACCTTGTTCATTAATAATTAAACTATCTCCTTTAGATACTCCATCTAAATTAGGTAAATGTTTAAGTCCTTCTGCAAGTTCATTTAGTATATGCTTGTTAAATCTTAACAAGCCATTATACATCTCTACTAAATTAAAATTCATGTTAAGCTTGTTCTAGAGCATCAACTCGACCGTTAAGAAAATTAATATTACTAGTATTTTGATTAACTTTAGTTACAAGTCCTTGAAGAGCAGTAATTATAGCATCGTTTTTAGTATCATTACTAGTTTTCATAGCATTAATCGCAGCAACTATATCTGTATTTGCTTTATTAATAGTAGAATTAACAGTATCAAGTTTATCACCAATAGTAGTTTTCATACTATCAATAGCAGCTTTAATACTATCTAATTTAGCATCAACTTTATCAAAACGACTATTAAGAAGAGTTTGAGTTTCATCTGATTCACTTTTATGTTGATTTTCAAACTCATCAAATTCAGCTTTAACCATTTCATGTAATTCAGTAATCTTTTGACTAATCTCATCAAGATTAACTATAACATTATTTTCTCCAAGCTCATCATGTTCTTTATTACCAGAAATACTAAGTTTAAGATTATTAATAAGTTTATTAATAGCATCTAACTTATAATTAACTCTTTTATCATCTTCCATATCTTTAGAATTTAGTTTGTTACAAATATAAATTATATTATTAATAACAAGTAGTTTAACAATATTATTAACATTTTTTAATTAAGCAGTTTTAGAACTATTAATACCTAGATATTTAGTCCAAGTATAATGTTTACGTTCACTAATATAATCAAGATTATCATCATTAATATGAGCTTCTTCTTCAAAACTTACATCTTTATAAGCATCATGTTGCTTAATATGAAATAGTCTTATAATAAGATATTCAATACCATACCATATATAGAAAAAGATATATAACATCTCTTTCATTTGTTCTGTATGAATAGCTTCATGATTAAGTTCTTTATTACTTAATTCTCCTTTAGTAAATATAATACCAAAAAGATTAATAGCTTTATAACCACCAAAAGGAAAATGTTTAGTCTTAATAACTCTCATAACTTTACTATTTTGAAATTTAATATTGTAAATATTTATGTACATCCATAAAGCCACTTTTTAGGCTTATAGTAAGACTTTTATTCAATCGTGTATAGTTAATCAGCTAGGCTTAAAACTAGCCAAATTTGGCAAGCTATACTCCCCGTAGAGGATGGAGCAGGCTTGAATTAGTCAGTCAAGCCTAGCTAATCAATCTTATACAATCTTAACCAATAGTATTATCAATATCTTTATAGCCAACTCCAAGTTTCTTTAGAATAGGACTAACAACCCAACTCCAAAACACAGGAGCAAGAATAGCACTATTAACAAGCATAATAGTATTATCATAACCAGCTGTAATATAAATACCAATCATAGCAGCAATACTTATAACTAATACACATCTTTTTTGCCAAGTAGGAACTTTATTATCACCATTAAAATAATCAATAACTTTAATAATAATATAAGTTAGAACATTAACAATAAACATAAATCCAAAATCAAAATTACTAAGGATTCCATTTACAATTACATCAATAAATTTGTCCATACTAAAATTTAGATAAATAAAAAAGGGAACTATCCGAAGATAATTCCCTTTTACAGTTTTACAATAATGATTAGTTATTCATGTGGAAATATTCCCATACTTTATCACCATCAAAATCTACATCTTTAAACCAAAATGTAATAGCACTTTCAAACACTTTATTATCTATATTACCACCAAACCATTCTTCAAATAATTTAGCATAATCATGATATTGAGCATCCCAAATTCCTTGAGTTGGAACTTGCTGATTTTGAGTTGTACCATTATTTGCATTAGGAATAGCATTACGACGATAAGCTTCATTAATTGCTTGTTTTTGACTTTGAAGAAAAGCAATTTGTTCATCAATGCTATTAGTCATTTTTTCACTAGGGTATAGTAAAGGGTCACTACCACCTAGTATAAATTGATTAACAGGTATCATATCTCTTTCAATTTAATGTTCTTAATCAAACTTAGTAATATTACTGAGCCGGAGTTCCGCTAGCAGGTTGAGTAAAACCACATGGCAAACATCCATAAGCATTACGCCCAACTAGACCTGTAACAGTAGGTTCATTTGGAAGAGTAACTACACCATAGATAACATTACAAGTCTTTCTATCAGTATAGTTGATACCAGCCGTAAACATCTTTTCCATTTCGCATTGGATAAGTTTATCTTGATAAGGACGAATAGCTTTAGTAACAGCCAATTCAGCTTTCAAATCAGATAACTCTTTACGGATATCATCATCAGCGTCACGAGTATATTTGTAAAGATTAAAATGGTCAGTGTTATTTTTCTCAATAAGAGCATCAGTACGATTACGTCCGTCAATATAAACACCAAACAATTCACTATTAAGACGTTCTCTATCTTCAAAACGTTGATTCTGTTGAGTCAAAGCCCATTGATAAAGACCACCTTGAAGAGCTAAAGTATCTTCACAAGATTTTTCCCATGCTTGAAAAGCAGTAGGAGCACCGCTTCCACTACCAGCAGTAGCACCAAGTACGTTAATATTAGTAGATCCATCACCTAACATTCCACCACCAGCGCCACCTAAAATACTAGCACCAGCAGAACGACGATTACCAAACAAAGCCCAAGCACCAAGTGCAGTACCGATAATACCAAGAGTTAAACCTGCATTAGCCTTACCGTTTACATCACGACGATTACCACCGTCATAATTCATTCCAGCACCATTATAGCCCTCTGGAACAACTTTCACTTTTTCAATTACTTGCATAATAAATTAAGGTTTAAGTTAAAAAAATAGATTAATACTTGTAGTTTGAACTACATAATCTATAGCACTTAAACCGTTATCTTTGTTTGGTAATTAACATTATTTTAACTTTCAATAGGAGAAGTATCACCCATTACTCTCCATTCAGTACCATTCCAATAACAAATCTTTCCATTACGATATTCAATTTGACCAACAGCCCAATTACTACAAGTTACATTAGGAAGATATTCAGATTCTTCACCAACCATACCTGTAAGTTTACATTTATTTAAATCAATAGTACCATTTTCAATAATACCACCTTCAAATACAAGTTCACATCCGGCAGGCATTGTAATCGTTTTACTACTTAAATCAAAAGCATAACGAATAATATAACGAGTATTTTCTTCGTTAAACATATCTTGAGTAAGAACAGCTTTATAATTAAGATAAATATTATTCTTAACTTGAACTAGATTTTCTTCATTAAAATAATATTTGATATTATCTACTGAATTAACATATATAATACTAAGTCTTGGACGTTCATCAGAAAGACAAGTATTATAAATATTATAATCTTCACTATTTCCATAGACAGCAGTGTTGACTCCCCGTAGAGGATGAACTCTATCAGTAGGTTCTACAATAGTCCATCTAGTATAATAATTATAAAATCCAACTCCATCATTAATAGTCTTAACTCTAAGAACAAATAATTTATGATAAGTATCATAATAAATACCAGCAGTATTACCTAAATCTGTTCTAATAACTTCATATTTATCAGTATTAAGAATTATTTGACCATATTGTTCACAATAAGTATCATTAAGAAAACCATCAAATAAAAGCTGTTCTGCATTACTAGCATCATCCTCCACGGGGAGTAAGACCTTGCGAATTATTTTATATCCTTTACCACTTTTATATTCAGGTTCATAAGGTCTATCTTTAAGACTAAGACGATTAACACTACAACAACCTGGACTTAATCTAATAGTAATATCTTCTTCATCAGGATAATTAATAATATTAACTTTACCATCTCCTGCAATCATTTGTTTAAGAGCTTCATTAAGCATATCCCAATCAATAGTTCCATTAGCAATTGGAATCTTAGCACCATTCTCTTCAAGATACTTTTCACTAAGAATTTTTGTCCAATTATCATCAGAAACCCAACTAGTTTCAACACCAGCTTGTAGATTACTACCTATATAACTTTCAGTTACAGAAAGATTATGTTCAGCGTCATAATAGCTAATAGTAAGACTATTACGTCTAAAAATAGCAGGAACAGCTTTACGAGTATTAACTCTAGTTCCTTGATATGGAATCCATAAATGATTAAACCGAGAAAGAACAACAGTTAAATCATTATTTGTATCTTTGTCAAGAATATTTTGAAGATAAGTAATAGGAAATACTTTATCATAACTATTCTGACCCAGCTTTTCATATAGTTGTTTATTGTTCATAATTATGTGATTAATTTAAATAACTTTAATGATTAAATAAACAATATAAGCATTAGTAATATTGTTATATTAAATAGTATTTTCATCATGGTTCAATTAAAACTCTTACATTAAATACTGTACTATTAGAAGTCATAGTAAATTGGCATAATATAGTAAATGAAGAAGTAGTTGTATTAGCAGTAACACTAATAATATTATTACTATTAGATACAGAAACATTATTTGAAGGTGTACTAACACTACTTAAAGTACAAGTATATTTACTGCCACCACTATCTTTATTTTCAAACCAAAATTGCAATTTACCAGCGTTCATTATAGAAATATTAGTAGGAATATATACATAAACACTAATAGGAGTTTTCTTAATATCATTATAACTTGCTTCTCCTTTATATATTGAATCTACATTTTCACTATTTAAATAAATAGGTAATGCAATATTTTGACTAGTAAAATAATTATTTTTAATAACAAGTCTACCACGCATGGGATTTGCTTTTTGTATTCCTTTTGTAATAACATTATGATTTAACCAATTCCATTCAATTTTATATTCTCTTGCTGTAGCAGAATTATTTGCAGAAAATTTAAATGTTATTATAATCATGCTATCATAATTAAAGGCATTTGCAACAGATACATCACAATTAACTTTATTTGTTACATTTACATCATCCGGATTATAATATACACTTTCAGTTCCGCCTGAATCAGCAACACCATTCCAAGTCCAAAGTTGAGTTGTATATAACATATAATAAACACTTATAGATATAGCATTATCATCAACAACTATATCAATTTCATTAGTATAAGGATAACCTGTAAAATCTAATCCACTTCCATCAGGATTAGTACCATAATATTTAGTATGATATACTTTAGCACCATAAGACTTAGCACCAGCAGATTGTGTAATATTAATAGATTTACTAACTCCACTATAAGTAGCAGTAACAGTTGTACTTCTACTTATTGTAGCAGTTCTATTACCGTAAGTAAGTTTACTTCCACTAGTAGTACCATTTAATGTACCATCTCCAGATTTACTTAATGTAGGACTACCATTTTCAGTTTCGGGAAAATTCTGTCCAATACCATTCCAAGTATATTGTCTACTACGAACAGCACTACAAGTAATAGTAGAACTACCGCCAGCAGCAGCAATATTAGTAGGACTAGCACTAATATTAACTGACCATCCAGACCAATTACCATAAACTTTACTTCCAGCTCTTTGTTCAATATCACAAAAGTCAATAGCACCATTATAATTTGCAATAACTCTAGTTCTTCTAACACTTATACTAGTATTATTACTATAACTTAAAGTACTACCACTTAAAGTTCCGCCACCACTTCCTACACTAAGACTTGGAGTACCATTTTCTGTTTCAGTTCCACCTGAGCCTGCAACTCCATTCCAAGTCCAACTACGAGAACGAGAAGCACCATAATTAATAGTAACAGAGCCTCCTGTTGCTGGAACAGTATAACTATTAGCATTACAATATACAGACCAACTAGACCAACTGCCATATGATTTACTACCGGCTGATTGACTAATAGTTATATCTTTAGTTGCACTATCTATTGTTGCTCTAAATACAGAACTACGAGAACTAGTAGAAGTGTTATTTCCATAACTAACAGTAGAACCACTTAAAGAAGCAGCACCATTAACTTTACTTAATGTTGGAGAACCACTAGCATTTTCAGTATAAGTTGTTCCTGTACCATTCCATTGCCAAGTACGACTTTTAGTAGCAGAAGTAGATAATGTAGCATTTCCACCAGCAGCAGCAATAGTTGTTACATTAGCACTTAAACTAATAAACCATGCTCCCCAACTACTATAAGTTTTAGCACCTGCATTTTGAATTACAGTAGTATCTTTAGTTACAGAATCCATTGTAGCTCTAATAACTGTACTTCTAGCACTTGTAGAAGTATTATTATCATAACTTACTTTATTACTAGCAAAAGAACCAGCTCCACTAACTTTACTAAGAGTAGGTGTTCCAGTTCCTGTTTCAGTTCCACCACTTCCACTAACTCCGTTCCATGTCCAAGTTCTTGTTCTACTTGCAGAAGTAGTTATATTTGAACTACCACCACTAGCAGCAACATTTCCACTATTAGAAATATTAACTGTCCATGCAGACCAAGCACTATATTGTTTAGCTCCAGCAGATTGACTAATAGTTATATCTTTAGTAGTAGAATCAATAGTAGCACGAATAACAGTTGATTTACTACTAGTACTAGTATTATTTCCATAAGTAACTTTAGGACTAGTCCAACTACCACTTCCGCTAACTTTACTTAATGTTGGAGAACCGTTTCCAGTTTCAGTACCACCTGAACCGGCAACTCCATTCCATGTATAACTTCTAGTTCTACTAGCACTAGTTGATATAGTAGCAGTACCACCTGTTGCACCAATACTAGTTTTATCAGCACTAATATTAACTATCCAAGCTGACCAATTACCATAAACTTTAGCTCCAGCAGATTGTGTTATAGTAATAGACTTAGAAACACTATTGCTAGTAGCAGTTATAGTTATACTACGACTATTTGTTGTAGTATTATTACTAGCAGTAACAGTTTTACCATTTAAAGTAAATCCACCAGCACTACCACTAAGTGTAGGTGTAGCAGTTTCAGTATCAGTATGTATAGTACCAACACCATTCCAAGTCCAAGTACGAGAACGACTAGCATTAGTGGTTATCGTAGCAGACCCACCGCTTGCAGCTATTGTTTGCGTACTTGCCGAGATAGAAACAGCCCAAGCAGACCACGCTGAATACACTTTCGTGCCTGCCTGTTGCGTTATCGTAACCGTTTTGGACAATCCTACATAACTAGCTGTAAGTGTCGCTGAACGGGCTGAAACGCTCTCGTTTGATGTAAATTTTATTTGATTTCCACTAAGACTAGCACTACCACTAATACTAAGAGTAGGAGTAGCAGTTTCACTATAAACAGTACCAGTGTTATTCCATTTATAAGTTCTACGGGCAACATTAGCAGTAATAGTTCTAGTACCGCCTTTAGCTTCAACACTAGTTCCATCAGTTTGTAAATCTAATACCCAATCAGTATAAACTTTAGCACCAGCAGCTTGATTTAAAGCTGCACTAACTTCTTTAGTTTGTTTATTTTCTAAAGTAAATATAACAGTTAAAGTTCCACTTTTAGTATTAGTAGATTCATTATTAGGTATAGTTAATACATTATTACTTATACTGCCTAAAGTAGTAGAACTAGTAAAACTAGCAGTAAGATTAACAACAGTTTCAATCCAAGTTCCAGCATAAGTAGAACCTTTGGTTATACTCCCCGTGGAGGATGCATAGTCAGTTCTCTTATATCCACTCTTAACAGAACTAGTCGGAAGTTTTAAATCATAAACACCACCAGTATTAGCTATACTACTATTAACTACTGTCAATGTACTAGTATCATATGTACTAGCTTTACTACCTTCAAATGTAACAATATAACTATCTTTAGCTTCTGTATCATCAATTAATACAACTAACTTACCATTAGTTATAACTCCTTTTTCTATTCCATCAAATAAAACCTTAACTCCATCAGTAGGAAAAGTAACAGTATAAGATATAAATTCTTGTTTCCATTCTAATTCTACATTATGAGTTATAGGTAAATAACCACTATTACCATTTATAGTTTGAGATTTATAATGTTCAGCACTAATAATAGCAGTATAATTAGTCTTAATAGGAATAGTAAATACAAATTTAGTATTATTTTCACTTATAACAGGAGTATAACCATTAATAGTAACAGTTCCGGAAACATTCAATTTAAATGTAATAGTAACATCTGTATTTTCAGGATAAACAAGTTTATTACCTTGATATATTTCAAATACATCTATATTACCAATTTTAATATCATGTATTCCAACATCTCCTTGATATATAGCCATAATTTAAACATCTGATTTAACTATATAAGTAGTATTATTATCTTTTTGTGCAATAGCTGCATATTGAGTAGCAGTACCAACCCATATTTTAGGATTAACTATTGGATCAATAGTAAGTTTAGATAATCTATAAAGAGTTTGGTCAACTATTTGAATAGTATTATAAACATAAGAGCCATCTTCGGATAAAGCAACATGATGAATAGCATTAGCATTGCTCCATTGAATAATTATAATATTATCTGTATATCTAACATTAAATGTACCATATTTACCATTATGAAATATAGAATTAGGTTTACCAATGGCTGTAGCAAATCCAGCAAAATTAGTAAAAATAGAATTAATAGCAGCTAAAACTTCTTCTTTACTACCGCTATTTGTTAATAATATAGTAATATTTCCAATATCATAAGATTTAATAATTGAATTACTATTTATAGCTACAAAAGTATTAATACTTTTTGTTTCTTCACCACCAACTCTAGCTATACCTTTATCCCAACTTAAATCGATTTTATTAATTCCGCCATTAGAAAAATAAGTAATCGTAGCACTAATATCACGATCGCTTATAACAATTCTATCAAAATTAATTCTACTATTGTTATTATCAATAGCAATAATACTTCCACCTTTTAACAGTATTTCTTTTACTTCATCAAAAGTTTTATCGCAAGTAAATTCTTTTTGTCCATTAGTATATATTCCAGTAGGAACAGTAACAACTACACCATAAACAGGAATAAATCCTTCAGGTGTGCTTTTATTTTCATATAATTGTTGATTAATATCTTGCATAACTTTATAAACTTTAAATGGTGGCACTTATTCAGTACCACCATAATTAATATTAAGTTGTTTTCTTTTTAATAACAAGTTCATAACCAGCAGGAATTAAAGCTTTAATAGCATCAGCAATAGCTTTATCAACTTCCGCTTTAGTATAAGTATTTTCTACTGTTGGAACATCATTAAACTTATTATTAATTTCTTCTTTAGTATAAACATTATTACTAAGTTCAGTAATTTGATTAGGTAAAGTTTCATCAAGTTTAACTTTATCAGCAGCAGACATAACACCTGCTAATGCAGTAGTAGCAATAGGTATATCTACATGACTATGAGGCTGTGCTTTATAATAATCATCTCCTTGAGCAGTTGCAAATTGTTTACTATAATAATGATATTTTAATTGTACATAATTAGCATACGCTTTACCAAATTCTAAAGTATCTACAATAGTATTTGGCAAACTATTAGTTATAGCAGTAGCTTTTCTACCTTTACCACCATCATAAGCAGTACCTGTAACTTCACCTAAAGCTAAAGTTTCAGATATAACTGCATATTTAGTTCCAGACCAACGATAAGTTTTACCACTATATTCAGTATCTTCACTTATATCAACATAAATTTTACCTTTTTCAGGAGTATAATATACAGGAGTATCTTCTATATACTTTTCAGCAAAATGAGTTTCATCAACATAATATCCTTCAAGAACATCATCAACATAACTAGGTAATTGACTTGCTGGGACTTTACCATCTCCATCAAGACTAGCAATACCATTTGCTACACCACGTTTAGCTTCAATAGCTTCATTACAGAATTGAATAATCTTCTCTTTAATAATAGGATAATTATCTATATTACTAAGAATATGTTCAACTGTAGATTCAACCTTATTCTCAATAACAACTTTAAGATTAGGATGATTATCAATATTATCAAAGATATTTTCTATATTACCTTTAATAACATTAAGTAATTCAGTAAAGTTATTAATATGTTCAAATATATAAGTAACTCTAGCTTCTACTTTAGTTTCAATAAGATTCTTAAGAATAGGAAATCTATCAATATTATTAAAAATATAATCAACTCTACTATTTACAGCATTATTAATACAAGTAACAAGAGCAGGATAATTATTAATATTAGCAAATATATTCTTAACACAATTACAAACTAAATCAGAAAGAATACCAATAAGTTCAGGATAATTATTAATATTATTAAATATATAATCTACTCGTTCATTAACATTATTCTGAATAGCTTCTTGTAATTCTGGATATTGACCAATATTTTTAAATATATCAACTACTTTATTAACAGTATTAGTAACAATAAGATTCTTAATATTAGGATAATTATCAATATTATCAAATATATTATTAATAGTAGTTTCTACATGAGAATTAATAGCATTAGTAATAAATTTACTAAAAGCAGGATAAGAAGAAATATTATTAAAGATGGTTTCAGTCCATTGTTTAACATATTCATTAAATATATTCTTAAGTTCAGGATAATCATTAATATTATTGAATATGTCTTTAACAATAATAGGTAAACTTTCAACTGTACTATTCTTAATAATATTAACTAGTTCAGGATAATTATTAAGATTTTTAAATACATTTATAACAAACTCGTTAATAAAACTAGTAATAACATCAAGAAAATCTTTATAATCACCTATATTAGTAAATATTTCTTCAAGAGCTTCAGACAAATCTTTAATAACAGTATCAAAAGACCATCCTTCCCAATTGTCAGGATTAGTCCAAGCTTCATCACTAATATCATCACTATTATATCGTTGAGTCCAATTAACATTAGTTTCATCACGATATGTTATAATATATCCTTTACGACGATAAATTTTATCAAGTTTATTAACAGTATCGGCAAAAGTACCTTCCCAAGTTAAATAAATACTATTACAAGCGGCAAGTATTCTATCTAATCTTGTTCCAGTTACACCATCAAAAATAGCTTGAATAACAGTCAAAGGATAAATATTATATCTAGTATCAGTTTCTTCACAATACTTATCTAGTATATGAATCGGCATATTGCCTTCTTTATCACATTGAACTTTACTAGGATCAAAAGATTGGCAATTAGTACCAACAAAAACATTCTCTTCTGCCATATTTACCAAGGATTAGAAACACGTTTAATATAATGTAAAGCAACAGTAGGTAATAGTTTATTAATAGCAAGATAATTTCCTGTCCAATTATCTGTACTAATTTGTGTCCACACCATTTCACCATTTCTACTAATATTAGGTCCAGTCATATACCAATTAGTATTTTTATTAATATTTAAATCCCAATAATTAGTTTTATTAGTACCATAAGGATAAGTATTTCTACAATCTTGATCCAAAGATCTACCATGATCATTTGCTCGCCAGTTACTAGGAACTACAACATGATGATTACCATCACCACATTTACCAGAACTAGCGGCAATTGCATGTTGATGTAATGGTAAATCACTACCACCAATATAAAAACCGTAAGCTCCAATATTTAAACCAGGAGTAGCAGGGTCATAAGTATCACCTACATTTTTAAGAACAGTACTCCGATCAAGAGTATTTTGTTTAGGATTATTATAAATATTAATACCACCACTTATATGACCCATAACAAATCGTCCTTGAGCAGCAGTATATATTTCCCAACCTGTTGGAGGTGTAGTAGTATCCCAAAGCATAATAGAACCAATAGGCATAACAGCAGCAATCCAAGTTTGTACTTGAGTAGCAGTTACTCCACCTGTTGTTCCTCCTTCACCACCTGAGCCAAATCCATCATTTACTAATTTATTTTTAATATCTGTATAAAGAGTATTAAAATCAACATCAAGTCTACTAGGTTTAGTTTCACTATCAGCAAATTTACTCATAGTAAGATATTTACCTGTTCTAGCTTCACCGAGTTGAGTAGTAGACATAACATTATGAGTGCCATCTCCACCACTTCCTCCACCGCCTTCAATACCAGCAATAATATCATTAATTTCAGACTTAGTATAATAATTATTAAGCATAGAATTAACAATATCTTTTACTTCTTGTTCGGTTAATCCACCGCCGCCAGAACCACCACCTGTAGCATTAATAGTAATAGTACCATCAGAGTTTTCAACAAAAGTAATATTAGTACCAGCTTTAATCATGTTCTTAAACATAGAAACATAATTATCTTCAAAATATTGTTTATACTCATTACTTATGTTACCACCACTTTGGTCTATCTTATTAAGAATCTCTTCAATCTTATTATTAATATATTGTTCTAGATTATTAATACTACCTTCTACACCACTATTTAAATCTCCAATCTTATTATAAATATCAGTAAATTTAGCGTTATATTCAGCAATAAGATTATCTATTCTAGTATTAATATTAGAAACTTCTTGTTGGAGATTACTTATTTGTTGGTCATGAAGTTCAAGATGTTCATTAATTTTTCTAAGTTCTTCAAGAAGCCAAGCATAAAACTTTTCCATCTCTTCTCTTAACTTCTCTAAGAAAGCTTCAAATTCAGCACGAGTAAGATATACAGATAAATCAAAACCCATACTTACCCATTTTTCACCATCCCAAAACCAATAAAAATCATTAGTATAAGCTCCACCCCAACCAACAATTTCAACTTGTTTATTATCTTCACCTAAATCAAGAGGATGATAAAGTATTTGACCAGTAGCCCAATTTCCATCAAGAGATATAGATTCTTTATCAAACATATCTTCTTGACGATAATTACTAAGAAGTCTACATTGATTTAATTTAACTGCACCATCATACATTCTACCACCTCTCCAAAGAATAATACTATTATCTGGAAGTTCAATAGTTTGTCCAGCTAAACAATAATCATATTGAAGTATATAAATAGTATTAGGCTCGTTAATCATATCTTGAGTAAGAGTATTAACACCACTAATCATATTCTTACGAAGATATTTACGAGCCTTTCCACTATAATCATTTGTATTATAGTCTTTATCTGCAAATTTAAGAAGATTATCAACAACAGTTAAATCTTCTTCATCAGCTGCATTAGTAATCTGTGAAGCAGTAAACATTTGTTTAACAGATTCACTAAGCATTTCAGGAGTAATCTGACCTTCAAGTATTTGAACAGCATTATCTTCAAAATACTGTTTAAGTACTTGTGCCATATAATTAACTACAACATTACGACGAAGATAATTATCTTGAATATTAATACCAAATTCATCAGCAACTGCACGTTCAGCAATGGCTCTTGGAAACATACCACTAAATGATTCTACAAATTTAGAACCAATTTCAGAATCAGCTTCAAGATGCCATTTCTTTGCATTAGTAACAGGAGTTATTTCATCAAGAATATAACTCTTTTTAGTTTCAATAACATAAACTTCACAACCTACTCCAATCTGTTCCCAAGTAAGAGCATCTCTATCTTCCATTGTAGATACTACAATTCTAGCAGCTTTAAGACCTCTTTGAACAACAGCAATAAGTTCTAGTATTTCTTTCTTGAAAGTTTCATAATCAATAACTAAATCTTCTCGAAGTTTAGCAATAGGTTGCCAATACTCTTCATTAGATAAAGGAATACCAGCAGGAACAGCTTTACGAGATATATAGCTAGCATAGAAACCATCATGAACTATACATAGTCTTTCATAAGGTCTGTCATTCCATTGACCATTACAAGTAAGACTAACTTTACCAAGTTCTTCTTCTATTGTTTTCATATATTCTCTAGGTTTACTAAATTCATAATGTAGACCCCCCGTAGAGGATGGAATACATTCACATTATTCATTATCATAATCAACATCACTAAGACTATAAGTTTCATTATATTCTTTACCTTCTTCTCGTTTCTCCCAAAGTTTACCAGTTTCAGGGTCAACATAAAACTTAGGAGCATCTCCACAACTAACTATTGCATGAATTTTACCTTCTTCATCAACAGGAAGTGTAATAGAACCACTATACTGAACTTGTTCACTACCTTCATAAATAATATTAAGTTGACCTTTAATATATTTAAGAAGAGTTTCAGCAAGTTTATCTTGACCAAGTTGATATGCTGCCATAGCAGATTGAAACATATTCCAACAAGTAACAATATTCTTATTATTACCTTTACAAGTAGCAGAACAATCATTAAGCATATCAAGACCATATTGTGCCATAAGAACTAATAGTTTATGATAAACACAAACATATTTGCTAGGAACAGTCATATAAACATATTGAGGACTAATCTCAACTTGTTCAGTTCCATCAGCTTTTACATAGACACCATTAACATAATTATCATCTATTTGTTCACTCATTCTATTATCAAGTTATTGTATGAATTAATAATTGATTTTTGTTGCTCATCAGAAAGCAATTCTAAGGCTTCTAGTGCTTGAATTAAAATTTGTCCTTGTGTTAACTTGCACCAATTTTTTTCGTTCAATGGGAAGCCTAATTCTGCTATTCTCGCCTGTTTTTCAGCCATGCTTGCAATGCGTAATTGCATCTCTTTCGATAGCTGTTTTGGATTATTAATATAACCTCTTATCATAATACTATCTTATTTAAATGCCTTATTAATAATATAAGCAGTATAATCATTAACTCTAATATCAATACGTTTATTAAACGCAAGAATACGTTGATTAGAATCAAGATTTTTATTATATACAATATTTATAATATCACTATAAATATCTTCTTTCCATTCTTCTTTCATATAATGACTAAGATAATCTTCATCACCACGATACATATTAAGTTTAGAATAAGCATCATAATAAACACTATTAACTAAATGTCTAGCGTTATATTCTATTTGGTCACGATTATTATCAATATTATTAGTAATAATAGTTGAAGCAACAAACTTTGCACATTCCGAAGCTGCATTAACCATAGTAATAGAAATAACAGCTTTAGATTTTTCTCTATCTTTTTCAATAATATCTCTAGTAACTATGTTAAGAAGTTTGGCGATATCATCTAAAGGATTTCTTTTGTTATTATCAATTATCTTATTAATTATAAGATAAATAACAATAACAATACCGGGAATAAAACCTTGTTCAAAGGCATTTTGAATTAATTCCATTTTTATAGATACAAGAATAGGGACTATCAGTATCAACACTAATGCTAATACCAATAGCCCCTATTCGATTAATATTACCTAATATTTACCTAATCGAGTCGGGTAATAGGTTATGCTTTTTCTTCAGTAGCAATAGCTTTAAGGATAGTTTCAACAGTTGCAATAACAGTAGCCTCAGTAGGGAACGCTATTTGTACAATCTGATGAACAACTTCATCTCTAGTTTTCATTTCACGTGGAACAGCAAAACGAAGAGTAAAGATAGTATATCCAGCATCTGCACTATCAGGTTGCTTCAAAGGATTAATAGGATATGCAGGATACAGTTCAGTATAAGTATCACGGTAAGTATATTCAATACCTGCATCAGCAGCAGCCTTATTAGCTAAATCAGTAATATAAGCAGCGTCACCATAAGCAGGTAAACCGTGAGCTGTAACTTTAACAGCTATACCAACTAATTCATCAGCACCAAGAATTTCATAATCAATACCTTTAGACTCAGCAGTTAGAGTGATTTTAGCATCAGCCACAGATGCTTTAATGCCATGTCCAACAGTATTATTATTAATTTGGTTACCTAATTTCTTTGCTACATCATTAGAAGTAGGATTAAGACCAGTATGAATGGTAGCAGTCCAACGATTACGTTCATTGAACTTTAATCCTTTTTTCACAATCATGATAGAATAATCAGAATAAGCATTTACATCTCCGATAGTAAGATTAGCAGAGAAAGTAGTAGCAGCTTGATAAACACCTTTAACAAAAGTAAGATGTTTCTTATAAGCTGGAAGAACTACTGGACCATTTGCTTCACGACCAAGATTAATGTAAAACTTATCGGTAATCTTAGTACCGTCAGCGTCAATCATTTCCTTGCCATTAGCAAGATAAGTAAAAGCAACCGCTCCAGCAGCAAGAGGTAAGCTCGCTCCATAAGCGACATTGCCCGCTAACAAAAACTGTCTCATTTTTAATTTAATTTAGAGTTTAACTTTGTTTATCAGCTCCATTAGAAGTAGCACCAATACTAGCAAGATAAATCTGTACTGCACGCATAACTATTTCCATATGTAAATAAGGAGGTAAATCACAATTAACCCAATCTTCTTCTCTATCTTCATCAAACTTAACTTTAGCAGGTTCTTTGATATAAAGATATTTAACTAATTGAGGTTTAACTGTATTATTACGTCCAGTATATATATTAACATTAATACCAGATTCATCTCCAAATATAGTAACTATCGGAGCATCTTTCGCAGCACGATTACAGAAATCTCTTAGCGTTTGACCTAAATCTTCAGCCTCAATAATTCTGCAATCATAAATTGTCTTGCCATTATAACTAACTTGAAAGCCTGTATATAGCATTATTCCGTCGCTATCAATATTAATTTTATAAGGGTCAACTTCTGTTCCATTACCTGTAATATCTCCGCCGTTAACAGTACCCGCTGTGTATAAAGTTCTAAGAGCATTAACAGGACTAATAGAAGCATTTTGTCGAGCAACCTTATCATTATAAGGAACAGGTCCAACGTTTTCTACTATTACATTTCTAGCTTTTTCAATTATAGCAGCATTAAGACAAATATCTATATCTTCCATGAGAATAGCACGAACGGTCTGCATACCCATCTGTTGTGCCAGTTCTCTGAACGTCACGTGCATCTCCCCAATGTTCATAATCAAATGTTTTTAAGTTTATTTTTATAAGCACTAACAAGAGCACTATTAGTAGGATTTTTAAACCATGTAACAGCTTCCTTAACATTAGCACCAATGAACTCACCATCAGGAGTAGTAATATTCTGATTATGAATTGCTCTGATAAATTCTCCACGAGAAATAAGAACCTCAATTAAAGATTTAATAGTAATATCTTTATCATTGCAAAGTTTATTAAACTTAGCAGGTTCATTTGTACTAAATTTATCAAGATGTGATTGTTTATCAACAACATCCATAGCCATACCGTTAGGAATATTAATATTATTGGCAACACAGTATTGAATAAATACAGCATCAAACAAATCACTATTCGTGAGAAGTTTAACATAATTACCTTTAGCAGAATTAATTTCCTGACGATGTTTAGCAAGACGCTCAGCTTCTCTTTGGTCATCTTTAAAATAAAATCTAATAGATGGGTCAGAATTAATAAGAGCAATATCTTTAGCTACATCTTTATACAATAAACAATGACGATAAATTAGATAATCATCAAGAACAATAGGATAACCATATTTATACTTTTCACTTTCAAGAAGATTTAATTTAGTAATCTTAGCTTCAAGAGCTTCTCTAAGTTCTTTAACTCCTTTACGGTCACTATTCATATAAGCAGTTTCAATAGCTTCTTCTTCGGCTCTAAAACGAAGATAATCTCGTTTACGATTCCAAAAGAAAGAAATATCAAAAGTCTTACCTAGTTCATCAACTGAAACACTAATATTATTAAGATAAGCCTTAACCCGTGAAATAAAGTTTTCATTATTAGGAGCAAGACCAATTAAAGCAGGAAAATAAGATTCAATCTCACCTTTATTAGAAGAAAGAGTACGAGAACTACGAACACAACTACCAATCTTATCCATTCGTTTAGGTAATGTTTTATCATTAACTCTACGATATAATGAATAATTAGTAACTAAATTAATAGTAATAGTTCGTTTTTCAGTATAAGGTTCATCAAGACTTTCATCTCTAAATCCTACTGTATTAGCAGGCTGTTTATCTACTCCATCCTCTACGGGGGGTATAACCTGTTTATCTGTATTTATATTAGAAGCAGCAGGAGTATTTTCTCCTGCTTTATTAGCTTCATTTACTTTGTTAAAATCCATATCTTAAATAGCTTCTTTTAAATGATTATAATACACATTTCAATAAGAACATCTTAGTAGTGTTATCTACTTGCAAACCAATAGAACCTTTAACTTCATAACGAGCCATATCAATTTCAGTAGCTGCATGATTAGTATTAGGCAATCCCCAGCAAGCAGGAATATCAGTCATACCTTCGATAACTTTAGCTTTATAAGCCTGTCCTTTTTGACGTACTATACGAACATTCTGATTACCTTTATAATTACTCATATCAATCAAAGCAGCTTGATGAGAAGTAATAGGCAAGCCAGTAGTAGGATGAATCATACCATTTTGCTTAGCAGCTTCAGCATCAGTACCCTTATCGAAATAAGCATTATGAATAACAGTAATGATATATCCATCTGGAGTTTTATACTTATTAAAGTAACGTCCATAAGAAAGACCATCACCATTATCTTGAATCATCTTTTCACCAAGAGGAGTAATAAATCCGTTTTCTTTAGCATCAGTTCTGATAGCCATTTCAAAGTCACGAATAAATCCTTTACCGCCCATAAGAGCTACATTCTTATCACCATCTTGAGTATCACGGTCAAGAACATCACCGATTGTACGTTCAAGTTTGTTAAGAGTCAGAACTTCACCATAAGTATCGTAGTTAGATTCACGACAAATTTCTAACATACCAGCAGTACGAGGAATAGGTTTACCATTATCATGGTCTTTCAAAAGAATAGTACCATCAGGTAAACGGTTATATTCAGACTTCCACAAACGTTCTTCGTTCATTACTCTCATGTGCAAGTTGAACTGTCGCATCTCTTCGTTAATCCAAAGATTAGAAGTACCACCATTATCATTTTGGAATTGATATTGAGTAACAACATTAGCAAGATTACCAGCTATTTCTTTAGAATAACGATAAAACTCAAGTTGAGAAGTCATTCCAGCAGGACCCATAGTATTGCTTCTGTTACCTTTAGAATAAGATTCAGAAACAGTAGGAGCACTTATTGCCCAATACATACCTTTAGCCAACCATTGAGGGTCAACATAAGCATCAGGATTAGGAGAAGTAAGTTTCAGAAGATAAGCATAACCATAAGCAGATTCTCCTAAGTCTTTCTGAATACGAACTTGAGTAACACCATCAGGAGCAGTAAGACCATGTTGTTCAATAAACCAATGAGTAGAGAAATGAACTTCAAATTCACTACCATTTTGACCTGGTTTAGTAACATCAGTATTAAAGTAAGTTACAAAATCTGTAAACTTCATACGACCCATAGTCTTCCAAGTCCACTGTACAGTAGCAACTTCTTTAATACCACGACTGCCTTGACCTTCAGTAATAAAACTTAAAGGAAAACGGTCATCATCCATACCATAATTATAAGTCAGAAAACTATTAATTTCTTCTGGCTTTTGAAGCTGAAGATAAGCGATTGATTCTTCATTAGAATAACCTCTATCTTCATAACGAGTTTGTCCAATAACACGTAATGTTTTCATCTACAAATTTACTATTATGTTAATAACCAAAACGCTCATCTTTCAGAGCATCTTTTTTACTATCAGGTTTAGTTATTTTAATAGCTCCTTTTGTAGATTTACGTTGACTAGCAGTAAGTTTCAACTTTTTAGCTTCTTTATCAGAAACAGCCATTTCTATCAAACTATCATAACCTTTACCTGTATATTTAAGCCAAGCTTTAAGCAGTTCTTCATCGCGTCTTTCAGCAGGAGATAACTTCATTAAATCATTTTCATAACGAGAAAGTCCTTTATCATCAACTTGATAAACATAATTGAAGAAATCTTCAGGAGTAGTAGAAATCTGTTTACCATTACGTTCAATAATAACAGTTTCAGGAATACGATAACCAGCAATTTGTCGTTTATCAATACATTCTTTAACTCCATTCCAAAATTCCACAAGTTGTTTCTCTTCTTCTGCTTTAACTCGCATAGCTTCTTTAGCATTAGCTTCACGCATTTCATTATCAGCTTTCTGAAGAGCTTCAAGTTCTTCTTTAGCAACATTGAAAAGCTCATTACTATCTTTAAGATATTGAATATACTTATCAACATTACCACGACGATTAAATTCCTTAAACGCCTCACGAACAATAGCTTCTTGTTGGCTTACATTATTTTCATCTACTTCAATACCATTTCTATCGCGAAGTTCACCAAAGCCTTCAAATGAATTACCATTTGCAACATAATAATTAAGAAAATCACCAACAATAGGATAATCTTCAAATAATTTATTAACACCAGCTTGAGCAAATTCATCACGTTTTAAATCAAGAACGGATTGAATATAACTTGCAACTCCTTGAGGAGTATTTTCAAAAGTAACTGCTTTACCATCTTCTGAAGTAACAGAAACACCAACAAGTTCTTGAATCGATTTAACATCAATAGTATTATCTTCTTTAGTATCTTCTACTTCAAATTCTTTAAGATAAGCAGCAACTTCATTTTTAGCTTTAAAGATATTACCTTTATCGTCAATAAGATTACCGTCTTTATCAACAGTATATTTATTATCTCCATCTTCGATAATAGTACCTTCTTCTAAACCATGTTCAGCATCAGCGTCATTCGCTTTGTCATTAGGCTTACCCCCCGTGGAGGATGAAGATTGGTCATCTTTATTAGCATTAGAATCACTATTCCCATCTCCATTACCATTATTAGTAATATCATCAATAGAATTACCATCAGCATCTAACTGCCCTGTTTTACCTGTATCAAGGTCTGTAATGTCGTCAGTAGGTTTTCCATCACCATTAGATGTTTCACCATTAAAACCAAAACTATCAAAATTAGGCATAATTCTTTGTTTTTAATTAATTACTATATCACAAATATAAACTATAATAATAATATGAGTTTTACTTGTATCGTTAAAATATGTTCACCTTTAAGCCGATTTGCCGACTAACATACTATTGCTAACTAGGATATTTATTACTGATAACCTAACCTGTCGCTTTCAGAGAAGCCATGTATGAATCAAATTTTATCATAATGATTAATCTATCACGAAATGAATAAAGTGCTTAAAATGAGCTTAAAATGGCTCATGTTATGTAAAGAAAAATGAAAATGGGCTGAACCTACTTTCACAAGCAAGTCCAGCCCTATTATGAACAAAATTTAGAAGTACAGTCGATTATTTACTTTTACTATCATAACGATTTTTATTCGTTTTTGCAATCTTGACTTTATCATCACTTTCTTTAAGTTTAACAGCTAATTCTTTTTCTTTAAGTTGTGCTTCAACTGAAGCCTTTTGAGCATCTAAACTAAGTTTACTACGTTCAAGATTAAGTCTAGCATTTTCCATACGTTCTTCAGCTTGACTCTTTTCAGCATCACTAAGACCATTATCAAAACTCATAATATTAGCATTTGCTTTCATAGCTTCAATCTGACCATCAAGATATTTTTCAACTCTAATTGTTTCTCTATCTTGTTCTGCTTTTCTATCAATCTTAGCAAGTTCAAATTCTTGACGAAGTTGTTCTGTTTGTTGAGAAACACGTTCAACATCAAGTTCATGCTCACGTTGAATATTTTGATATTTATCAATAAGTTTGCTAATTTGAGCAACATTATCTCCACGAATAGCAGCATTAGCCATATCCATATTACCATTTTGAGCAGCACTAAATGCAAGCTGTTTATATTGTTCAAGTTTCTCACGTTCTTTAACAGAAGTTTTACAAGTAACAATATAGTTAGCAAATATATGACTATTAACATCAAGACTTAAATATCTAATATCACCATCTTTAGTTTTATAAGAAGTATTAAGACCATCAATCCAAGCAAGTTTAGTATAATCCATTTCAGCTTGATAATCTCGTTCTCTCATTTTATCAAATATAAATTCAATAATAACAGAACCCATACTTCCACGAATAACTGCTTCATCAGTAACTCCTTTACCAGCACTATTAGCAATCTCACCATAACGTTGAGGAGTCATATCACATTCCATTTTAGCAGTCTGTTCAATCTCTTGAATAAGTTGCCCAAGTTCAGTAATATAATTATTCATACGACTTTCAAGATAACGAACATTTTGTGCTTTAACTAAATTAGCATCATCTTCATCATCAATATAAAGCACTCCATCAGCAGCCATACGATATATAGTTTCAGCAGGTTTTTTACCAAGAAGAGATTTAGCAATCATAAGAACATTCATCTTATTTTTAGCAATAGCCATTTCTCTATGATAAGAAACTATATTACGAAATACTTGATAAGGAATAACTGTATCTACAACACTAAATCTTCCAAAACCAGGCAAAAGTTCTGCAATACCATTATAAGGAAGTTTACCATTCCTATTGTAAGCAATAGGACGAGCCTTATAAGGATATATACTTGTAGCACGAGAGCCAATTCTAACGCTCTCATAAACTTGTGGACGCCACACCCATTCAATACTAATATCACCACCAGCAGGGTTAAGCTGATAAGTTTCATCAACAATTCTTGTTGTAACAAATGCTCCATTACTATATGTAAGAATACCTTCTTTTATTTCACCTCTCCAAACAGTATGCCAAACTTCAAATAAACCATTATTAGCATCACGAGCCATTATATTAGTGTTCTTAATATGTTGCAAATCATCTTTATTAAATTTACTACATATATCACCAAAATAATACATATATTTATCCCAATTTAAAAGTGCTTTATCACTAGAAGTAGTAGCACTATATTGATAATATGTATCAAGAGCTTCACGTTCTTTTTCAGAAAGATATTCATAAAATTCATCTATAATTTGCTGTTTAGTCAACATACGACGTTCAGCAAACATATCATAATCTTCTGCAAACATATTATCGTTAGGAACAGGAAAAGCATCTCTAACACTAACAACACGTTTAATTAATTGATTACCTACAACATCTCTATATGTATAACAAGCTCCAAAAGCAACAAATTCAAAATAAGCTCTAGCGTATATAGTAAAAGCATCAGTAAGGTCATCAATAACATTAATTAAATCTTGTCCTTGTGCACTAATATCATCAATAAAATTTTCATTAAATTCTTTAATAAAAGCTTCAATATCAACAGCTTGTTCAGGATTAAATTGTTCAGGATTATTACCTTCATTAACAAACTGCATATAACTTTCTTGTATTTTCTTAGCAACAGCTTGTTCTGCAAGCATCATAATTTGTTTACCAAGTTCAGCATCTCTAGCAAATACAACTTCTGGATTATTAGCTCCAACAATAAAATCATGTGGATTCTTAATATATTCACCAATATATCTTCTAATAATACCTTTCATCATATCATAATTACGCATAGTAGCTGGAAAACGGGTTAGATTTTCATCTTTCTCATTATAAGGATTAAGAGTTTTTCTATAATATTCTCTAGGAATATTGCCAAGAAGTATATTAAACTTTTCTTCTACATTAAAATCAGCTTTACAAGCAATACCAGCTTCTATAACGTAATCACAACATTTAGCATACCAATCAACTTCTTGTTTTTCAGCATAACTAACGTGCTGATTAGGAAAATCAAGTCTACCAAAATTATACATATCTTTATTTGTTTAATCTTAAAACCATTGTCTATTAAAAATATCTGTTTTATCATTATCTTCTGTAACTTTCTTACGATTAGCAAGTTCTCGCTTACCTTTAATATCAATAGACTTCCAATATATACCTAAAAGTATAAGACTAGATATACGGTCAAAGTTACCTTCGGCATTAAACTTTTTAAGTTCAAGAATTGTTTGATAATCAAGAAATCTTTCAAAAACATAAATATCTTCTCCAAATTCATTCTTACCAATAACTTCATATAAGAACTCTTTAAGTAGACGAAGACCATCTAGTTTCTTAAGCCCACTACCAATATTATAACCATAACTAGTACTAACTTTTTCTTTAACAGCAGAATCCCAAACATATAAAGGTTCATAACCTAAATATCTAGTAGCTTTCCATTTACGAAAGTTAGAAACAGTTTCACCACGATTTATTTCTACAAGTCCAGTACCAATACAATTATACCATTTACATAAACGATAAAACTTTTCATCAGCTTCTTCTAGTCTTTCAGTACGTCCATAATATGCAGCACATAATTTAGGTTTAAATCCATTACGTTCTCTAGGCATTTCAATAACAAATATACTATTATGAGAATGCCTATCAGTAATTTCTTTTTTATCTTTATCAATACCAACAGGGTCATAAACTGCAACATAAGTACCGGGAAGAATACTTCTTATAAGCCTATCGCCAATATATGTTTCTTCATATTCTGGAGCAAACCAAACTCTTATACAACCATGAGGGTCTTCGTTACCACGTCTAGGAACTCCTTGAATATAATCATAAGTTTTCATATCAGGATTTTCAATTCTTATACGAGCATTAGATTTAAAATAAATCTTTCTAGTTCCATCTTCAAATAGTTCACCATCAGTATAAAACTTATAACTATTATCAACTCGAAGTTTATCTTCAAACTTATTAAGAGCTTCACTACTAAATATATTTTCACTAGCACTACTAAAAGATTCAGCAGGAAATAAAGCACGTTGACCAAGATAATTAAGATATTCTGCAAAAGTCTTAGCAGTCTTTTTCTTTTCAGTTCTTTCTCGTGCTGCAAGCTTAAGTCCTATTCGTAGATTACTATTTCCATCTTCATCAAATCCTTTAACTCCATCTATCTCTCCTTCAAGACCCCAAGCATAAGATTTAAAAAATCCACAAACTTCATTACGAGCATCATTATCAAAAACATTTTCAAAAGCCATAAATCCAAATGCTCTAGGATTATAAAAGTTTTGTTCAAATATTTGCATATTAGCAGCAGTAGCAGTTCCCCAAGCCATAAGAGTACCAGTAGTACGAGTACCAACAGTCATTGTAGGTTCAGTTACATTCATAAACTCATCAAAGTTCTGCATTGTAGATAGCTCTTCAACTTTAATTGTAACAGCATCTTTACCAATAGCACAGTCAGGATTATTATTAGCACTAACACTTAAAAGAGAACTAGACCAACTATCATCAGCTTCAACTCCATTTTTCATACGATAACCAAGTTTAAAACTATCAGTAGTAGGACTATATATACCTCTTTTAAATGGAGTCTTTTCTTCAAAGAACTTTAAGTTATTAACAGCAAAATCACTTAAACCTCCTTGTTTAATTAAATATTTATTATCAGCTGCAACATGAATAACAACTTTATGTTTAGATAAGTTAACTTCATTAGAACTATCAGCAGCCATAATATAAGAAAAACCTCCACGTCGAGTTTTATCAATAATAAGATGTAAACCATTACGTCTACAAAATTCTATAATTTGCCAAGTCCAAAATTGAGCATCAATAAAACTAGGAAAACTATAAATCTTTTTAGCAGTAGCTCCATGTTCAGTAACAATAACAGATGATTCATCTGTACGTTCCATACGAGTATAATTAAGAAAATTATAATGACCACCTGTTATCCAAACATCTTCTATACTTCCATCTGGATTTTGCCAACAAGGAGCAGAAAAACCATTACGTCGTCTATCACATTCTCTACGTCTAAATTGTCTATGAGGAATACTATCTACTTTAAATTGAGTATATTTACCTGTGGCTTGATATGTTCTAGCAGCTTCATTAAAAAGTTCAGTATTAACAAATTTGCCAGGTCTAATATTTAAAAGAAAACCACCACTATCTCCAATTAAAAAGTTATTATGAAGGTCATACCATCCACAATCACTAGCTTTCTTATACTTTTTCTCTTTATCAGGTTCTTCAATGTATTCTAGAAAAGGATATTTACCATCAGCCATAATATTTTATTTAACTAGTAAACAAACAACAAAAGCGATAGCGCAAACAGCACCACCGCTTACCAAATATCTATTCTTACGTTTAATACGTTCAATAGACTTATTTAAATTATCATTTACTTTATTACTATTATCAAGATTATTTTGTAAAATTTCAACTTCTTTATAAAGAGCATTATATTTAATCTTATGAAGATTAATTATACTATCTTGTTCATCAATAATATCTTTATAAAGTTTAGCTTTGATAATCTTAGTATTAGCAATCTTAATCATATTAATAGGAACAAGAACAGTTGTATCAGTAGTGTTGACTCCCCGTGGAGGATGCACTACATTATCAATCTCACTCTGACACCAACTTCTTGAATAACTCCCAAGTAGCACTGTCATTAAGACTAATAACTTTATCTTCAATATCTTTTTCATGTTCTTTAAGTTTATAAACTATACTTTCTCTTTCAGTTATAACTAACTGTATAGAATCAATCCGAACATGATTAATAGCGGTGTCACTTTTATTATATGAATTGGCTTCTACACTAAAACGACTTATTGATAAATACAGAGTAACACATAAATTAATAATCGCTATTATAAATATTGCTATTAACATCTTCTTCATAATTCTATACAGTATTAAGTTAATCTTTTATTTCTATAAGTTTATTAAGTAAATCAAGATTCCATCTACCAGTTTCTTTAAGACCAAGGACTCTTTGAGCCATCTTGATAGCTGCAACTTGACCACAATTTACGTTAGTATCAAATAGTTGTTCAGCAACTCTCTGACTATTAAAATCATCAAGTTCAAATACATCCCAATAACCTATTTTATACTTTTCCCAAACAAGTTTCTGAAGCTGAACATCATTATCAAGCTTAGACTTAAACTCTTTACTACCAACAGTATAATGTTTCTTATAAGAATCAATCATAGTCCAACCTTGCCAAGTAGGATTATATTTACGACTAATACCTCTATAAGTTTCACCACCAGCATCATCTTTATCGTTTACATAACCACCTTCTTTAATAGATAGTTTTTTAAAAGCATCTCCAAAGTAAGCCATAATTTAATATTTATAAGGATTAGTACAATAACGAAAACAATCACAAGCATCGGCATAATCGTCTTCATCAAAACTTTTAATAGTAGTCCAAAACCATAGAACTTTAATTTGTACTTTATAATTTACAAAACTAATTTCTCTATTATTTTTACGACAGTTAGCAATTAATCTAATATTTCCTTCATGTTTAATTATATACATAGCTTATTATTCATTAAGAACTCTATTAATCCAACCTCTAAGAAATTTAATATTATTTCCTTTACCAGCAATATCATTATAATATCTAATACGTTCTAGCTTATATTTAGCAACAAAATAATCAGCACTAATAGTCGTATCAGATTTATAAGCATTAAGAGAGTCTTGAGTTCTACGAAGTAATTCTTTAGTTAGAACTAATTCATTAACAGCAGTAGAATCAGTAACAGGAACATATCTAATCTCTGGAACAGGAGTAATACGTTTAGTACATCCACTAGATAAACAAACAGCAAATATAACTAAAACAATAAATCCAATAATTACTCCAATTAAATTATCTTTATTCAATTTCATATAGCAAGTTTAAATTGAGTTTGAACACCACTAGCTTTAATTTGTAATTCTCTATCTTTAAGAACTTTATTAATATCATCACGTAGATAATTCATAGTAAAGAATTTAGTAGTTTCAACAGGATTTTCTTTAATATGATAAAGACCATCAGAAAATATTTTTGGCATACCATATTCATTAAGCTCAAAATCACTATCAATATGACATAACCAAATACCTTTAATAGTTAAACCAAGTATATATTCAACAGCAAAAGCATACATACTAAGTTGAAGATTATATATAGCACCATTACAATTAGGAAGATGATTAAGAGGAGCTAAAAGTCGTTCATCTTTATCAACCCAAACATTAGTTTGTTGTGCAGGTTTAACTGTTTTATCTTTCTTATAATATCCACTACTAAATCTTAATCCACCACGATTTGTTTTCCAATCACCTACAACAGCACAATTAGTATCTTCATTAACTAGAAGAATATCAATAGTTCCACTAATTAACCAATCTATAAGAAACATACCAATTTCACTATAAATCTTATATCCTCTTTCAGTGTACATTTTAAACGCATCATAAATAAGAGGATAACGATTATTTGTAAGTTCAATAAAATCTTTAAGATTAAGTAACTTATAACTAGCACCAAAATTTGGAATATCAGCAATAGTAACCATTACACCATCTTCTCGTTTATCAAGATAATTAATAGCTTGTTGAAACATAGATGCCCCTTTAACACCATCTTCAAGACCATTATGAGTATTAGTTCCACGTTCACAAGCTTCTTTAGTAATAGTTGACCATTGTTCCTCTAGTTTCTTCTCACTTATTCCTAGTTCTTTAGACTTCTTTCTCAACCAATAGTTCTTATCGAACTTTGGTTGATATTGATGGAGTATTTGAGTTGTACTAATATAGTTATTATTTAAAGTATCTATATAGCTATGTTGGGCTTCATTAAATATTAATCTAATATTATCATATCTTTTATCTTTTAATCCATTCATATCCTCCACAAGTTTTAGATTTTCCATATAAACAATTATAAATAGCAGATGCAGAAACATTATTTTTTATAGCAGCTCTATTATTAGATTTATCTTCATCTTTATGATTAATTTCATTAAGATTATTTGGATTATCTATAAAAGCTTTAGCAACCAATCTATGTACATATTCATTATTACCATTTATATTTACAGTATAGTAACCATTATCTTTTTTAGAAGCAGATAAAATTTTATCATATTTTCTACCTCTAATAGTTGTTTTAGCTAAAGAAAGAACTCTTCCATAATTACTAACTTTATACCCATCACATATATCTTTCCATGTTTCATTAGGTAAATTAATAATAATTTCTTTTTCTTTTCTTCTAGGATAATTTATATCTTTAAATTTAATCATATTAATACCATTAAGTTCAACACTAGTTTGGACCCGCTTCGGCACTACGTGCCTACGCTAGACTCCCCGTGGAGGATGAAGTGGATTAGCATCAGCTTATTCTTCAATCATACTACTAGTAATTTCAACTCCACCTCTACCAGCAATATTCTCTTGTTCATATAGAAGATTTTCTTCAGCTACACTAAGAGCTTTAATCGTGTTTGGAAACTGATTAGCTAAATCATTAATTTGTTTCATATAACCAATAACAACTGGAACATCTTCTAGACTAGCACCATCAGATAACTTGTCATTCAGCAACTCATTTAATTTGCTAGCAGCTAAAGCAACATTATGAATACCACGCTTAATATTAAGTACAGCTTCCATACCTGCACCAGCTTTTTGATTATAATATCTTTTAATAAGTTTCCAAACAAGAATATCAGGTTGATAATTTTTAGGTAAATCAAAATTTTCAATAGCTTTCTTAAGAGCTTCTTTTTCACTAAGACCTTCTTGTAGACACGGACCTTTAGGGTCACCAAGATAATAAATAACTCCAACTTCTTTAATATACATCTCTTTATTAGGAGATTTATCTCTTGTATATAAAAGACTAACATCTCTATCAAGAAGTTGTTTAAGTGTAGGAGCTTTTGGCATACCAGTTTCATCTATGGTCAGCATCCAATCCAATTCCAAACCGTTCATATATTTCTTCTACTTCTTCATCAAATTCAATAATTTCAAGTTTACCCATAGCATATAGCCAAAGATTAGCATAAGCAGCACTATGTTTTTTACTTAGTTTAATCCAAATAGGAAGAAGTTTCTTTTTAAACTTAAGTTCAGTCTTAATCTTTTCTTCTTCTTCATAATGTTTTTGCTTTTCTTCTTCCATAACTTTAGCAGTATATTCTTTATACTCTTCTCTAGTCATAGTTTTTCTAGCTTCTTTAAAGTCTTTATAATGACTAATAAGTTTGGAACGATACCAATTCTTTTGAATAGTACCAATATGAGGAATAGCAACACATTTATCTTTTCGTATATTAATACTAGCTTCTTTTTCAAGACTTTCAATAATAGATTTACAAAGTATTCTATCATCTCCTTGAAATCCAATATCATCTAATATATTATTTATATCTTTATAGATAAGAATATAATCATCATCAAAATCTTCTTGAGAACTAGTATTAGCAATATTAAAACTAGTATTAGTCTTAAAATCCATAATTGAAAGTTTAAGAACTCTTCTTAGATTACTACTATAAACAAGAACACAAGTACCTATAATTTTAAATTATACATAAGTAGTTCTAAGAAGAGTTCGATTATTTAGACGAAATGGCTAATTAGCTTTTTCAGCAGAATGATAAACAAAAGGATTAATAGCTTTATGTTTATCAGTAATAGCGGCTCTTAAATCATTAATAGCTATAACTTTAAATTCAATAAACCAAACTTTCTGTCCTTTTTTATATCCTTGATTTTGTCCAAAAGTACCAACAGTAATAGAACGAGTTAGTTCTGTATCATTAGTAATATACTTATTAACAAATTGAGGACTAAGAACATTATGTTTAAGATAAAGATGATAGCCACGTTCAAGAGTAGAACGGTCAATTATAATCTTATCCATTTGATTCATACCAATAAGTTCAGCATCTTCTTTACTAATCTTAGCAATAATTGGCATAACCTCAACAGTAACTACTTTATTATTGATAACGCCAAATAAACTTTCATTTTGACAAAGAGCCACAACACAATAATGTTTAGCAATAACTACATTAGTAAGAACAGCGTCAAGTGCTTCACTTGTTATTTCGCTAATGTCAGTAGGTATTTGAATACCAAAATCTTTAAATTTACTTTCAACTTTAATCATAACACTAAATTATTTAGTTTTAATAATACTATCAATACCAATATTTCCAAGTTTAAGTTTACTAGGAACTTTAACTTCTTTTTTATTCTTTTCTCCACTATGAAATTCTCTAGTGTATTTAGGTTTAGTTTCACTTTTATCTTTACCCATAACTTAATTGTTTTTAGCAAATGTAAGAGTTTGAATGAATCTACCAAGAGAAAAACTATTTTTAACATTTGTATCATAGAGGATTATATGATTATAAATATGCAAGTCATACTCCCCGTGGAGGATGAAGATGAGTTAGACTTAATCATATTAGTATTAATAATATTAATAAAGATAATGATAATAATTATAGTATTGATTAACTTGATATGATTGATGCTGATTGTATTCATCCTCCACGGGGAGTTGAGCGGAGAGCGAAGCTCGGAGCGGGTCACAGCGAATCTATTAATGCTGATTATATTAAATATTATATATAATATATCTATATAGATACTATTGCTAACTATAAATTACTTGATTATCAATAAGTTATAAATACTAATTTATACCATACATGGAATAGATTTCGCTATTTATTTGCTATATTTATACCATACATGGAATAGATTTCGACATTTCCTAGAGTAATATATTTTTATGTTAAACTTAATACTATTATTGTTATGACTTTTAAAGAAGATTTTAAACCTACTAAAGTTTATAATAAACTTGTTAATGATGTTTGTTATAATGCTGATTGTTTAGAAGAATTTGAAAAACAAAGACTTGTTGTTGCTAATCCTTTTAGTTATAATAAAAGTGCTAGAACTGGTATAATTGCTGAATTTGATAATGGTTATCATCTTAGTAAAGAAGTTGGTATTAAACGTAATTTTATTACTATTGGTATGAGAGTTTGGGATATAATAAGAAAAAATAGATATGCTGTTATTATTTCTTTTATTGGTTATATTGCTGAAAATATTAAATTTAATAGTAATGTTATTTATATTTCTCATGATTTAATTAAAGGTTATGGTTTAGTTAAGCCTAATTATAGAGATTATTATAACGCTATTGCTTATCTTGAAGATGAAAATATTATTAAAAGAACTAATATTAGAAATATTTATGTTGTTAATCCGATTTATATATTTAGAGGTGATGTTAACAAACTTATTAATATAATTAATGAAGCTAAATTAATAAAAACTTTTGATGATAAAGATAGACTTATAGTTGATAAGTTTGTTTTATTTAAAAATGATACTGATAAAGGTATTGTAATTGCGAATAAAGATTTGTATGCAACTGAAGTTGTAGATATTGGTGAGGACTGAATTAAATATAATAGTAATGATAGTAGGGATAATGACGAAAATACTGAAGATAAAAATTATGAAGATAATAGTAATGTATATTAATGTTTTGATAATGATAGTAAGAATGTTGAAGATGATAGTAAAAAGTGATAGTATTGAAAATAGCGTATGTTGGTGTTTTGATGAGGCTAGTGAGTATAAGGGGTGGGTCATTAAATTGGACTTGACTACCCCCGTCAAGTTCTAGGAGAAAGTAATAACGAAGATAATAATGAATAATATAGTAAAGATAATGGTAATTAAATGATGATAAAAGATGATGAGAATGAGAATGAATTAAGATGATGAGAATGATAGTAAAGTAATAATGGTAATTAAGTTTATTAGTGTTTTAATGGGGCTAGTGAGTATAACCCCCGGTCATGTTAAACTTGATTGACTACCCCCGCCTAAAGTTGATAGAGTTAATGATAATTCTGCTCATTATCAACATTAAATACATTGAGATTATTCATCTCATTACATTACTAACTATTAACACTAATCATTATGAGAACAAACAAACCATTGTTGTTAGTTGCTATCATACTGATGATGCCAGCTATCATACTAGCATTGAAAGTAGAGCCAACTAGTGATGAACAGATTACTGCTGTTGTATTTGGAATACTATCGGCTATTGTTAGTTATCTTAGTAGAGATTAATCTCTACTAGATGATGTTGCTCATTATCAACATTAAATACTTTGCAGTTGAAACAAAAACAACTGTCAGTAATGCTACTGATTAGCGTAATTAAATATTTAATAGTCATGCCAGACGTTAAAGATTTAGCGAAAGCTGCACAAGGTGGTGCTGCTGCTTCCGAGAATGTTAATGTAGTTGAACCAACTACTAGTGTTAACCAACCTGTTCAACCTATTGTTGATGAAGATAACCAAAGTTCTACGCAAGTGGAAACCATTGATGATGTTGTTAGACGCATCTGTACTGATGGTCATAGTTATGTAATGACTACTGTCATTACTAATATTGATTGTCAAGAACGTACAGGTCGTAATGGCAAGTCTTATCTCAATGCGTTTGTTACTATTGCTAGTCCTGTTAAAGGTGCTCAAAGTATGCCTGATGGTACACATCGAATGGGTATGATTGGTGCTATTCAGATGCCATTCAATCAGATACTGCTTGTAATGCGCAAAGACAAGTTCTACGGTAGATTTGTCAACTATGTTGGCGAGGCTGCTGAAACTGGTTTTACTAGTATGTATCTGACTGGTGTTGCTGTCAAAGTTCTTTGTCAGTTTGTACCTGCTGGTATACAAGACCGTAATCCGTTTACTCGTAAAGATAATCTTTACAATGTTGTGGATTATGACCGATATGTATATCATATTGTAGGTATCGAACAGCCTACTGACCCTGTTCTTGTTGGTGCATATAATGTACTTATCAAGCAGATTATGGACGATGCTCGTGCTGCTATTGCTGCCAAGCGTGAGGCTAAAGCTAAAGCAGCTAGTTTTGTTGCTACTGCAATGAATGATGACGATATGCCATTCTAATGAACATGACGCTACTAACCTTCGGGTTGGTAGCGTTTGTGTTATCAACAATAGTTTTGTTGATGCTGTCGCTAGTGTTCGACATGGAAATGCTCATTATCGACATTAAATAGATTGCAGCAAACGAACTTAACAGTCTGATAAGACTTATCAATCAAGACCTAGCTGCAAGGTCTGATAAGTCTTGTCCTAATATTAAACATTATGAAAGTACATCGTATTATTGCTATTATTGAAGTTGAGAATGATAATTCTATAACTTCTGTTGAAGTTACTAATCTTCATCCTACTAATAACGATATTCCTCTTGCTGTTACCAATATAACTACTAATGGTAGTGCGAATAATATAGAACAGGTATATAAGGTTATTGATAATTATAGACTTGTTATTCGTGATAAACTAAAAAGTATCGCTCGTTCTATTAATGATGGTCTTGATGATTACGAATGTGGTATATTTG